>ENA-OUNI01000744-OUNI01000744.1-human-gut-metagenome-genome-assembly--contig:-NODE-744-length-14604-cov-4.392968_pt1 | contig 14604 bp, 18 predicted proteins | sample MGYA00242499_ERZ504580 | MGnify/ENA primary metagenome ERZ504580 (study PRJEB26092, sample SAMD00036315) | human gut metagenome | host: Homo sapiens | study: EMG produced TPA metagenomics assembly of... | reverse complement strand
GACCCGGCAAGCGGCGGCACGGTCGAAGTGCGCAACGGCCGGTTCGGCCGTATGTGGCCTTGGTGCCGCTCGAGACGGACGGCGGGTCATCCGAGACGAAGTCCAAGAAGATCACTGTGCCCAAGCCCAAGATGGCGTCCCTGTTCAAGACGATGAGCCCGAATCGATCACGCTGGATGATGCGCTGAAACTGTTGTCGCTGCCGCGCACCGTGGGCGTTTACGAGGAGGCCAACACCGAGACCGGCGAACTTGGCGAGGTCACGGTCGAGGCGAACAACGGCCGGTACGGCCCCTACCTGACCAAGACCGGAGCCGACGGCAAGTCCGAGACGCGGTCTCTCGCCTCGGAGGATGAGATCTTCACTGTGGACGTCGACAAGGCGAAGGAACTGTTCGCCCAGCCGAAATACGGACGCGGCCGTGGACGCGGCACCGCGAAGCCGCCGCTGCGCGAGCTCGGCCCCGATCCCGAAACCGGCAAGAACGTGACCATCAAGGATGGCTTCTACGGCGCCTACATCACCGACGGCGAAACGAACCGGACCGTGCCCAAGCAGTACACGGCCGAGTCCATCGAGCCGGCCGAGGCGTTCCGCCTGCTGGCCGAGAAGCGTGCCGCCGGCCCGTCCAAGCGCGGGCGTCGCAAGACGACGGGCGCCGCCGCGAAGAAGAGCTCCACGCATCTGCCACCAAGAAGACGGCCACCGCGAAAAAGACGGCCGTCAAGAAGACCACGGCCAGGAAGACCGCCGCGAAGAAGACCGCCGAGTAGAGTGCGCGTCGCAGCCGCCGCGATGGCGGCCTGGCCGCGTCGCATGCCGCCATCGCGTACACTGTGGGCAAGGGGGTAGATATGACTGGATTGTTCATTTCTTTCGAAGGCGTTGACGGCGTAGGGAAGACCACGCAGGTCGAGCGCCTGCGTGACTACTTGGAGGCTGCAGGCCGCGAGGTCGTGGTGACGCGTGAGCCGGGCGGCACGGCATTGGGCGGCAGCTTGCGTCAGCTACTGCTGCGTGAGCCGGGAGACGCCGCGGAAGCCGACGGCGCCGATATCGCACCGCGCGCGGAGGCGCTGATCTTCGCCGCCGACCGGGCGCAGCACGTGGCTGAAGTGGTCCGTCCGGCGCTGGAACGCGGAGCCGTGGTGATCACCGACCGGTATCTTGATTCGTCGCTCGCCTATCAGGCGGGAGGCCGTGAACTGACCGCCGACGACGTCCGCGGGCTGAGCATGTGGGCGACCGGCGGGCTGATGCCCGTGCGCACGTACCTGCTCGACATGGACCCGACGGCGGCGCACCGGCGTCTGCAGCATGACGCGGATCGCATGGAGTCCGCGGGCGACGAATTCCAGCAGCGCACCAGGCAGGCGTTCCTCGATCTGGCAGCCACGAGCCGGGCCGTTTCCGCGTGATTGACGCCGCATGGCCGATCGAGGCCGTATGGGAGCACATCAAGCGGACGTTGACGCGGTGCTGGCCGATGTCGCGGCGGATGAGCGGGCCGCGGCGCAGGCGGCTGCCGCTCAGGCTGCCGTCACTAAGGAAAGCGACGGTAACACTCCGGCTGGAGGTGCGCGATGAGCGTATGGGACTCCATTGTCGGCCAGCAGGCAGTGGTCGGCCAACTGCAGGCCATCGTCTCCGGCGACCCGAAGGCGCTGGCCCAGTCGTGGCTGATCTGCGGACCGCCCGGTTCCGGCCGCTCGAATGTTGCGCGCGCGTTCGCGGCCGCGCTGGAAAGCCCTGACAGGGGCCTTTCCGGCGAGCCGACCAATATAACCCGTCAGGTGCTGTCCGGCACCCATCCCGACGTGACCACGTTGGCCACCAACAAGGTCACCATCGGCATCGATGACGTGCGCCAGCTGATCCTCACCTCCGAACAGATGCCCAGCACGGCGCCGTGGCGGATCATCATCATCGAAGACGTTGACCGCATGCTGGAACGCACCACGAACGTGCTGCTCAAGGAGATCGAGGAGCCCAGCCCGCACACCATATGGCTGCTGTGCGCCCCCAGCGCGCAGGATGTGCTGCCGACCATCCGCTCGCGTACCCGCATCGTCAATCTTGCCGTGCCGTCCACGAAAGCGGTCGCGGATTACCTGATGGCATCCGTCAATCCGGCGCTGCCGGCGGAACGCCAATTCGACCGTCATGTGGCGGTGCGCGCGGCGCGGCTCGCCGAAGGGCATATCGGCATAGCGAAACTGTACGCCTCCGACACGCAGGTCATGTCGGACCGGGACGAGCTCATCGTCGGGCTGCTGGGACTGCGCAAGGCATCGGATGCGGTGCTGCTGGCCGATGATCTCATCGACACCGCCAAAAGCCAGGCGGAAGCGACGTGAACCGGCAGGCGGCCGGCGCCGAAGCGGATTTCCGCCGCATCAACGGCCTCGGCGAGCAGGACCGCATCCCCGCCGAAGCTGCGCGGCGCCTACAACGCCATCGCCAAGAAGGACGAGATCAAGCGGCAGACCACGCGCCGGAGCCGCGACGTGCTTGACCGCGCGCTCAACTCGGCCGCCAGCATCTACCGCGACATAGCGGTGCTGCAGAACAACGCCGAGGACGCGGTCGGGCTGATCAACATGGAGAACCGCACGGCCGTCGCCGAGCTGTCGGCACGGCTGAGCCGTCAGGAAGTGGTCGATCGGTTGGAGCCATCGCCGTGGCCAGAAAGCGGTTGCTGGGCAACGGCAACCCGATGCTGGTGTTCGAGGCGCTGTTCTGCGCGCTGATTCCGGGGAGGCTATGACGGCACCTGGTCAGGAACGCACGACGGTGGAGCCCCGGACAATCAATTGGGGCAGCAGCGAGATGTGCGCCGCCTGATCGGGCCCCTGCCCGATCAGGCGCAGCGCCTCGGTGACGATCTGGAGGAACGGCGGGCGGACCGAGGTCAGCGTCGGCATCGTCGTCAAGGCAAGCGGGGAGTCGTCGTAGCCGACCACGCGCACGTCGTCGGGCACGCGGATGCCCAGCGTCTGCAAGGCGATCATCGCGCCCAGCGCGATCATGTCATCGGCGCATATCACCGCTTCGGGCGGTCGCGCATCCGAGTCGGCGAACATGCGCCACACGCACTGATAACCGCGCTCCACGGTCGAATCGCCGAATTGGTTCCATGAGGTGTCGGTGACGAGCCGGTGCGTGCGCATCTGCGTATGGAACATCGCGAACATCTCGCCGATTCGAACGATACCTCCTTGCCGGCCAGATAGGCGGCGGAACGCACGCCCTGCTCGGCGAGGTGCGCGACGATACTTCCATCGCCGCATTCTCGTCGATGCCGACCATGGACGTGCGGAAGGATCGCTGCCGTCCGCCGACCTGTACGATGGGCGTCGTCATGGTGGTGCGGTCAAGCGTGTGGGCCAGATCGACGCCCACGGCAGGGACGATAATGATGCCGTCGACCTTGCGGGCCACCAGCGATTCGATGCGTTCGTCCTGCGTATGCTGCTCGTTGCCGATGCCGAGCAGCAGTTGCTGTCTTTCCATGTCGATGACCGGTTCCAGCTCATCAAGCAGTCCGGCGCTGAAATGGTCGGTCGCCGAGGGGATGACCAGTCCGATGGTGTTGGTGGCGGCGCCGCGCAGCGAACTCGCCGCATAGTTGACTGAATAGTTGAGTTCCTCGGCGGCGGCCCGGACCCGCCGTGCGATGTCGTCGTCCTTGGTGCGTTTGCCGGAGAGCACACGGGAGACCGTGGCGATGGAGACGTGGGCCATGGCGGCCACGTTGGTGATGGAACTGGTCGCCGGCTGTGGGCGTTGTTCCGGGCCGGGCGCCGGGTTGTCGTTGACGGGCGTCGCGTCTGGCTTGGATGCCGGTATGGCGTCCATTACGGCGGATGGCTGTCTCTTCATGGGGCTCGCAGTGCTCGGTATGACGGCGGGCGGCCGCCATATGCTTGCGATGCGCGTCGGTGCGCATCTGATGGATGGGAATACGCTGACGGCCGCCCACGCGGTTCGTGCGGGCGGCGTCGAATGCGTGCGCAGGTTACTCGGCCGCGGTGAGCGTCTCGATGAGGCTGTCGATGACGGTCTCGGCGTTGTCGCCGTCCACGGTGACCTCGACGGTGTCGCCCTGCTTGATGCCCAGGCCCATGATGGACAGGATGGAGCCGGCGGGAACGGGGTTGCCGCCCTGCTTGGCGATGGTCACGGTGCAGCCGGACGCGGTCGCGGCCTGAGCGAACTTGGCGGCCGGACGGGCGTGAATGCCGACGGGATCGGTGATGGTGGTAGTGCGGGTAACCATGGAGACACTCCTTTGCGTCGTCGCGCCGGTGGTTCCGGTGCGGTTTGTCGTGCGTCGATATCGACACTCGTCAGCGTGCGTGTGCCGTGTTGGCCCGCGCCGATACCGATTAGCAATAACATTTCTATGCCAATTGCTGGGCGGCCGTTCTTTTGGCTGCTGACATGACAGTGTAGCATGTTTTTCCAATTTTCTGGAAAACGTTTACTTCTAGTCGTGTCGCGCTTTTGAGGGTGTATACTGGCGTGGACAGAAAATGATTTACCGGCGATGAAGTTGGTGGGTCAACAAGGCGGTCCGCGGATGGGCAGTACCGGTCATTCGCGGCGAGAGGCCATAACATAAGGAGAACATATGGTTATCAAGGGTGTTGGCATCGGACGCGGCGTTGCTGTCGGCCCGGTCATTCGTATGGCAGCTGCGCTTCCCGAACCGTCCGACGCGCCTCGCGCCGACAGTGTCTCGGCCGAATCCGAGATTGAGCGCGTGACCAAGTCTCTGGCGCTGGTCAACGCGGATCTGAACCGCCGTGCCGAAGAGGCCGCGAACGGCGACGAAGGCGCCAAGCAGGCCGCTCCGATCCTGCAGGCCATCGCCATGTTCGCCTCCGACCCGGCGCTCGCGCAGAGCATCAACACGCTCATCGAGCAGGGCAAGACCGCTGAGCGCGCCGTGCTGGAAGGCTTCGGCGCCGTGGAAGAGATGTTCAAGGCCATCGGCGGCTATCAGGCGAGCGTGCGGCGGATCTGCACGACGTCGGCCAGCGCGTCATCGCCGACCTGATGGGCGTTCCCGCGCCGGGCGTCCCGGTCTCCGACACCCCGTTCGTTCTGGTCGCGGAAGACCTGTCCCCGGCCCGACACCGCCGGCCTCGACCTGGACAAGACCCTCGCCATCGTCACCTCGCAGGGCGGCCCGACCTCGCACACCGCCATCCTGGCCCGTGCCCGCGGCATCGTGGCGGTTGTTTCCGCAGCCGAAGCCGAGAATCTGACCGACGGCACCACGTGGTCGTCAATGCGGCCAAGGGCGAACTGGTCGTCGACCCGACCGAAGAGGAGATCGCCGCAGCCGAAGCCGCCAAGTCCCGCGCGGCCGCAGCCAAGGAACTGCGCGGCAATCCGGGCTCCACCAAGGACGGCCACCTCATTCCGCTGCTCGCCAACGTGGGCAAGCCGGCCGACGCAGCTAAGGCGCTGGAATATGGCGCTGAAGGCGTTGGTCTGTTCCGTACTGAATTCCTGTTCATCGGCAACTCCGAGCCGCCGACCGTCGAAGAGCAGACCCGCGCTTACACCGAGCTGTTGAGCCAGTTCCCGGGCAAGAAGGTCGTGATTCGTATGCTCGATGCCGGCGCTGACAAGCCGCTGCCGTTCCTCACTCCGGAAGACGAGCCGAATCCGGCTCTCGGCCTGCGCGGTCTGCGCACCCTGCGCGCCCACATGGACGTGCTCGAAGGCCAGCTCAAGGCGCTCGCCGCAGCCGATGCCGCCACCGACGCGAACCTGTGGGTCATGGCCCCGATGGTTGCCGACCAGCATGAGGCTGACTATTTCGTGAAGCTTGGCAAGAGCTTCGGTCTGAAGTTCGTGGGTGCGATGGCTGAGGTGCCGTCGATCGCGCTTATGGCTGATAAGGTGGCCGACGTGGCCGACTTCGTGTCGATCGGCACCAACGATCTGACCCAGTACACGCTGGCCGCCGACCGTACGCTCGGTTCCGTTGCCAACTATCAGACCGCCTGGCATCCGGCGGTGCTGCGTGCCATCAAGATGATCTGCGACGCGGGCAACGCCAAGGGCATGCCGGTGGGCGTGTGCGGCGAGGCCGCTGCCGATCCGGACTTGGCCGTAGTGCTGGCCGGTCTTGGCGTGAACTCCCTGTCCATGACTCCGGTGGCACTCGACGACGTGCGTGCCTCCCTTGCCGAAGTCACCTTCGAAGAGGCTCAGGCCCGTGCCGAAGCCGCCCTCAACGGCGACTTCTACCACCCGGCCAACTGAGCCGTACTAGCTGTGCCTATCGCCTGTAACGCCTTGTTTTTCAAGCGATGTGAGGTCTGATAGGCCCTGTTTCCCGGACCGACCCCTGCCCGCGTGCCCCACAGGCTCGCCGCAGGGGTCGTTTCGTTATGTTTCGTTATGCCGTCAATTGAAACCTTGTATGAGTCAGACGCTTGAGGGATACTGGGTGCATGAAGATTTCCGCAGATTTCACCGTCATTCCCGACGCGTTTGCCAAGCGCGCCGCCTGAGAACTGCATCGACGGTACGCCGATTGTTTCCTTCCCCTTCTACATTGATGCGCTTGATCCTGCAGTGCAGTTCCTGCATTGGGAATTCGTTGATCCGGATTCAATTCCGGTATGCGGTTTCCAGTGGAATCATTGGTCCCTCGCGAACCTGCCCGTGGATGCGCTGATGTACGATTTCAACGATTCTCACGCGCTCGCGATTCCGGCTGATTTCTCGCGCACGGTTTCCGCGATGATTCCTGAAACGGTTCAGGGACGCACGTCCGCCGCCTCGCCGTTGCTGCAGGGCCGCAGCAGTGATCCCGCAGTGACGATGCGTTACAACGGTCCATATCCGCCAGATCAGGATCATGACTACTATCTGCATGTGTGGGGTACCACGGCTCCTCTCGCCGGCCTCAATCAGGGATTCTGGCTCAACGAAATGGAACGTGCGCTGCGTACTTCCGGTACAATCGTTGATCAGGGCGCTATTTTCCTCACTGGAAAAGCCTGATTTGTGAAAGAGGATCTCAAGTAAGGCCAGAAATTTGATTTCCGCAGCAATATAACGATATAAAGATGCGGAAATCAGAAATATATCCGACGAAAACGTATTGACAATAATCGAAAGGATTGCTGAATAATTATGGCGTGCACCACGATTTTGGTTGGCAAAGACGCAAGTTATGACGGATCGACCATCATCGCCCGTAATGAAGATAGTGCAAATGGTGAGTTTTGCCCGAAGCGCTTCATCGTAGTCAAGCCTGAAGATCAGCCGCGCAAGTACAAGAGCGTGCTTTCGCATGTTGAAATCGATCTTCCTGACAATCCGCTGCAGTATACGGCTGTGCCGAATGCCGATCTGAAGGAAGGCATTTGGGGCGAAGCTGGCGTGAACGAAGCGAACGTTGCCATGAGCGCCACCGAAACGCTCACCACCAATGAGCGTGTGCTCGGTGCCGATCCGTTCGTGGAACTCACGCCGGCCAAAGGCAAGGAAGGAGAAGAGGCTATGAGCCGGAAGTCGCCGGTGGCATTGGCGAAGAGGATTTCCTTACTCTCGTGCTGCCGTACGTCACCACCGCCCGTGAGGGTGTGGAACGTTTGGGCGCTCTGCTTGAGGAGTATGGCACGTATGAGATGAACGGCGTTGCTTTCTCCGACGTCGACGAGATCTGGTGGCTGGAAACCGTTGGCGGCCATCATTGGATCGCCAAGCGTGTGCCGGACGAAGCGTATGTGACCATGCCGAACCAGCTGGGCATTGACGAATTTGATCTTGAAGATGCGTTTGGCGAGCAGGAGGACCACATGTGCTCCGCCGATCTGGCCGAGTTCATCGAACGCAACCATCTTGACCTGTCGGTGGAGAATTCCACTCCGTTCAACCGCGTGACGCGTTCGGCTCCCACTCCGATTCCGACCACGTGTACAACACTCCGCGTGCCTGGTACATGCAGCGTTTCCTTAACCCGTACGACGAGCAGTGGGATGGTCAGGATGCCGATCATAAGCCGGTTTCCGACGATATTCCGTGGGCTCGCCAGCCGGAACGCAAAATCACCATCGAAGATGTGAAGTATGTGCTGAGCTCCCACTATCAGGGCACTCCGTACGATCCGTATGGAAAGCTTGGCGACCAGCGCACCCGCCACATGTTCCGCCCGATCGGCATCAACCGTCAGAGCCAGCTTGCGGTGATGCAGATCCGCCCGTACCGCCCGCAGGTGAGCCGTGCGATCCAGTGGATCGCCTATGGTTCCAATCCGTTCAACACGCTCGTGCCGTTCTTCCCGAACGTCAACTCCACGCCGAAGTATTTGGAAGACACCACCACGCGCGTCACGTCCGAAAACTTCTATTGGGAGAACCGCATCATCGCGGCCCTGTGCGATTCCAGCTTCGCCGACACCGCCAACGCCGTGGAACGCTATCAGGAGAAGACCGGCGCGATGGGCCACCGCATGGTTGCCTCTACCGACGAGCAGATCGAACGTTTGGTGGGTGACGTGACCGACGAATTCGATGCGGAAGACGAAATCGGCGATGTTCAGCCTATGGAACCGGATGAAATCATCGAAGCCGTGCGCAACGGCGAAGCCCGTGAAATCCTTGCCGCAGCCAACGAGACCATGGCCGCGCAGCTCAAGGAGGAAACCGACAAGCTTCTTGATTCCGTGCTGTACACCGCCAGCATGAACATGAAGAACGGCTTCCACATGTCGGACTTCTAAAATCTCACTATTCGGCTCTCGTGACCACGTTGCGGGAGCCAATTATTTTCCGCAATACAACATCGTTAGAATGACGTGCATTCCAATTTGAAGAAAGGAACCTAGTGACCAGCATTGAGGATTTCACCAGCCAGTACGGCTTGGTGCAGAAGATTGATGCGTTCGGCTATCTCGATTATTTGAAGAATGATCCGGATGCTCCACGCAAGCATGGCAAGGTCGTGCTCGTCACCGCCGATACTCCGCTGAAGGCGTCTCGCGGCGAGGGCAAGACCACCACCACGATCGCGCTGATCGACGCGTTGCGTGAGCGTGGCATTGATGCGGCCGCAGTGCTCCGTCAGCCGAGCATGGGCATTACCGCTGCCGGTTCCAAGGGTGGCGCTTCGGGCGGCGGCAAGGCTTCCCTGACCCACCCTGAGCTGATCGACTGGGGTCTGTGCGGCGAAATGGGCGCTATCGAAGCGGCCCAGAACCTGCTGGTTTCCTTCGCTGAGAAGGCCATCGACGACGGCAAGCTCGACGATATCGCCGTGCCGCGCGTTTCCGAAGTGCCGTCCCGTTCGCTGCGTCAGATCGCGGTGGACCGCGGCAAGGGCAATGTGGCCGAGCGTGTGGTGCTCACTCCGACCTGCGAGCTCATGCAGATCGTGGTGCTCTCCCGTTCCATGGATGAGATCGCCGAGCGCGTTGCCAAGATGATTGCCGGCACGAAGGACGGCAAGGCCGTTACGTTCGGTGAATTCGTTGATTTGTGGCGTATTACCGGCATTCTTTCCGATGCGGTGAAGCGGCGAAGACGGAAACGGTGAATGGTTCTCCCGTGTATGTGCACGGCGGTCCGTTCGCGAACGTGTCGATCGGCATTCCGACGCTGGTTTCCGTGGAAATGGCGTGCGCCCTGCATGATGTGGTGATCGTCGAGGCCGGTTACGGTGCTGACGCGGGCGCTCAGAAGTGGCTTGACATTGCTTGCCGCGAGTATGGCGCACAGTGGCCGTCCGCCGCGATTGTGGTGACCCGCGCTTCCACCTGGCGTGACGATCCGGCGCTTGCCTGGCGTTACCCGTTCCACGTGCAGCGTTTGGAAGGTCTTGATATTCCTACGTTCCCGCTGATTAACCTGTGGGATGGCGAAGACGATCAAATTCCGGCGTTGCAGCAGACCGCCAAGGATCTGGAGTTCCGCGAGCCGATTATCGGCAACCTGTATCGCGATGGCGGCGATGCGCTCGCCCCGCAGCTTGACGCGTTCGTTGACGCGGTGGTGAATGGTTCCATGCCGGCACGCCGCACAGCCACAAGGGTATGGCTCTGGTGGAGAACGTGCGTTGGGTTGCCGAAAACGCGTACGGTGTGCCGGCAGATCGCGTGATCCTGAAGGACGGTTTTGCTGAATCGCTTAATAAGGCGGTGGACCTGTGCGCCAGCGCCGGTATTGATTTCGGTTCGCTTGCACTGGTTGCGGTGAAGTCTCCGGCCACGATGACTGACAACGATTCCGCTCCGGCTGAAGAGCGTACGGTGACGTTGAAGAAGGTTGAAGTGCATTCCGGTGCCGGTTTGGTGCATGTGAATCTCACCGTTTCGCTGACCACGCCGATGCCGAAGATCGTGTGATAAACGAGTCGTAGCGTTCTGATCGCAACATTTTAGGGCGGTCACTTGCGTATATGCGTAGGTGACCGCCTTTTTGCACTTTAATTTCGGCGGTTTCTAGCGAACGTCGCAACGCCATGACCTCGAAGGAACGGTAGAAACTTCGTCAGAAGTTGCCGCCCCGAACCGTGAGGCGGGGAACACGGTGTGTTTCCCCGTAGGTGAGGTGAGAGGTTCGCAATATGGGCGAACCTCGAAGGAACGGTGGAAACTTCGTCAGAAGTTGCCGCCCCGAACCGTGAGGCGGGGAACACGGTGTGTTTCCCGTAGGTGAGGTGAGAGGTTCGCAATATGGGCGAACCTCGAAGGAACGGTGGAAACTTCGTCAGAAGTTGCCGCCGTTCCAGCCCCAGTCGGTGGTGGCGGTGTAGCGGATGTACGTGCGGTCGGCCGGAATGCCCAGTTCCTTCTCCAACGCGGCCATGATCTGCTCGGTCAGCTTCTCCCAGGCAGAACCGGGCACGGAACGACCGAACACGTTCACCTCGACGTATGCGGCCGGCTTGGAATCGTCACCGCCGAAATAAATCGGCATATTGTCTTCAAACGGGCACATCAGCCAGCCTTCGGACTTGCCGGGAACGGCGGTGATCGCCTTGCCGTATGCGGACTTCAGCGCCTCGCGCTGCTCGGCGGTGGTGGAAACGGAAACATGAGTGTGGATGACTGGCATGATGCTCTCCTTAAATTGTTGGAATCAGCCTTTGCGGTTCACCTCCAGTCTAGGCGTCGAACGGCGCAGTCGGGGTGGCTGTGTGAGAAATTTTGGGCTTTGCCTGAACGGCTGCAAGGTGGTCTGCGTGCGCGTGTTAAATATTCGTTGTGAGAAAACTGATTGAACAGCTTATGAAATTTGGCCTCGTGGGCGTGATCGCCTTCATTATCGACTGGGGCATTCTGAATCTTCTCGTCGGCGTATTCCGCATGCACAACGTGCTCGCCGCAACCATCTCGTTCATTATTTCCCTGATTTTCAACTACATTGCCAGCATGAAACTGGTGTTCAAGCACCGTGATGACATGGCCCGTTGGATGGAAATCCTCATTTTCGTGGTCGGCGCGGTCATCGGCCTGTTCATGAACGACGCCATTATTTGGATCTCCACGTATGGCATGAACCATGATGCCTACGTGTCGCAGAGCACGGAATATCTGATTCGCACCAATGTCGGCAAGCTCATCGCCACCGCCGTGGTGATGGTGTGGAATTTCCTGACACGCAAATGGTTGCTCGACGATACGCATACCAACGCCATGAACCGTTTGCGCAAAGCCGACAACCGCCTCACGCCGGAAGAGCTGGAAGCCAAGTGGCAGAACAGCTTCTCGCACAGGCTCGGTGTATGGTCGCTGGAGCACACCCCCAACGGTTGGCCCAAGTAGTCCTGAATTCGGAAAATCTGCCTGCACAACCCGGAAATCTGCCCTGATCAAATCTGCCCTGATTCCCGACTCGCGCAGACGGCCGGACAGTCCTGAATATGAAAAGGCGGTGCCTTACACCTATAAAGGTATAAGCACCGCCTTTTCGTATGCTCTGCATGCTTTACGTGCGAAAGGTCACACGCTTACGGTGGTAAGCATGGGCTGCTCGGTGGAGTCCTTGATCTGCTTGAAGCCGAACAGGGCGATCGCCAGCGAGGTGAGCGCCAGAGCCGTCACTACAATGAAACCACCGTGTGATCCCATACGGTCGATGAACTGGCCGGCAATCGCCGAGCGACGGAACCGCCGATTGAGTTCATCGCACCCATCCAGGCCATGCCTTCGGTGAAGCGTGTGGGCGGCACCAAGTGCAGCATCAGCTGGTTGCCGTTCACCCACGTCGGTGCCTGGCATACGCCGATGAACAGGTAGATGATCATGATCACCCACAGATGTTTGGCGAACATGAACGAGCCGATGCCCAGATCGACCACGGCAAGGCAGAAGTAGAAACGCTTCCACAGCGGAATCGTCCAATTCTTCGCACCATACACGAGTGCGCCGATCAGCGAGCTGAACGAGAAGCAGGCGAACACGAAACCGGTGTACTGCTTCATATTCGCTTCCGTGGCGAACGCGACGATCGAAATGCTGGCGGCCGACTGGAACGCGCCCAAACCGAACCACGTCACGCATACGGCGATTAGGCCCGGCCCCCAAATCGACTCCTTGCGCCCGGCATTCACATCGGCGGCGGCCTGATCCATGGCGGCCTGCACTTCCGCAGCCGTTTTGCCTTCGGAACGTGCGCGATCGCGAGCGTACTCAATGGCCGCTTCCGCCTGCAACGCCTTGGAACGGGCGGCTTCGCGCTCACGGTATTCCTTGCGGGTCATGCCCGCTTCGCGAGCCAGCTGCGTCTGCGATTTCGGCTCGGTGGAAAGTTCGGTGAGGAACATGAGCGCGCCGACCACCACACACACGCCAGTGAATGAGAATGCCAACAGCCCGGAAATCACGGCCAGTGTGGAGGCGAGCGGATTGCCGATCACCCACATGCATTCGTCGAACACGCCGGAAAGCGAAAGCGCGCGGTTGGTTTTCTCCGTGTCACCTTTAAGCAGCGTGGTCCAACGCTGACGGCTCATCGCGCCCCACGGCGGAATCGCCGCCATGAACGGTACGATACAGAACAGAATCCACGACGGCACTCGGGCGGTGATGCAGGAAACCAGTGCGGTCGCCGCAATCATCCACACGATGATTGTCGGAATCGACACCTGACGCTGGCCGAACTTGTCAACCAGCTTGCCGAGCACCGGGCTCGCAACGGCCAGCGCGATCGCTTGCACGGCCGTCAGCGCGCCTGCCAGCGAATAATTGCCGTAATAATGCTGCACGGAAATCGTAATCGTCATGCCGACCATCGGGAACGCATGCATGCGATCACTGAACCGACCGAAAATCGGGCGGTGTGTGGTATGCGAAGAAGTTCCGCGTACCCTCCGAAAGATGTTGGCCGATGCTTTTGGCACCGGCGAGGACTGAATTGGTCATGTTTTGCCGCTCCTTTCTGCTCACGGTTGGTGCTTGCGTCCGCTGCGTTGCGTTGCCGCGGACCGCTTGATATACCCTTGTTCTGTCTTGATTGTTTTCTCTCCAGCCCCAGTCTCTCACTTCAACCTTGCTTGAACGTCAATCGATTGACGTTCAAGCGTGTTGCATAGGGGGTGGAGACTGGTTGTGTGCCATTTTCTTGAACTAGACAACTTTATGCGGAGGTACTGTCGCAACACGCGGTGCATTGAGGTTGGCAGACATAATTCGATTGGCTATTTTGTAAGTACTCACCACACGTTCACTTGGTGGACGAAAAGATGTCCGGCGGGCGAAAGACGGTTGTTGCAAAATGGTTGCGCAACGCTTCCAAAGCTTGCGATTGCAGAATTTTCGTTCCATCGGTCAACGTCAGCAGTCCGGCAGCATCTTGCGGAAAGGCGGTAGGGATGCCCGCAACAACCATCCATTTCGTACGTCACGGCAAAGTCGAAAATCCAGGGCATTTGCTCTACGAACGACTGCCCGGATTCCACCTGTCGGAAGTGGGTGTGCGTATGGCGCAGGCGACCGCGCACTACATTGCCGTCAATCCACGACTCAACACAGTTTCCGCCATCTACTCGTCGCCGCTGGAACGCACGCGCGAAACGGCCGGCGAAATCCTCACCGCACTCAACGAAGTGCGTGAAACCCGTGGCGAGGAGCCGCTGGAACTCACCACCGACGAGCGCATCATCGAAGCGCGCAACGAATTCCGCGGCACGCGCATCGGCTACGGCGAAGGCGCACTCTGGAAAAACGGCAACTGGAAGCTGGTACGCAACCTGTGGAAGCCAAGCTGGGGTGAAAGCTACCAGTCGATCGCGCATCGTGTGCAAGCGTTCGCCCTCGAAAAAGTGGGGGAGCATCCCGGCGAGCAAATCATCGTAGTCAGCCATGAATCGCCCATCTGGAGCTACAGGCACATGCTGGAAACCGGGCACCCGGAACATAATATGCTGCTACGCCATACGGCACTCGCCTCCATCACTTCCATTACGTACGATTGCGATACACGCAAAGTATTGTCGATCGTTTACGTCGATCCCGCGGCCGACGTGAAATAGCGCATAATGCGGTATGGAATCGCCGGATTGGAAACTTTTGACCGAGACACGCGACAATGAGTGCGGCGGTTGTTGAAAGAACGGGGATTCCATGCAATCAT
>ENA-OUNI01000743-OUNI01000743.1-human-gut-metagenome-genome-assembly--contig:-NODE-743-length-14623-cov-2.092715_pt1 | contig 14623 bp, 17 predicted proteins | sample MGYA00242499_ERZ504580 | MGnify/ENA primary metagenome ERZ504580 (study PRJEB26092, sample SAMD00036315) | human gut metagenome | host: Homo sapiens | study: EMG produced TPA metagenomics assembly of... | reverse complement strand
GGCCGCAGTCTTTCGGGACGGTGACGACGAAGCACTCCCCGCCAGCGTTGCGCTGACAGGAGCTACCGGTGTCGGAGAAGTGGATATATAGTCAAAACGACGGGTCTGTGTGTATTTTTCTTCAATAAATATTGTTGCATATGTTATTTTATTATGCTATATTTGTTCTTAACAAGACTGCCATTAATTTCTAACGCATATTTATTCTATGAAAAAATTTTGACTGTATTGGCCCTTGCGGCCGCCGTGCTGGGCGTGTCGTGCGATAGGCCGGAGGAGCTCAGGTGAAACCGACGCTGACCGTTTCTCCCTCGGAACTTGCATTCGCAGCTTCCGGCAATTCCAGCAAAACCGTTACCGTAACCGCCGAAAATGTCGGGTGGGAGATTACCATGTCCGACGAATCCAAGGCGTGGATTACCGTGACGGAAAATTCCGACGGCAAGACGCTGACGGTCTCCGTTTCGGACAATGAGGCCGAGACGGCCCGCAACGGTTCGTTTACCCTCACGCCCGACAATGTTAAGGTAGACCCGAAGCGTGTCACTGTTTCGCAGGAAGGTGCCGAAGTGGGTGACCTCTCCTTCTCGCTTGACCCCACTGCTCTTACGTTCGACGGGAAGGGTGCTCCTGCGCAGGAGGTCGTCGTTGCCGTGAGCGATGCGAAGCTGACATGGACGGCGGCTCCGGAAGAGGCCGCCAAGGATTGGATTACGGTGACTGCCTCCGGTGACAAGATTTCCGTTTCGGTGGCCGACAATCCCGATACGACGGAACGGTCGGGGAACGTGATAGTTACTCCCGATACGAAGAGCGTGAACCGAAAGCGGTTCGGGTGACGCAGAAGGGCAAGGTGCTTCCTCCGTCGCTCAGTACCAGCGTGGAGTCCGGCAAACTTGAATTCGACTACTCCGTTGTCGTAGGTACGACGGTCTATGTGACCGCCGTGGATGTGAACTGGGATGCCAAGGTTTCCGATACCCCCGATGTCGTGGGGAATCCGGTGGAGTGGCTGAAGGTCTCCAGCATCACCAAAGAGAATGTCGATACCCCCTATTTCAGTGTCCGTCCCGAAACGAATACCACGATCGAGGCGCGTAGCGCGTACGTAGTGGTTACGTCCGACAATCCGGAGGTACCCAATGTGACCATCGAGGTGGTACAGGCCGGAGGCAAGGAGTTCCTGACCAACCTGACGGCTCCCGTGGAGATAACCGATATGGGGACGGGCGTGGTGAACGACGTCTTTTTCTCTCCGAACCAGAAATGGCAGGACAGGCCGGTGGCCACGTGGTCTCTTACGCTGTTGGCACCGGGCGTCGAGCGTAGCAGGATTGGCAGGGATTTTGGCACTACAACGGTATTGGCACGAGGTTGTTTATTGAGATTTATTCGGAGAGAATCGTGTACAACGACGATGGGGAGTACTATCTGCCCGAAGGCGATTACACGGTGGCGGCCGATGAGATGGATGAGAATGACCAGCCTGTTCTCGTGCCGTTTACCGTAAAGCCCGGCGAGGAGACCAACGGCAACATGTCGATAGTGGCCGGCAGTTGGTATTTGGAGGTTCTCGGCGAGGAGGATGTGTACGGCGGCATGGCTCCCATATCGTCCGGGACCCTGCACGTGGCCCGCAGCGGTGAGGAGTACACCCTGACGATGGACTTCAAGGACGACGCCGGCTTCTCCATTACGGGAACTTGCGTGACCAAACTCGATAACATGAGCGTGAATTTCTGGGAGCGTCCCGACCCGAGCGAACCGGAAGAACCGGAAGACCCGGACGAGGGCGGAGAACTGCCGCCTTTCGGCCCGCCTACCGAGTGACGGCCCGTATGGGATAGACAGCTCTATTTATATCGGCAGCACCCCCGCACCATATCTGTGCGGGGTTGCTTTTTTCCGGAAAGCCGGTTGGTGTGCCCTCTTTTCCGACGGGATGTTCCTGTCTGCGTTTATGGAAATTTTGTGGAGAGATGGGGAATTTTTATCGGTATTTCTGACATCGGATATATATTATTGGTTGCTGTTTTAAAAAATACTATATTTGTCAATGTTGTAATAAGCGTAACCGAGAACCTTTAACTATTGTAGCAAATGAAAAAAATTTATTCTCTGTGGATGATGCTCCTTCCGCTTGCCGTTGCAGCGGTCTCCTGCGGAAAGGAGCCTGTGGATACGGCTGCATCGCTTTCGGTGCAGCCCACGTTGTTGGAGTTCGCCGCAACGGGCAATGGCAGCCAAAGCGTCGCCGTCACGGCAACGAATACCGAGTGGACGCACGAAGTGTCGGGGGCGGCGCAGGAGTGGCTCTCCGCCTCGCTGGGCGAGGACGGGAAATCGCTGCTCATCTCCGTGACCGATAACCCGACGGCCGAGAAACGTTCCGGTACGGTATCCGTCAAGGCGGTGGACCATATCGAAATCAAACCCATCGGCATCACCGTGCAGCAGGAGGCCGGTGAAGGAGTGCAGCCGGGCGGTTCCATCACGGTCAGTCCCGAATCCCTCACCTTTGCGGGAGAGGGTGCGGAGGCGCAGCGTGTCGCCGTTACGGTCAGCAATCCGGAACTGACATGGACGGCAGCTCCGGAAGATGCCGCCAAGGAGTGGATTACGGTGACTGCGACGGCGACGGAATTTCCGTATCGGTGAGCGATAATCCGGAAACCGACCAGCGTTCGGGGAACATCATCATTACCCCCGGTCTGGACGATGTAAGACCGCGGGCCGTGCGTGTGGTGCAGGAGGGGAAGATACTGCCTCCCTCGCTCGATGCCGACCCGAAGGAGGTCCCTGTTTTTGCGTATGACGGCAGTGTCGAACGGATTATCACGGTAACGGCCGTGAACTGCGATTGGGCCGTTCGCGTGGATTATACCGAAGGCGATGCGGGCGGTTGGGTAAAGGCGCAGACGATAAAGACAGAGGCTCATTCGGCCCTCAGCATATCGGTCGGCAGGAACGAGACGCTCGAAGCGCGTTCGGCTTCGGTGACCGTCTATGCCCTGGGAGTGGAGAATATTCCGGATATCGTCATTCCTGTCAGCCAGGAGGCGGGCAAGGAGTTCTTCTCTACGCTGACCGGCCCGGTGGCGATATCGATATGGAATCGCTGGGGGCGCTTCAGTACCATATCTCTCCGAGTCAGACGTGGGATACCACGAATCCCGGTACCTATTGGATAATGGACATGTGGAGCAGCGGCGTTTCTCAGGAGAGCGATCTGTTTGGCAACAAATCGTTCCTCGGCAGCGGTACGCGCATCTATCTGAAGCTCTTTTCGGAGAATATTCCTTTCAATGACGACCAGGAGTTTACCCTGCCTGCCGGCGAGTATCGTGTGAAACAGTATGATGTCATCATCAATAAGGCGGACATAGTGCCTATACCGTCGAAGCCGGATGGGAAACGAAAAGTTTGACCTATCCGAGCGGCAGTTGGTACATGAAAGTGGATGACGGCGAATTTGCGGAGGCCGGCCCGCTGACGGGAGGCAGCATGACCGTGGCGGTGGACGGTCCCGATACCTATACATTCACGTTCGATTTTGTGGACGACCGAGGCAATGCGATAACCGGTACAGCCAAAGGTACCGTAACCAAGGCGAGCTGTAACTTCTTCCCGGAAGAGCCGGGAGAGGACGTGGGGCCTGACCCTGACCCCGACCCCGACCCCGGTTTCGGGCAGTAACGGTTGCCGGACCATCCGCCGGACGGCCGGAAACGGACAGCCTTGCGACATGCAGTCGCAGGGCTGTCTCCGTTTTTCCGGAGGCGCTTTTTCGCCCTGCGGTATCCGGGAGAAAAAAATATCGCCTGCAAGTTGCGATAAACATTCGGAATGTGTATATTTACCAAACGGTATGCACCGACAACACACAACCTTTAACTAAATTCTATTATGAGAAAATTCTTATTTTTTGCAGCATTCGCTGCCATGTTCCTCGTTGCATGTAAAGGAACGGAGACACCGCAGGAACAGCCTTCCTTAAAAGTAAATCCTTTGGCTCTGGAATTTGCCGCGAGCGGCAATGCGAGTCAAACTCTCACCGTGGAAGCCGTCGCCGTGGAGTGGACGCACGAGGTGTCCGGCGCTGCGAAGGAGTGGCTGACCGTTTCCAAGACCGATGCGGAAACGCTTACCGTGACCGTGAGCGACAACGAGACTGCCGAAAAGAGGAGCGGTACTGTCACCGTTTCGGCTACAGACCATCCGGAAATGAAGCCGATAGGCGTCACGGTTTCGCAGGAGGCCGGCGAGGTGACGGAGTATTCGATTTCGGTGAATCCCGTATCGCTCGAATTCGAGGCCGACAGCACCGAACCGCAGGAGGTTACGGTGACTGCCGTGGGTGAGGGGCTGACGTGGACGGCCGCCGCCGAGCAGGGGGCCTCGTGGCTTCATGTCGAGGCATCGGGCGATAAAATCTCCGTGACGGTGGATGCCTACGAGGATACGGAACTCCAGCGTGCCGCGAACATTATCGTCACTCCCGACCGGGAGGGTGTTGCGGCCAAGAGCGTAAGGGTGACCCAGCAGCCTGCCGAAGAGGTGCCTTCGCTGACGGTCTCTCCTACCGATGCCATGGAGTTCGCCTACAACGAGACTGCCAGCAGGATGCTGCGGGTGACAGCGGTGGCATGTACCTGGGTTGCCGAGGCGAAAGATGCCGAGGGCAATCCGGCCGAATGGATAGAACTGAGCGTCTCCAGGCTGCCCGAGGAGCTTTCGGGTAACGTCGTCGTGAGGGTACAGCCCAACTCCAGTCTGGAGGCGCGTTCGGGCGAGGTGGTCATCCGTACCAATACGGAGGCATCGAGCCCATTACGATAGCCGTAACCCAGGGCCCCGGCAAAGAGTTCCTCTCCAGCCTGACCGACCACGTGACGCTGGAGGATATGAATCCGGCCGGCGGTTTCTACTATTATCTCTCGCCGGCTCAGAAATGGGACACCTCCACTCAGGCATCCAGTTGGCAATGCGAGCTGTGGGGTGCCGGGCTCACGCGTACGTTGGACGGCGGCACGTACGTCTATTCCGGAACGGGCGACGTACTCAAACTCGCTTTTTATACCTCCCGCATCAATTACAACGACGACGAACTCTTTTATATTCCGGACGGCGTGTATGATGTGCAGTGGTACGACTACTTTCCCAGCAAGGAGCAGTGGGTGCCTTTCACCGTCGTACAGGGAAGAGATACGAATGACCTGACCATCCGTATCTCGCATTCGTGGTACGTACATATCGAAGACGGGGAGATTACCGAGTCGGCCCCGATTTGGGAGGGTACCATGAATGTTGCCCTCGGCGCGGACGACACCTATACGATAGAGATGAACTTCAAGGACGATGCGGGATGGGATATCACCGGAACTGTCGTGTCCAAGGTCACCGAATCGAAGATCAATTTCTGGGAGAATCCGGCTCCGGAACCTGAAGAACCCGAGGAACCGGAAGACCCGGACCCCGGTTTCGGACAGTAATTTTACCCTGCGGCCCGGCCGGCGGTTGTTGCGTCCGGGGCGTGAGACAGCAGCGGTGCGTATCGTCGGGCATCCCCTTGCGGGATGCTGTTTTTATGTCGGAACGGAGCGGCTCCGGGCGTATGCCCGGTTCATGTCCGGTCGTTCGCCGTTCGGTGCCGGACATGCTTTCGGGTATTGCCGGATTCGTTCGCGGCCGTTTCGGACGCGCCGCCGGGATGGCTGTCGGCTGTGCCGGGTATCGTGACTGCCGGAAATCCGGCCGGCGGGCCTCTTTTCGGCGGCGGCCGGTGGATTGGGGGCGGAACGCTTTTTTCAGACGCTTTCCGGCCGATGTGTGAAATCTACGCAGTCCGTGCTCTTTTCGGCCCGTCGGACGCCTGGTTCTGTAAGAAAATGGGGCTGCCGATTGCAAGAGTTTGTAAAATAATATATTTTTGTATCGAAGATATACGTTATATAGTGACGTATTTTAAACCCTTAATTGCAAACCTTATGAAAAAAATCGTTTCATTGGTTGCCGCGGCGTGCGCATTGGCGTTCGTGGCGTGCGACAAACCGACAGAGAGCGAACCGACACTGACGGTCGGTTCGACATCCCTGACGTTCGAAGCGGTCGCAGTCCCGCACAGAACGTTGGGGTGACCTCCAATGTCGAGTGGAAATGTACCGTGGCGGAATCGGCGGCGGCATGGCTTACGGCCGTGAAGACGGATTCGGGCGACGGCATCACCGTCTCCGTGACGGACAACGGCCCCGAGCAGCGTGTGGGCAAGATAACCGTCGAGGCCGTTTCGGCGAAGGTCAAGGCGAAGGAGATAACCGTGACGCAGAAGGCTGGCGAGGCCGTGGCAGTGGAGTTCACCCTGACGCCCGACAAACTGGAATTCGTGGGTGAGAGCGCTCCCGCACAGGAGGTGACCGTCGTTCTGGACGGCGAGGGAATGACCTGGAAGGCAGCACCCGAGGCGGACGGTACCTGGGCTCATGTGGAGGCCGGCGACGGCAAGTTTACCGTGACGGTGGACGACAACCCCTCCACTTCGCCGCGTGCTACCCGCATCGTGGTGACGCCGAGCGACGAATCGGTGGCCGCCAAGAGTGTGACCGTAACCCAGAACGGCAAGGAAATCAAGCCTTCGCTGAGCGTTACGATGGACCCGCTGGAGTGTTCGTTCCGCTATAACGATATCAGCGTGTACCGGTGCAACGTAGAGGCCGTACTGACCGACTGGACGGCCGGAACGTCGGACGGTGCCGGCAATCTCGTGCCGTGGATTCAGCTTACCGTGGTCAATAACGACTCCGAGTCTTATGTCGGCATCGGAGTGGATGCGAACGACGAACCGGGCGCTGCGGAGCGTACGGGGTATGTGTCATCACGCCGACGGCCGAGGGACTCGAACCGATTACCATTACGGTGAAACAGGGCGGGCCGACGCTTTCGACGCTGACCGGGCCGGTCGAGATTACGGATATGACGAATGTGATTTGCAACGTGGACTTCTTCCCGAATACTCCCGAGGCAGACGGCGGAGATACCCGTCTTTCCGCGACATGGGATATGTATATCTGGGGGACGGGGCTCGAATACGACACTTCGGGATGGCCCTATGTGTACCGGGGAAGCGGCAACAGACTCAAGCTCTCCGTTTACTCGACGAAGATACCGCACAACGACGATAACGAATATTATCTGCCCGACGGCGAATATACGGTTGTAAGGAATCAGAACGGCGAACCGAATACCATCTCTTACGGTCAGGACAATCTCGGTGTCGTAGACCCGATTTTCCCGATGGGAAGCTGGTATTTCGATACGCAGAACGATGCGGCGGTCGCACAGGCTCCGCTGGCAGGCGGCAAGATGACGGTACAGCGGAACGGTGAGGTGTACACGCTGACTTTCGACTTCACGGATGATGCCGGAAACGCCATCACGGTACCTGCACCGCAACGTTCAATATGACCGTTACCTATAGTCCGCCCGAACCTCCTCTGGGAGGCGGCGGTGAGGATGACGGCGGTGTGGTATAGCGCCGCTCCGCTCTTTGCCCGCCGCGGTGCGCGTCGTGCGTACCCGGCCGGAAAGGAACGCCGGATTTTCAGGGGAGAGGCTCTGCGAGCTTTTCCCCTGATTTTTCTGCGGCCGCCGGTCCTGTCCGATTGCGGCGGTTTGTCCCGGAAGGGGCGGGCCGCGGTGCGTTGCGGTTCCCGGCAGACACCCGTTCCGGCGGCCTTGCCGGTGGAATCCGTACCGGTTACCGTGCCGGGCGGAACGATATTTTGTGGGATTCGTCGTATCGGATGATAGCGTATAGCCAAAAAATTATATATTTGCAGGCAGTAACGGTCGTCTGCATCCGTACGGAAGCGGCGCAGGAAGCTATTCTGCGGCCTGCGTCATACTAAACCGCTTTCGGCCGCGTTAGTATTGTGAAGGGCGCCGTACCGTTTAAGGTCTTGCCGGACTGTGTTTTAAAGAAAAAAAGCGGGAGGAACGGCGGGAACGGGGATTCGCAGCCGCCGGAAATTAATGCGGTGCAGCGAATGATTTGCACCGACAAAATTGGGATTTTAAAAAAATGTAAATATATTTGTAATGTGAAGGAGGAGCCGGACAGCGTCGGGGTTCTCCGTGTTGCGGAACAAGTGAATTGAATTAACCCTTTTATAAACGGAAATACATGAAGTGTTTTTCCTAAAACAACTAAATATTCAAAGACAGATGAAAAAACTATTGATTCAACCGTGTGTTTGATGGTCGCTTCCCTGGGTCTGCTGCTTACCGCGTGTGGCGGTGACGAGAAAGCAGGAGGCGTAACAGTTATCGGCGAACCGACCGTGTCTATCGAATTCGTAGGTACTCCGGGCGTTTCCGACGTAACCGTTAAGTTCGTGCCTACCGAAGAGACTGCCAAGTTCAACTACGCTATCGGCTCGGAGCAGGACCGCGAGAACTTCGAGAACGGTGACATCGTAGGTATGCAGACCGAAACGAGCAACCAGGAGATTACTCACACCTGGAACGAACTGGAGGCCGGCGAATATTATGTCGTATATGCGATGGCTTATGACGAAGACGGCGCAGCCGGTCCCGTGAGCGCTCACGGTTTCAAGACGGCTTCTTCCGATTTCGTTGTGGAAACCTATTATATAGGCGATAACAGCGCAGCGTTCCGTATCACCAATACGAACGACTACTACACCTACAAGTATGCGCTCGGTACAGCAGCCGACAAGGAGGCTTTCCTGAACGACGAACTGGCAAGCATCAAGACGCAGTCGGAGGTATTCGACTGGGCCGAGAACTATTTCGACCTTGAGCCCGCTACCGAGTATGTATTCTACTGCGTCGGTCAGGACCGCAGCGGCCGCGATACCCAGCTCTTCGAAATTCCGTTCACCACCTATGCAGAGGGCAGCGACGAGATACCGAACTTCGTATATACGGAGGGTGCCAAGGACTTCTACATGCAGAACTATACCGTAACTCCCAACGCGCTCTGCAAGCAGCTCGTTCTTTATCAGCAGACCGAAGGTGCAGCAGACGGAACGATATTCGGCGTGAACAACTGGAAGGGTCTGACGCTCGAAATGTTCGATTCCTGGAAGGACATCAACATCGGTGCCGTAATGACCGGGACGTATATTACTTCCGCTACCAATGAGGAGCTGAAGGCAGAAGCCACTACCACCGACCTCGAACTCGAGAATCCGCTGGATGTTTATGTAATAGCTTACGACGAAATGTACAAGCCGTTCCTCGTGAAGAAGTACGCCAACTCCACGCCGGCATTCAACGCGAATGCAGCGCTGCCCGATGCAAGCGACTTCACCATCACGGTGACCGACGTGACGATGGAAGGTTTCAACATCACCATCGACTATACTTCGGATAACACGAGGGCTTACTTCTACGATATCATCAGCGGCGACTATTGGGACAACCAGATAGAGCATGATATGGCTACCCTGAAGAACGAGATGATTACGACCTATCTGAATCTCGGATGGTGCTATAATAGGAAATCGATTGAGAACAACTATGTAATCGACCCGTCGATTCCCGATTTCGTAGCGGGTGCCAAGTTCTATATCGGTGTGCTGGCCATGAACGAGAACGGCCCGATAGAGGGCGGTTGGGCAGAGGAAGTTGCTCTGAGCGAACCGTTCTATCTCCCGGAATAATCCGAACAGGTATTGCATGAATCACGGGGCCGCTGACAGCGGCCCCGTTTTTCGTATGCTATGGTTGCCGCCGTGCCCGACACTTTATCCTTCCTTGCATACTATTCGGAACGGTCACACCGTTTTATTTATACAAACTGCATTCGGATAAATATATAATATTGGTGGGTGTGTTATAAATATCTATTCATGTAAAAACCGTGCAATACTTCGCTAAAAATATTCTTATTAGGGCATAAGTGTTTTTAAATATTATTTTTTCTTATTACATTTGCGCTGTCTCCTCTCCGGGAGGAGTTTTAAATGAAGGCAGCAATTCCATTACACTAATATCAGACTATGAAAAACATCTTATCGAAAACAGTTTTGGCGCTTGGCATTACGGCCATGGTCATGGCAGGATGTACGGAGAAAGGAACTTCCGAAAAACAGTACGTATATCTGAGCGATGCAGTATGTACTTTCCAGAGCGCGGGCAATGAACCTTTTACCATTACGGTAGAAACCTCTCCGGCGGAGTGGACGGTTACACCCGGTGCGTCGTGGGTGACCGCAGAGCAATCGGGAAATGACCTCGTGCTTACCGCAGCGGACAATGCGGACGGTATGGAGAGAACTACTACGATATCCATAACGGCAGGGCAGGCGGAGCAGACATTACGGTGATTCAGCTCAGCGACGATAGCTCCCCATGCGGTTCCGTAAATTGGCGGAATTTCATTCGGCGGTAATCTCCCCGAACGGCAAGTGGGTCGGCGGTTACTATTCCTACGCCGAAGAGGGTGATGCGGCATTGCATCGCTTCATATTCATTGACCTCGAAACCGACGAAAGAATAGAACTCGGCCCGTATCCGGAGTCGCTCATGTTTCCTACCTCGGTTGAATGTATAACCGATACGGGCATTTTGTATGCTGTGGATGCGAATGGCGGCATGAAGGCATTCGACGTGAATGAACAGAATTATTATGAGGTAGAGGTTCCCGGAGTGGATGCCGCTACGCTCGGTCTCGGCAACGTGTCGGCAGACGGCACTTTCTGGTAGGCTGGGCGATGGTGAACAGCCATTACAGGCCCTACGTTTGTGAGAACGGAACAGCGACCATGCTTCCCCTGCCCGAGAAGGATTTCAGGGACGTTCCCTACGACGGCGATGATTTCGACCTCATGGCTCGCGGTTTTTCCGAAGACCACTCCATCATTTACGGTACCACGTGGGATAACAAAGATTTCGGTATGATTTATTGGGATGCCGACCGGAACGTACATTTCGTGGGTGAGGATGTCCGCAAAGTGACCACCATCCAGCGCCCCGACGGTTACGGAGAACTTACGACTATAATATCGTGGACGGTATGATTAGCTGGGCAGGCCAGTATCAGATAAGCCCCAACGGCAGGTGGATTGCAGGTACGTTCCGTACCGAAACCGCTGTGGATGACGGCAACAGTATTGAACAGACTTTTTCTCCTGCATTCTACGATGTAGAGAACAACAAGACCTACATCATGAGCGAGTATGGCGACGGTTCGGGTATGGTAGTAACGGACGACGGCATCGGTTTCATCGGTACGCCGAGTCTGTACACGTCGAGCTGCCAGGTAGTGAAGATAGAGACCGGCGAGAGCTCGGTACGCTCCAGCAGTATATTCTCGACTTGTACGGTATTTATATGCCTTCGGGATACCTCGTATACCTGACGCCTGACAAGGAGATTTGGTGGGGCGCTACGTTCGAGACGGAGGGTATCGTAGCTTCTGCGCCGAACTGGTACCTCGCTCCGTCGTTGGCGAAATAGCGGCAGACATACGATTGCAGCAAACCTTATATTGACGGGACGGCCGGAAGATGACAATCTTCCGGCCGTCCCTTTTGGCAGTGTCGGGCGGGGAGGGTGTCCGACGGCCGTTTTCCCGACAGAGCCTGCCGGGAGGGGCTTTCCTCTCTTTCGGCGCCGGGTATGTTCCTGTGCTGCCTCCGGGCACAGAGGGTATGGGCGGGCGGCCGTATTCATTGTGCCGGGATTCGTGCCAAGAAATGGAGTACCGCCTCCCTTTTACTCGAATTGCAGGAGGCGGCCGGCGGTGACTGTCTGAAGTTTGTTCGCTGCGTCGGACTGCATGATTATGTGCTTCGGAGGGGGATAGCCTCTGTTTTGCGTATATATTTTGTTGTTTTCGGGTAGATATGCGGTCCAGTGTAAATATGTTACTATTTTAACATAATGTATTTATATATAATTTATTCCGTATCTTTGTACAAGTAAGGTTGGCGGTCTCCGTACTCCGACCTTACCGAACTTTACATTAACCGATAACCTATCCAGCTATGAAAAGAATTTTATCCAAAGGCCTTGCGTCGTACTGGCCCTGGCGGCATGCACAGGCTGCAAATCTACGGGGGAGAGACGTTCCATTATGTGAATCTCAGCCAGGTATTGTGTACTTTTCTCGGCGAAGAGAATCAGCCGCTTGAAATCACCGTCAAGGCTTCGCCTGCGGATTATGAGGTCGCTCCCGGTGCTTCGTGGCTGAAAGCGGAAAAGAGCGAAGACGGGAAAACGCTTACCCTGACCGTCGAAGACAACGAAACCGGTGCCGAACGGAGTACGACCGTTACCGTCGAGGCCGGACAGGCCGTGCAGCAGATTACGGTAAACCAGTTGGCGAAGGATAATGAGTTTGCCCGTTACCGTCGGCTGGAAACCTTCCAGTCCGGGGCTGCCATCTCTCCGAACGGCAAATATGTGGGCGGATTCGTGCCCTCCATCGCCCCGGACGATTCGTGGCAGTATTCCCCGACCATCATCGACATGGAGACGGGAGATGTTTACGAATTCGGCCCCTATCCGGAGGCGGTTTACTACATGACCGACAACATGTGCATTTCCGACCAGGGCGTGCTGTTCATCCATGACGGCAGCAACGGCGGAATGATTATCGTCGATACAGAAGGTAATGTCACCAAGCTCGATGCATACGAAGGCTACCGCGGCGCCCCCATCATATCGAGTGTTTCGGCAGACGGCAGGTATTGGGTAGGCTATGCGGTAAAGGCAGGGTAGGCGAAGACAACGCTCCTTCCAAAGCCCTGCTGTGGATAGACGGCGTGCCACACGAACTGCCGTGGCCGGAGCTCAACTACCGCGATGAAGCCACCTGGTACGGCGGCATGGCCCGCGGCATCTCCGCCAACGGCGAAATCATCTACGGGACCTCTTGGGAAAACTGGGACTTCGGTATGCTCTATTGGGTCAATAACGGAGAGAACACTGCGGCACCGAAATGGGTAGGCCACGATGTGCGGGAGGTGGTTCCCGTCACCATGAAGATGGGCGACGGCACCGAATACGAAACGCATCTCGTCAAAGGTTGTAAATGTACTGCCGAAAATACGAAAGTGAGTCCCAACGGCAAATGGATAGCCACCAAATACTGTGAAGATTCGGTATCCGACGACGGTATCTCCATGTACACCTCCGAAACCCCCGCTTTCTACAATACCGAGACCGAAACGACCGTCATCGTGAACGATTACGGAAGCGGTTCCGGTACGCACGTGACCGACGACGGCATCGCCTTCATCGGACTCGGTTCGTTGGGCGTCACCGCATGTATGGTCTACGACCTGAATACGGGCACCGACCTCGGCAGCATGGCGGACTGGGTTTACGATACGTACGGCATCATCATTCCTGACAGCGGTTTTATCAGTTATGTGACACCCGACGGGAAGTCCGTTATCGGTTCTTTCCCCATGGCATCGGCCGGAGGCGTCACGTATGTCAGCTGGTATATCGCGCCGCCCATCGGTAAATAGGCGAACAGACGGAAACAACGGTCCGGCATCCGCAGACGGGTGCCGGATTTTTGGGGGGACAGGCGTCGTTCAGGGCTGCGTGAGGAACGCTTTCGCCGCAGGGCCTTCGCAGAAGAGCAGGTCGATGACGGAGAGGTTCGGAACGAAGGGGAAGCGGTCGGCGAAGACCTGTTCGTACACGCCGCCTGCCGTGGTACGCCCGTCGGCCCGGAGCGGTTCGAAGGCGGGGCGCAGGTCGCGGTCGTCCGTGTCGGCCTCGATGTAGGAGTCGCTGAAGCGGAGCGCCGGCGGAGTGCCGAGTATTCCGGTGACGGTCTCCAGCAGGGCGATGTTCCAGTCGGCCAGGAAAGTGAACTCCCGGTTGTAAAAGGGTTCGAAACGGTCGCGGTAATGGTCGAAGTAGGGGGAATTCCTGTAGGCGGAGAGAATGGACATCCAGTGCTGGTGCTGCCAGCGTTTCGAATAGTCGATCCGCACGTCGCGTACGGGCTGGCGGGGACGGTTGGCATGACGCACGTGGACGGTCAGCTCCATCACCCCGTCCGTAGCGAGGATACGGGCGCGGTTGCGCTCCGAGCGCTTCACGAAATGTTCGCCCAGATCAACGACGCACCCGCCGCGCAACAAGTGTGCGAAGTACTCGACCGAGGGCAGGTATGCGAGCGGCAGGATCGTCATGGCTCCACCCACTCGCCGTCGGCTTGATCAGTTCCACGAGGCGGTCGAGCGCCTCTTCCTGCGGGATGTTGCGTGCCACGACCGTGCGCCCCTTGTAGAGCGTGATGCGGCCGGGTGCGGCACCCACGTACCCGTAGTCGGCATCGGCCATCTCGCCGGGGCCGTTGACGATGCACCCCATGACGCCGATCTTGAGGTTCGAGAGGTGCGACGTGCGCGACTTGATGTCGGCGAGGGTCTTTTCGATGTCGTAAAGCGTGCGGCCGCAACTCGGGCAGGCGATATACTCGGTGTGCGAGAACCGCACACGCGCCGCCTGCAGGATCATCAGCTCGATTTCGCGCACCTGGTCTTCGGCAAATCCCGCGCGTCGATCCAGATGCCGTCGGCCAGCCCGTCGAGCAGCAGCACCCCCAGGTCGGCGGCGCCTTCACGGCCAGCAC
>ENA-OUNI01000742-OUNI01000742.1-human-gut-metagenome-genome-assembly--contig:-NODE-742-length-14632-cov-3.977387_pt1 | contig 14632 bp, 15 predicted proteins | sample MGYA00242499_ERZ504580 | MGnify/ENA primary metagenome ERZ504580 (study PRJEB26092, sample SAMD00036315) | human gut metagenome | host: Homo sapiens | study: EMG produced TPA metagenomics assembly of... | reverse complement strand
CACGGAGAGAAATACAACTGCGTTTTTGAACCGTTGGGAGAATACCTGGTTGGTGTTACCTTTGCGGTATCTGCGGATAATGAGAGCAACCTGATTGCGATTCTGATGGTTGCGCTGTATCTGTGCATTGCGTGTGCAATCCTGCTGTATCTGGTTTCGCGGGTTCTGAAAGCAAACCGGGAGAAAAAAGAGCAGTACGGTATTCTGGCGTCGATGGCAGAGATTTATTATCGGATGTATCTGGTAAATCTGGAACAGGATTCCGTCATTGCCTATTCCGACCAGACGGAGGAACAGGAGACCGGAAAGATTTACCGGAATGCGGATCAGAGAATGCATGAGATTATGGCGGAGACCGTCATTGAGGCGTACCAGGAGCAGGCGGATCAGTTCGTAGATCTGCACACGGTTGCGGAGCGCATGAAGGGAAAGAAAATTATCTCCGGAGAGTTTGTAGGAAAGGATTTTGGCTGGTTCCGTGCATCGTTTGTTACGATCCGGGCAGACATCAATGAGAAGCCGGTGAAGGCAATTTTCACGATTCAGAGCATTGAAAATGAGAAGAAGAAAGAAGAGATGCTTATCGAGACATCGAATACGGATGAACTGACGGGATGTCTGAACCGCAGAGCATATGAGAAGGATATCCGCGGGCTGCGGCCATCGACGGAGTTTGTCTATGTTTCCATGGATGTCAACGGACTGAAAATTGTGAACGACAGTCTTGGCCATGCGGCGGGAGATGAACTGCTGCGCGGGGCATCGTACTGCATCCGGAAGTCGTTTGATGACTATGGAAAGGTTTACCGGATCGGCGGCGATGAGTTTGTCGCGATTCTCTTTATAAATTCACAGTGGATGCAGGAAATCCGTCACGAGTTTGTGGAAACGGTGGAGTCCTGGAAGGGTGAGCGGATCGATTCCATGACGATTTCGTACGGTATTGTCTCAAGCCGTGAGAAAGAGTGGGAGTCCGTACACGAGATAGCGCATGCAGCGGATATCCGCATGTATGAGAAAAAGGCGATGTATTACAGCCGGAACGGCGTGGACCGGAGAGGACAGCCGGCCGCGTATATTGCGCTCTGCAAGCTGTATCCGAAGGTGCTGAAAATCAATCTGAACAAGGACAGCTACCGGATCCTGAGCTGGGAACCGCCGAAGACGGAGGACGGAGCACCGACGAGTCTGTCATCCTGGCTGGAGCATCTGTCTGCGGCTGACCGGATTGTACCGGAGGACAAAGACGAGTATCTTGCAAAAACAGATCTCGATGCGATCCGCCGGCGGTTTGATGAAACCAAGGCTGCGCAGACAATCACATATCACTGCGAGCAGGATGGAAAAGCGCGGACGGTGACGATTGAAATTGTGCCGACGGATGAATACACGCCGGAAAACAGGACGGGATTCCTTTACATTAAAGAACACGAAAAAGAAACATGATTTTTTGCTGCCCCGGGGCTTCGGAAATCCGCCAGAAGCTCCGGGGCAGTGTATTTTCCGGGATTTTGGCGGTTTGAGTCCGACACTTCTAAGAAAATGTCTCAATTCCTTTCATTTCCTCTTGACGAATGACGTATTTTGCGATAGTGTATCAGAGGAACAAAAAACAAAATCAAAAATTCAGTTGCTTTTCTCTTATTCAGAGTGGTGGAGATACATAGGATCTGTGAAACCACGGCAACCCCCAGACAGAATGGTCTGTACGAAGGTGCCAGCCTGAGCGAAATTTTCGAACAATAAGGGGATTTGAACATTACTATTCAGGTCCGCTTCGCTTGCGGATCTTTTTTATTGTTCAGAGATCTTATAGAAGATCAAAAGAGAAGAGAAGAAAAAAAGGAGAACGAGAATGGAAAAAAGACTGTTTACTTCTGAGTCTGTAACCGAAGGACATCCGGACAAAATCTGTGATGCCATTTCTGATGCGATTCTGGATGCGCTGCTTGAGCAGGATCCGATGAGCCGTGTAGCTTGCGAAACCTGTACTACAACAGGATACGTGATGGTAATGGGTGAGATTACATCCAACGCACACATTGATTTCCAGCAGGTTGTACGTGATACCGTTCGCGAAATCGGCTATGACCGTGCAAAATACGGATTTGACGCAGATACCTGCGCTGTTGTAACTGCAATTGACAAACAGTCCACCGATATCGCTATGGGTGTAGACAAAGCGCTCGAAGCAAAAGAGAGCAATATGAGCGATGAGGAGATCGATGCCATTGGAGCAGGAGATCAGGGAATGATGTTCGGATTCGCAACCAACGAGACCGAAGAGTACATGCCATACCCGATCTACATGGCACACAAACTGGCCCGCCAGCTGACCAAAGTCCGCAAAGACGGTACTTTAACATACCTTCGTCCGGATGGAAAAACACAGGTAACCGTAGAGTATGATGAGAACGGCAAACCGTTCCGCCTTGACGCTGTTGTTCTTTCCACACAGCATGATCCGGAAGTATCCCAGGAGCAGATCCATGAGGATATCAAAAAATACGTATTCGACGAAATTATCCCGGCAGACATGGTAGATGAGCACACCAAGTTCTTCATCAACCCGACCGGCCGTTTTGTAATCGGCGGACCTCATGGAGATTCCGGCCTCACCGGACGTAAGATCATCGTAGACACCTACGGCGGATACGCTCGTCACGGCGGCGGAGCTTTCTCCGGAAAAGACTGTACAAAGGTAGACCGTTCTGCAGCTTATGCAGCACGTTACGTAGCAAAGAATATCGTAGCAGCAGGTCTTGCCGACAAATGCGAGGTCCAGCTTTCCTACGCAATCGGTGTCGCTCATCCGACCTCTATCATGATCGACAGCTACGGCACAGGAAAACTCTCCGACAACAAACTGACCGATATCGTTCGCGAGAACTTTGATCTTCGCCCGGCCGGAATCATCAAAATGCTGGATCTGCGCCGTCCGATCTACAAACAGACTTCCGCTTACGGCCACTTCGGAAGAAACGATCTGGATCTGCCGTGGGAGAAACTGGACAAAGTAGAAGACCTGAAGAAATACCTCTAATTTCAGGCTTTTCTGTTTATAGAAAGTTTAGAAAGATTCATCTAAGTTAATGAAAAATCCTCAGGCGTTGTGCTATAATAAATTTAGACTGCGTACTGGGGATTTTTGTGCGCAAAAGTACGAAATATGTGTTGGAAAACAGGTGGATCTTATATGGAAAAAAAGAAGAAAAGCATGAAATTAAGGACGAGAGTAATCATTTCTTTTTTCATCATCATACTGGTTCCGATCGTGATGTGTGCCTTGACGTTTTACTTTTTTGTAGGGTATAAAGCAAAGATTATCGGTGAAAAATACGGTCTTGCGAACGCAACATACCGGACGATTTCGAACAACACCCTGCTGCTGAATGCGATGACATCAGAAGAGTACGACGAAGTAGAGGATACCGCGAAATCGGATACGGCAAAGCTGGAAGAAACGAATTATCTCTCTGTTCTGAATGCAAGACTGCAGAAAAAACAGTCGTTTATCGCGGTGCGCGAGGATGGTGTTATCATTTACAATGGCTCGGAGGAGCTGTCGTCGGAGGAGCTGGAAAATGAGCTGCCGAAATACGGTGGACCCCGGGGGCCAATTTGAAGGGCGGCGTTTATTTCCGCAATGAAAACAGTGGATGGTCAAACAGGTGGACTATAAGAACTCGGACGGAAAAGAATGCAGTGCGTTCATCGTCACCAAGACAGACCAGATTGCGCCGCAGATTACGGGCATGGTAAAAGAGCTAGGCATCGTGATTGTGCTGATTCTGGTGCTCACCAGTCTGGGCCTGAGCTTCTGGATTTACCGCGGTGTGATCGGACCGCTCGAGCAGCTGAAAAAGGCGACACAGAATATCAAAGACGGAAATCTGGATTTCACTGTTGAACCGTGCGGCGTGGCGGAGATTAATGACCTCTGCGAGGACTTTGAGGAGATGCGTATCCGGCTGAAAGAGACGGCGGAGGAAAAAGTCGAGTTTGACAAAGAGAATAAAGAGCTGATCAGTAACATTTCGCATGATCTGAAAACACCGATTACCGCGGTCAAGGGTTATGTCGAGGGAATCATGGACGGTGTGGCAAATACGCCGGAGAAGATGGACCGCTACATCCGCACCATTTACAACAAAGCGAATGAGATGGACCGTCTGATCAATGAGCTGACGTTTTATTCCAAGATTGACACGAACCGCATTCCGTATACGTTTTCGAAGATTCACATTGCGGATTATTTTGATGACTGCGTGGAGGAACTGAATCTGGAGCTTGACGCGCAGCATGTGGATCTGACATACTTTAATTATCTCGAGGACGACCCGATCGTCATCGCGGATGCGGAGCAGATCAAGCGTGTCATCAATAACATTGTAAGCAATTCCATCAAATATATGGACAAGAGCCATAAGGTCATCAACATCCGTCTGCGTGATGTCGGAGATTTTGTGCAGGTGGAGATTGAGGATAACGGAAAGGGAATTGCGACGAAGGATCTGACGAAGATTTTCGATCGCTTTTATCGTACCGACGCGTCCCGCAACAGCACGAGAGGCGGCAGCGGAATTGGTCTTTCCATCGTGAAGAAGATTCTCGAAGACCACGGCGGAAAAGTGTGGGCCACCAGCAAAGAAGGGGTGGGAACCACGATGTACTTTGTATTAAGAAAATATCAGGAGGTACCTGTTTCATGAGTAAAATACTGATTGTTGAGGATGAGGAATCCATTGCAGATCTGGAGAAAGATTATCTCGAGCTTTCGGGCTTTGAGGTGGAGATTGAAAACCAGGGAGACACCGGTCTTGTGCGGGCGATCAAGGAGGATTTCGATCTGCTGATCCTGGATCTGATGCTGCCGGAGGTGGATGGCTTTGAGATCTGCGTGAGGTGCGTGAGAAGAAAGATATTCCGATTATCATGGTTTCGGCAAAGAAGGATGATATCGACAAAATCCGCGGACTCGGTCTTGGTGCGGATGATTATATGACGAAGCCATTTTCTCCGAGTGAGCTGGTTGCGCGCGTGAAAGCGCATCTGGCACGGTACGACCGTCTGGTCGGAAACGGCAAGAAAGAGAATGATGTTGTGGAGATCCGCGGCATCAAGATTGACAAGACGGCACGACGCGTGTGGGTGAACGGAGAGGAGAAGCAGTTTACAACGAAAGAGTTCGATCTGCTGACCTTCCTTGCGGAGAATCCGAACCGCGTTTTCACGAAAGAAGAGCTGTTCCGTGAGATCTGGGATATGGAGTCCATCGGAGATATTGCGACGGTTACGGTGCATATCAAGAAGATCCGTGAAAAAATAGAGTTTAATACGGCAAAGCCGCAGTATATCGAGACGATCTGGGGCGTTGGATATCGGTTTAAGGCATAAAGAATCTGTGTTTCGGGGAGAGATAAAATGGGAAAAATTTACTATCTGATGGGAAAAAGTGCGTCAGGGAAAGATCATATTTATGAGCATCTGATCCAGGAGACGGCGCTGGATTTAAAACCGTTTGTCCTGTATACAACACGGCCGATCCGGAGCGGGGAGCAGGACGGAAGAGAGTATTTCTTTGTGGATGAAAAACGGCTTTCGGAACTGCGGGAGGCCGGAAAGATTATCGAGGAGCGCATGTATTCGACGGTGCAGGGGCCGTGGTATTATTTTACGGCGGATGACGGGCAGATTGATCTTGCGAAGCATGATTATCTCGGAATCGGGACACTGGAATCGTATCTGAAATTAGAGGCATACTTCGGGGAGCAGGCGATGGTTCCGCTGTATGTCGAGGTGGACGATGGGCTGCGGCTTTCGCGGGCACTGGAACGGGAAAGAAAACAGACAGAGCCGAAATACGCGGAGATGTGCCGGAGATTCCTGGCGGACTGTGAGGATTTTACGGAGGAGAAAATTGCGGAAGCTGGAATTGTCCGCAGATTTTCCAATAATTCTACGCCGGAAGACTGTTTTTCCGAAATTCAGAATTTTGTGGAACAACAGAAAAAGTTGTGATATACTTAATGCAGTATTAGTAAGAAATACAAAAGAACTCCAGGGGGTGATTTTATGCAGGGTTTTCAGAAGGTTGTAGGACATCAGGAAATCATAACGCATTTACAGAATGCCATTTCGATGAATAAAGTATCTCATGCTTATCTTTTTGGCGGAGAGAGTGGATCGGGAAAGAAAATGATGGCTTCACTGTTTGCGATGACGCTTCAGTGCGAGAAGCACGGGGTCGAGCCCTGTATGGAATGCCCGTCCTGTAAAAAGGCACAGAGCCAGAATCATCCGGATATCATTTATGTGAAGCATGAAAAGCCGAACACCATCAGCATCGATGAAATCCGCGAGCAGCTCATTAACGATGTGATGATCAAGCCGTACAGCAGTCCGTACAAGATTTATATCATCGACGAGGCGCAGAAGCTGACACTTCAGGCGCAGAACGCGCTGCTGAAGACGATCGAGGAGCCGCCGGCCTACGCAGTTGTCATGCTTCTGGCAGACAACCCGGATGCGCTGCTTCCGACGATTTCGTCACGCTGCGTGCAGTTAAATTTAAAACCAGTGGGAGACCAGCTTGTGAAAGATTATCTGATGAACGAAATGCATGTGCCGGATTACCAGGCAGAGGTTGATGCGTCCCTGGCGCAGGGAAATATCGGAAAAGCAGAGCGGATTGCCCGTTCTCCGGAATACGAGGAGACGCTGGAAAGTGCACTCCGCATGGCAAAGTACGCCGACAGTATGCCGCTGTATGAAATCGTGGAGACGATCAAAAAACTGACGGCCGAAAAAGACAATATTGATGATTATTTCGATATCTTTTCTTTATGGTTCCGCGATGTTCTGCTCTTTAAGGCGACAAAAGAGGTCGATTCCCTTGTGTTCAAGCAGGAGCTGAATGGAATCCGTGAGAGAGCAAATAAGAGCTCATACGAAGGCCTGGAGAAGATTATAGAGGCGATTCAGAAGCGAGAGCCCGCCTGAACGCGAATGTTAATTTTGATTTAACCATGGAGCTTATGTTTCTGACAATGAAGGAAAACTGATAACATGATAACAATTATAGGAGTACGTTTTCGAAACGTAGGAAAAGTATATTATTTCTCGCCGAGAGAGCTGGACATCTGCGTGGGCGACCACGTTATCGTTGAGACGGCGCGCGGCGTAGAGTATGGTTTCGTTGTGCTGGGGCCAAAAGAAGTTGACGATTCCAAGGTGATCCAGCCGTTGAAAGAAGTCATCCGCATTGCAACGCCGAAGGATGATGCGCGGGAGGAGAGCAACCGCAAGAAAGAAAAAGAAGCGTTTGAAATCTGCCAGAAGAAGATCCGGGCGCACAACCTGGAGATGAAGCTGATCGATGCAGAGTATACGTTTGACAATAACAAGATGCTGTTTTACTTTACCGCCGACGGAAGAATTGATTTCCGTGAGCTGGTAAAGGATCTGGCGGCTGTCTTTAAGACGAGAATCGAGCTTCGCCAGATCGGTGTCCGCGATGAGACAAAGATCCTCGGCGGAATCGGCATCTGCGGCAGACCGCTTTGCTGCCATACGTATCTGTCCGAGTTTGCACCGGTTTCGATCAAGATGGCAAAAGAGCAGAACCTGTCCCTGAACCCGACGAAGATTTCGGGTGTCTGCGGACGACTGATGTGTTGCCTGAAAAACGAGCAGGAAACCTATGAATACCTGAACCGCAAGCTGCCGGGTGTCGGCGATATCGTAACGCTGCCGGACGGCATGAAAGGTGAGGTTTCCGGTGTGAATGTGCTTCGTCAGCTCGTAAAAGTGCTGGTGGATGTGAACGATGAGAAGGAAATGCGGGAGTGCCCGGTGGAAGAGCTCAAGTTCAAGCCGAAGCATAAGAAGGAAAAAGGCAAAGAGAAGAAAAAAGACAGAAACAGCTCCGGGGAGCAGGCTTCTTCGGAAGAGGCAAAACAGCCGGAATAAGATTGATTTGGAATGCATTTTGAAAAAAGTAAGCGCCGGGTAAAACTGACGCTTCTTTTTGTGTGATGCGGCGCTGGGCGGTCAGCAGGAGGAGGGATTTTCATTGGATAGAAAAGAAGAATTTTTGAAGCCGGGTGAGCGGTCGATGATCTGCAGAACGGTTACTGGATGATACAGAATCCATCCCTTTTCTGCTATGGCATTGACGCGGTGCTGCTGGCATCCTACGCGAAGGTGAAGCGCGGGGAGCGGGCGATGGATTTCTGCACGGGATCGGGAATTGTGCCGATTCTGCTGAAGGCGAAGACAAACGGAGAGCATTTTTCCGGGCTGGAAATTCAGGAGTACAGTGCCGAGATGGCACAGCGGAGTGTGCGGTACAATCATCTGGAAAATGATGTTGAGATTTTCCAGGGAGATGTGAAAACGGCATCGCAGCAGTTTGGAAAAGAAGTGTTTGATGTGGTAACGTGCAATCCGCCGTACATGACGGGGCAGCACGGGCTGACGAATGCGCTTGAGGCGAAGACGATTGCGCGGCATGAGGTGCTGTGCTCGTTTGATGATATTGCGAAAGAGGCATCGGCGGTTTTAAAGACGAAAGGACGGTTCTATCTGGTGCACCGGCCGTTCCGGCTGGCGGAGATTTTTTCGACGCTGAAAAAATATCATCTGGAACCAAAAAGGATGCAGCTCGTTTATCCGTTTGTGGACAAGGAGCCGAACATGGTGCTGATCGAGGCGATGAAAGGCGGGAATCCGAGAATTACCGTGGAGAAACCGCTGATTGTGTATGAGACGCCGGGCGTGTATACAAAGGACATCCGGGAATTATATGGAGACGGGAGATAAGAACATGGCAGGAAAATTATATTTGTGTGCAACACCAATTGGAAATCTGGAGGACATGACCTTCCGTGCAATCCGCATTCTGCAGGAGGTCGATCTGATCGCGGCGGAGGATACGAGAAACAGCATTAAGCTGCTGAACCATTTTGAGATTCATACGCCGATGACGAGTTACCATGAATACAACAAATACGACAAGGGCCGCGAGCTGGTGCAGAAGCTGCTGGCGGGAACGAACATTGCCCTTATCACCGATGCCGGAACACCGGGAATCTCAGACCCGGGGGAGGAGCTGGTGAAAATGGCATACGAAGCCGGAATCGAAGTGACGAGTCTGCCGGGGGCGTGTGCGTGTGTAACGGCACTGACGCTGTCGGGACTTTCGACGAGAAGATTTGTGTTTGAAGCGTTTCTTCCGCCGGATAAAAAAGAACATAAACTGGCGCTGGAGCGGCTGAAAAACGAGACACGAACCATGATCGTGTACGAGGCGCCGCATCATCTGCTGAAAACGCTGCGGGAACTGCTGGAAATCCTTGGCAACCGCCGCCTGACACTGTGTCGGGAACTGACGAAAAAGCATGAGACAGCATGGCAGACCACAATAGAAGATGCCATTACCCGCTACGAGCAGGAAGATCCGAAGGGCGAATGCGTTCTTGTGATCGAAGGCAGAAGCCAGAAAGAAATCGAGGACGAGGCGAAGGCTGCGTTTGAGGAAATTTCGATTGAGGAACATATGAAACGGTATGAAGACCAGGGGATTGCGCGGAAAGAGGCGATGAAGCTTGTGGCAAAAGACCGTGGCGTAACGAAGAGAGATATTTATCAGTATTTACTGGGAAAAGAATAACGACACGCTCTAAGAGAAGGAAAGAGAGGAAGAAGTATGAAAATCTGTAAAATTTTGTGTTATTGTATTTGTTTTACAGATTTGGAGATATTCCTTGTCCGGTAGTTACTCCCGTCTGTTATAATAGGAACAATGAAGTATTTTTGAGGGAGGAAATTTTTTATGTCACAGTCACAAACCCAGCGGAGTTCCCGGGTTGATCTGCTTCACGGCTCGATTCTGAAATCTCTGCTTCTTTTTGCACTTCCGATCATGGCATCCCGTGTATTTCAGCAGATTTACAACACGATGGACACACTGATTGTCGCCATACACTCGGCGATTCGTCGATTGCAGCTATGGGTGCCTGCTCGTCGATCTATGAAATGATGACCGGATTTACGTTCGGCGTCGGAAACGGGCTCGCGATCGTCACGGCGCGATGCTTTGGAAGACAGGAGACGGAACGGATGAAAAAATCCGTTGCATCCTGTATCGTTATTGGTATTACCGTTACACTGGTGGTCACCGTTCTTGCAACGATTTTCATGCATCCGCTGTTGCGGCTGCTGAAAACACCGGCAGAAATCCTCGAAGAATCCTACAGCTACATTTCAATTCTATCCGTTTTTCTGTTTGTCATGTTTGCCTACAACCTGTGCTCCGGTCTGTTGGGAGCAATCGGAAACAGCTTTATGCCGCTTGTTTTCCTGATTATTTCATCGTTGGTAAACATTGTACTGGATTTGCTGTTTATCCGTTCTTTCGGCATGGGTGTTCGCGGTGCTGCAATTGCAACCGTGATTGCGCAGGGAATTTCCGTCGTGCTCTGCCTGATTTATATTGTTACCAAAGCAAAAATTCTGCTTCCGGAAAAACGTCATTTTGAACCGGATCGCGGACTGTACATGGAGCTTCTGGCACAGGGATTTTCGATGGGATTTATGAGCAGTATTATCTATGTCGGTTCGATTGTCCTGCAGCCGGGCATCAACAGCCTTGGCTATGAAACAATTGCGGGACACACGGCTGCGAGAAAGCTGTTTTCCTTCTCGATGATGCCGCTTTCCTCGATGGCACAGGCAGTCAACACGTATGTGGCACAGAACCGCGGCGCGGACAACTGGGAGCGCGTACGGAAAGGCATTCGCTATGCTTATATTTTCTGCTTCAGCGTGACCGCATGCCTGATTCTCCTTGTCACGCCGCTTGCACCGACGATGGTTCATCTGATCTCCGGCTCGTCCGACCCGACTGTCCTCGGAAACGGAGCCCGCTACCTCCGTGTAGCCATTCCGTTCTTCTTTGCGCTCGGCCTCGTCAACTGCAGCCGCCTTGCACTGCAGGCACTCGGAGAAAAGATTCTTCCGCTGCTGTCGAGTTTTATTGAGCTTTTCGGAAAAATTATTTTTGCGATGGTGTTTATCCCGCGCTACCACTACAGTGCCGTGATCTGGTGCGAACCGATCATCTGGTGCTTCATGGCAGCAGAACTTGTGATTTCGCTGTATCGAAATCCTTATATGAGAAAAGGGAAGTCTGGAAACTAATTTTTTTCAAAAACAGAACCCGGGGCAGTCTACAAAAAACGGTAGATTGCCCCGGGTCTGTTTTTTTGACTAAATAAAGGAAGTCCCCTGCTTCTATTGCGAAAAACAGCAGATTTACTCTGCCAGGTACCATTTACAAAAATATCGGTTTCGCTTCCATCTTCGCGGATACCTACGATGTGCAGGTCATCCGATCCAACCATAAAGTCAACGTGGATCAGAGAATCATTCACACCTTTTTCCAGAATTTCCTCGTTGCTCATCTCCAGAAATCCATCGAGCACCTCAGGGAAACCGGCGCCAGCTGCAACGTGACAGCATGCGTTTTCATCGAAAAGGGTATTAAAGAACATCAGCCCGGACTGGTTAATCGGAGATTCTTTCGGAACGAGTGCAACCTCGCCGAGCATTGCAGCACCGGCGTCCATGGCGAACATTTTTTTCAAAACCTCTTCGCCCTGCTCTGCGTGGCAGTCAACGACTTTTCCATCCTTGAAATCGACGGTAAAGTTGTTGATGATCTGTCCCGACCAGCTTAAAGGTTTTGTGGAAACGAGACGGCCTTCACATTTTCCTCTCATCGGGCTGGTGAAGACTTCTTCGGTCGGCATGTTTGGAACATAGAAGGTGTTGTTCGTATGGTTGATATCACCGGCACCGCTCCATTTTGCGCCCGGAATCAGCTCAACGGTGAAATCCGTACCGTTTTTGCTGGTGTAATGCAGCTTGTGGAATGCCTGCTCATTCAGCCAGCTGGCTTTCTGGGTCATGAGGTCGCAGTGTGCCTGCCAGATCTTTTCTGCATCTTCGCCGTCTTTTAAGTAAACACAGTCGAAAATAGCATCCCACAGTTTTTCAACAGCAATATCCTCCGGCTCGCCCGGGAATACTTTTTCTGCCCATTTTGGAGAAGCGGCGGCAACGATCAGCCACTGATGCTTTCCATCAAGTTGGTCACGGTATTTTTTAATGACCTTTCCACGCATCTGACGAACGGTGGAGAGCAGGTCCGCAGGAATGCCAGCGAGCTCGTCCGGATCGGAGGAGTCGATGAAAATGCGAACCGGCAGATCAACCGTCATCTGTTTGAAACGCTCTTCTTCCCAGTGCGGAACCGCGCCAAGTGTTTCTGCGGTGGCATACTGATAATGCATTTTGTTGATCTCACCGCATTCCCAGATCACTTCCACATAGCTTGCGCCCGCCTGATAGCACTCCTCTGTCACCATCTGGGTAAGCAGAACCTGATCGACGCCGGCCTGGAGGCGGACACGCTGTCCTTTCTGTACATTTGCGCCGATTTTTACGATCAGCTTTGCATATTCTCTTAATTTTGCCTGAAATTTTGCTTCATTCATGATAAAAGACTCCTTTTTGTGATTTTTAAAACTGAAATGGATCATTAAAGGCTCCATAGTACGAAACCGGTTCGCCCGCGGAAAGCAGATGATGGACATCGCCGACGGTCTGGCAGCGGAAGTATACTTCGCCCGGCTTGCGTTCCTCGCTTCCGACGATTGTGACGGAAGTCGGTGCCAGGAACATGCCCTGCCAGAGCTGTACCGGCGTCATATTCAGCAGATGCGACAGTGCCACACAGGTGACGCCGAGATGGCAGAAGCAGACGATGACGGCTTCGCGGTTTGTTTCATCCGAAGCGTGATAGCGGTAACCGTCGCGTACATAGCCGTAGCGCGCAAGCAGTGCATCGAGTCCGTCGGTCACAAAATGGTAATTCTCGTCCATGTTTCCGGTCTGCATAATCGGATTTTTCGTCCAGAGATCCTGGTCATAGAGATCCCGGTTTGCATCGAGCACATCCGGCAGAAAATCCCATGGAATCCGGCGTTTTCCAGTCTCCGGGTCCAGGACGGGTGCATCAAATTCCCGCAGCCATGGGAGAATTTCAGCTTCACGGCCCGCATTTTTCAGCGTAAAAGAAGCCGTATCTTTCGCACGGCCAAGCGGAGAACAGTAAAAATCGGTGACATTCCATTTTGCTGTGCGTTTCGAAAGCAGCTCGGCCTCGCGCCAGCCTTTTTCGGTCAGAGAATCAATTTCATAATTTGGTTCGCCGTGGCGGATAAAAATAATTTTCATAACGTTCCTTTCTTCGTATGTCGAAAAAATGGTGGATTTCGACATAGAAAAGTAAAATTCGTCCCGAAAGATCTGTGCCGGAGCATAAAAGAATTCAGAACTAAGAGCATTTCATTCAGTATATCATAAATAGTCAGATTTGTGTGAATTTCTTATCGGCCTCTCCCCCAGTTCAGCTCCCCGTTGGTAAACTCAGCCCAGTTGTACTGCGCCATGTATTCGCCATGGTACTGGTTGATCGCGGAAAGTTTTCCCTCGCACCAGTCAAAATAGTCACAGGAGACTTCTTCCGGGCAGATCCACAGGCTTCCTCTGGCGGACGCAACGAGCGTTTCACAATGATACACTTTTAACGAATAAAAATTCGTGAAGCGGAAGCTCCCTTTTTGATACGCTGCATCTTGAGAGAGTAGCTAGTAGCAGTCCTGTAGGTAGGTGCAAACAGGAGAAAAATATGCTATAGTAAAACAGCGTAAGGGGAAACAAAAAGTAATGCAGCAAGAGGAAAGAGTATGATAAACTGTCGGTCATCATGGTCTGTCTGAACGCTCAAAAAGAAACCGATGATGTATTTCTTCAGATGATGAAGACACTACTTGGTGTTGAAATGCCGGAGAATGAATTTTTGAAATTGATGCATACGTAAAAAAACAGGCACGATTCCCGAAAAAGGTGATTCGTGCCTGCTTTTTTTACTTTTCTACTTCTTCATACTGGTTGCCTTCCGGGTCACGCAGGTTATCATTTACATAAATTTTTCTTCCTTTGGTATCCAGTCTTTCTTTGTAGTCCATAGAGAAGGCACCTAGTGAAGCGGCCAGAAAGCTAAAAACAATCGTTGCTTTAGAAAGGTTCTGTAAAAATTTGAGGGCGCCATAAATAATCAGGTTTTTGTAATACTCCAGCCGCAGTCCTTTTTCAACACCCCGTGCAGTGAGGCGGCAGATAAGCAGAACAACGGCCAGCATAAATGCACCGATAACCAGAAGAAAAATTCCGGCTTCATGATATTTTCCAGGTAAATAGCAGGCGCCGATTACGATCATGATCGGGGCAATTAAGGACATGGTAAAAACCATTTCGGCACGAAAGGTAAAAAATCGATACATCAAAAAGATTAAGATTAGGATAGCGATGAAAAGCATATTAGTTTTCTCCTTCGTAATGTTATAAATGATATAAAGCTTTTTTGCAGAAAAAGCAGATGAATTTGTGTGAAAAATTTTGCATATTTTGGCTTTTTCCTGTATACTTAGATCAATGTCGACAGGAAAACAGCATTCTGCCCAAGCCATCGGATATTTGCTGTTGTCCGGAAAGGAACTTTGAT
>ENA-OUNI01000741-OUNI01000741.1-human-gut-metagenome-genome-assembly--contig:-NODE-741-length-14633-cov-2.113263_pt1 | contig 14633 bp, 18 predicted proteins | sample MGYA00242499_ERZ504580 | MGnify/ENA primary metagenome ERZ504580 (study PRJEB26092, sample SAMD00036315) | human gut metagenome | host: Homo sapiens | study: EMG produced TPA metagenomics assembly of... | reverse complement strand
CGCAACCGTTGCTGCGCGATTTTCTTCCGGGAAAAGGAAGGGCGGCCCGAAAAGCCGCCCTTTATCCCTTTCGTTCCGACGGAAACGGATACCGCTACCTTTTGGCAAGGTCGTGTCTACACAGTAGAGACCGTGCACGCCGAATACATTGAACTTGTCGAGAATGGCCTGTGCATTCTCCTCCTCCTCGACCTGTTCGTTCACGAACCACCGGAGGAACTCCTGCGTAGCCTTGTCGTTTTCGCTATCGCCACGTCCATCAGATTATCGATAAGTTCCGAAACATGGCATTCGTGTTTGTACACATGCTCGAACACGGCCTTGGGTTCCGCCAGGTACCGGGAACGGCGTCTATCGGGCTTATCTTCATCTCTCCGCCGCGCGTAACGCCGAACTCGATGAGTTTGTTGGCATGCTCCAGCTCCTCTTCGGCCTGTTTCTTCATCCAATGAGCGCAGCCGGCCAACCCCATGCTCTGGAAATAGATTGCCATCGACGAGTAAAGGTTCGCAGACCACATCTCCGCCTTTATCTGTTCATTGAACGCATCGGTAAGTCTTTTCGTAAATTTCATAATGCTCTGTTTTATGATTGATAACTTTTTCCGGGACAAATATAATGAACATTACCAGAACATGTCCGCCGGTTGAAATAATCATTTTTTATACGCCTATCACATCCTTTTATATTCCGGCCGTTCCGAACAATACTCCGTCATTTACCAAACGCACTGCTACCGACAGTCCCCCGAACGAAGCCTTTTCGGAGGCGACCTGCGGCCGGGTCATCCAGCGACAAAAAACGAACGGACAAAACATCTTTCCCGGAAAAGCGTTACCTTTGCACAAACATCAGATGATATGATGATGGAGAATCCGGCCATACGGAAAAAATCGCTGGCTGAAGAGTTGGCGGCACGACTCCAGGAACAGATTGCCGCAGGCACTTTCGGCATCGGAGAGAAACTTCCCCCCGAACCGGAACTGATGCGCATCTTCGGAGTCGGCCGTTCCACGGTACGCGAAGCCGTCCGGATACTCTCCGACATGGGGCTCCTCCGGGTACGTCAGGGAGCCGGGACATTCGTCGTAAGCCGGAACGCACCGGACCTCATGACGCAGCGCCTGAAACGGGCCGACATCCGGGAGCTGGACGAAGTACGGCGAATCCTCGAAGCGGCCATCGTCGAAAAGGCCGCTGAAAGGTATACAGAGCAGGATGCCTTCAGAATGAAGGCCTACCTGTCCGAACGGAAAGAGGCGGCCGAAACGGGCCGGCTGGAACAGTGCATAGACGCGACGTGAACTTCCACGCGACTATAGCCGAAGCGACGCATAACGAAATTCTGAGCGAACTCTACCGGGCGACCGCAATCCATCTGCGGGACGGCTTCAAACGTATCTATGCGGATACGGGATACCTGCTCGCATCGCAGCCCTCCCACGACCGGCTGGCCGCCTTCATCCTGGCACACGACACCCGAAACGCTCTGAAAACGATACGTATCATTCTGGAGGAACCGTAATGCCATGAATCCCGCAACCAGACATCTTTCCGCTCCGGCATGCGCACCGACAGGGAGCGCCACCGTGTACCCGATACTCTTCATGGTCAGCACCGCACACCTGCTCAACGACATGATGCAATCGGTAATACCGGCTGTCTACCCTCTCCTCAAAGATAATTTCGGCTTCACCTTCACCCAGATAGGCATCATCACGCTGGTGTTTCAGATGACCTCCTCGCTCCTGCAGCCCCTCATGGGACGTTACGCCGACCTGCACCCGAGACCCTACTCGCTGGCTGTGGGGATGTGCTTCACCCTCACCGGACTGCTCACGCTCGCAACGGCACACGGCTTTCTCTCCATCCTGCTCGCCGTCGCGCTTATCGGTTGGGGTTCGTCGGTCTTCCATCCCGAATCGTCGCGCGTCGCCCAACTCGCCTCGGGCGGGCGGAAAGGGTTGGCCCAATCCATCTTTCAGGTCGGCGGCAATGCGGGGAGCGCCATGGGACCGCTGTTGGCCGCACTCATCGTCATTCCCTTCGGGCAAACCTCCATCGGATGGTTCGCCCTCGCCGCTTTGCTCGCCATTCTGCTGCTGAAACGCATCGGCGACTGGTACAAGGGAGAACTCGCGGCCGCACCGTACCGTACGGCGGCTACGGCATCCCGGCCATACGAACTGCCCAAACGGAAAGTACGCACCGCCATGGTCATCCTGACGGTACTCGTATTCTCCAAATACTTCTATATCGCCTGCATGACGAACTACTTCACCTTCTTTCTCATGGACAAGTTCGCCGTTTCGGTACAGGATGCACAATACTGCCTGTTCGGGTTCCTCGCCGCATCGGCGGCAGGCACGGTCATCGGCGGCCCGCTGGGCGACCGTTTCGGAAGAAAGTATGTGATATGGGGCTCCATTCTGGGAGCAGCCCCCTTCGCCCTGCTATTGCCCTATGCCAATCTGTCCGGGACAATCGCGCTTGCGGTCATCATCGGGTTCGTCATCTCATCGGCTTTCTCGGCCATCCTCGTCTATGCGACCGACCTAATGCCCGGCAAGGTAGGACTGGTGTCCGGTATCTTCTTCGGACTCATGTTCGGACTGGGCGGCATCGGTTCCGCCTTCTTCGGGTGGCTAGCCGACCGGACGAATATCGAATTCATCTTCCGCGTCAGTACCCTGCTGCCGTTGCTCGGCGTCATCACCGGCTTCCTGCCGAACATCGAAAAGAGACGCAAACCATGAACAAAACACAAACAAATAAGACTGCCATGACGAAAACCGATTTCACACCGACAACACCACCCTTGGCCCGGCCCGTGCACTATACCTGCCGCTATCAATCACCGCTGGGAGCATCACGATTGCCGCCGACAGCGAAGGGCTGACCGGTCTTTGGTTCGACGGACAGAAATATTTTGCCGCTACGCTCTCCCCTGCCTGCGAATCCCGGCCTCTGCCGCTTTTTGAAGAGACGAGGAGGTGGCTTGACCTTTATTTCAGCGGGAAGAATCCCGGATACCTGCCGCCGCTCCACCTCACAGGGACGCCTTTCCGCATGGCCGTATGGGAAATCCTGTGCAGTATCCCGTACGGACAGACCGTTACGTACGGTGAAATCGCCCGGAAGGTCGCACGGCAAAACGGAAAGACCGCCCTGTCGGCGCAAGCCGTAGCAACGCGGTGGGGCACAATCCGGTCAGCATCATCGTACCCTGCCACCGGGTCATAGGCAGCAACGGCAGCCTGACGGGTTATGCAGGCGGTATTGCACGGAAAACGGCGCTTCTTACACTCGAACAGGCGGATTTGACCGGAACCTTCGTTCCCCGCAAAGGTACTGCCCTGTAAACCGGACAGCTCCGCTTCCGGCTGCCCGGCCGTCGAGAAAATACTCGCAGCGACCGCAATGAGAAAGGGCTATGCGGCTGGTCGCCGGAAGCCGTAGTCAGATATATCGAATCTCTGTATTCCGAAGGCGACATGCCGGTCTGGCGGCGAAAATAACGGCTGAGTGCCGACTGGTTCCGGAAGCCGAGCTCCTTGACCAGCTCTTTGATATCGACATTGGCGTTACGGAGCAGGGCCTTCATCTCGATGATGACGAAATCGGCGATGCACTGCCGCGCCGAACGTCCCGTCACCTGCGTCGCTATCAAGGTCAGGTACTTGGGCGTTATGCACAGCTTGTCGGCATAGAACGAAACTTCGCGGGCCGTCTTGTAATACTCGGCGATAAGCATAGAGAAATTGAAAATAATCTGCTCCTTATGGGTGAAATTATACAGTTTGTGCACCTGTGGATTCTCCCGGTAATCGACATACAAATCCCAGAAGAAGGAGCGCAGCAGATGGATGGAGGTTTCCCGTCTGTATGCGGCTTCTTATGCTCCATCCTGAAGTTCAGCGAATCGCACCATAAATTATAACGCCGCACTTCGTTTTCCGTAAAATGGAAACAGAAATGTTTCCGCATATAGAAATAGAAATCGGGCGTCATCCGGCATACACCGCTCATGATATCCATGAAAAGCACCCGGTCCACCTTGAAAAACCGCATGGAAAAATCGGCGCTCCTGTCGTGCAGCGACGCGAACTGCAGGGGCAGTATCACGACCATGTCGTCGCAGTACACCCGACTCGAATAATCGAACAGTTCGATGACGGCACTTCCGCCGGTGCAGAGTCCGACCATCCCCTCGGCCAGATAGGTCGGTTCAGTACCTATGGGCAACCGCGAAAGGTCCTCTAAAATAATATGGGAAGTATGAGTGGCAACACGTTTATCAATACCGGAATTCATAGGTTAAGTTAGGTCAGGTCAGGGAAAGGTTTTACGGTATAATGATGTAAAGGTAAATATTTGATATGCCCCTTTTGGAATCTTCTCCCAAAATGGACGCTATATTAGAAATAAAGACAACAAATACGTTCTTTCTCCCCGAAGGATGTTAAGCAGATAAACGATATTGAATAGCATCACCGTGTACGTCATGCATTCCGGAATCCCCACGGTCACCATCTTCCGGCCGGAAAGGCACCGCTGCATGTCCTCCGTTCATACCGCCGGGCCTCCCGATTCCGCTACGGAACCCGATTACCGTAATTACGGATACTATTCCGGTCGTTTCCGGCGGAAACCGGCCCGTATTTTGACGGATTTAAAGTCATTATAACCGAAAATGACGACCCAAATGAAAGCGGCTCTGATTTTCAAGGCAGGAGAGCTCTATGAACTCGGTTGCAATTCGTCCCAAGCGGTTTGCGGAGCACTGGCTGGACACTACGGCCTCGACCAGGAAACCGCATTCAGAATGGCTTCCTCTTTCGGCGACGGCACCAGTCGTCTGAGAGGAACCTGCGGGGCAGCCGACGCCCTTGTGATAATGGCGGGATTCGAGAAAGATACCAGCATACCGGGCGATACCGGAACACGCGAAGAGAACTATCGTATGGTCAGGGAACTCGTGGCGGAATTCAAACGGCGCCACGGTTCGGTATTCTGTGCACACTGTGCGGACCGGCCGGCAAAGACCGGAAACGCTGCCGGAAGCTCGTCGAAAGCGCAGTCGAAATCTACGCCGACTACCTCGGTTGGCAGTGACCGCCCTACGGCGAGCAGCCCCGGAACGGGCCACAACGACCGCAATAATTCAAATTGTCACAACAAAAATTTCCCCTTGGATCGCCCCTGTTATTCTATCGTTGAATCCGGAGGCCAAATACCGGTATGTTCAGCCTCGAAGAAGGCAAAATCATCCGGAACTTCCCAGATAAAGTCCCGGAATGACACAATACCCTGTATCAATCCAAGAAACGCCGTACCTTTATTCTGAATTTTTGAAGAACGTATTTAGCCCCAACTTAGGTAGATGCATGGTAAATGTATTCAATATACTGAACCGGTATTCGCTTTCATATTTCCATCAACCGTCCGGTCCTTCGGCCCATTGGCGTACCCCTGCCCGGACGCACGATACCGGGTACACTTGTGCCGAAAACCGGCAAAACCCACACCGGTCCGTACACCGCACGGATACAGGCTGCCTCGCCGGCAAGAAGATTCACTGCCTCCGCTTCACAGGTTCCCCTTTCTGGTAATATCCGCCTGTACCAATTCTCTTACCGACTACTAACGGAATTATTCGCCATGAACAAGATACTTATTATAGAAGACGACGCCGCATACGGCCTGACCATATCGAACTGGGCAAAGAAAAACGGTTACGAACCCACGCACTGCATGACGATGGAGTTGGCCAAGAAAGAGATACTGCGGCAGAATTTCCGCATCGCCCTGACCGACCTGCGGCTCCCCGACGGCGACGGTATCATGCTGTTGGCCTGGATAAAGGACAAACGTCCCGACGTACAGGTCATCGTAATGACCAGCTATGCCGAAATACAGAGTGCCGTGTCGGCCATCAAGCTGGGTGCCTTCGACTATCTGGAGAAGCCCGTGAATCCGAGAATACTCAAGGAAAAAATCGAACAGGCCATGCAAAATGCACCGCTACCCTCGCCGCGGGTCTCCGTATCGCAGAAAAAACAGCGGGACGGGGACGGAGACGAAGACAGGGACGGAAACCGGGTCGGCAACATCGTCTACGGAGAGAGCCCGGCCTCAAAACAACTGTACGATTACATCCGGATTGTAGCCCCCACGAACATGTCGGTCCTCATCGTCGGCGAGAGCGGGACGGGCAAGGAACATGCCGCCCACATGATACACGAATACAGTCCGCGCAGTGCGGCCCCCTTCATCGCGGTAGACTGCGGCAGCCTTTCGCGGGAGCTTGCCCCCAGCGAACTGTTCGGCCACCTGAAAGGAGCATTCACATCGCTGTCGCCAACAAGAAAGGGGTATTCGGAAGTAGCGAACGGAGGTACCGTATTTCTCGATGAAGTAGGCAACCTTCCCTACGACGTACAGATACAGTTGCTGCGCGCCCTGCAGGAGCGTAAGATACGCCCGGTCGGCGCAGCCAACGACATCACTATCGACGTACGCATCATCGTTGCCACCAACGAAAATCTCGAAGCGGCCATTGCGGCCGGACGGTTTCGGGAAGACCTGTACCACCGACTCGATGAATTCATGCTGCGAATGCCTCCTGCGGGAACGGCACGGCGACCTGCCGCGATACGTGGAACATTTCCTGGAAAACGCCAACCAGGAACTGAATAAGAATATCAAAGGATTCAGCCGGGATGCGATGGCCGCCATGGAACATTATGCCTGGAAAGGAAACCTGCGGGAACTGCGGAATGTCGTCCGCCGTGCCGTACTCTTCGCCAGCGGAGACGAAGTGACGTTACAGAACCTCCCCTCCTCCATGCTGGAATCGATAGCCCGGAGCGACACTCCGGTCCATGTCTGAAAGAAAGACTGTCCCCTTCCCAACGGACGGTCTTCGGGCGGTTTTTCGGAACGCCCGACCGTCCTCAGGAAGCCGGATATTCCCGTTCGATAAGGTTCAGCACCTCCTTTGCGAGTTCGAGCAGGCGGTGCATCTCTTCCCTCCAACCGGGATAGTCTTCCGCCGGACGACCGCGCATGGAGTCCATCTTTTTCAGTAAATCCCCGGCCTCTACGGCCCCTATCTGAAGAAACATGGGGAGCATCTTGTGGCATACGCCTGCGCCCGCCCGAAATCCTGCTCCTCCGTCGCCCTCTCAAGCGCTGCCATATTCTCCCGAGTGGCTGTCCGGAAACTCTCCAATACCTCTTGGACAGCGCCCGGTCACCGCCGAGCATCTCTTCGAGGGCAGCGAATCCCACTCCCTCCTTTGCAGAAGAGGACTCCGCCTTCCCGGAGCCGACCGCTCCGAACAGCCGGGAAAGGGCCGACATGGAGACCGGCTTGCAGAGATAATGGCTGAACCCCAGTCTGCGGGCCCGGTCGAGTCCGAAATTCCCCCTTCCCGTCATGACGATTACCGGTACCGAAAAGCCGGCATCCCGTGTCCGGGCAAGCACGCTTCCCCCGGAAAAGGTTCCCATCTCCATATCGGTCAGGATAGCATCATACAGGGTATCCGCAAACAAGGCCCGTTCAAACTCCGTCCACGTATTGCACGGCGTAACGTCATGCCCCAACCGGTGCAGCATATCTTCCAGCAGGAGAAGGATGGACGGGTCGTCGTCCACCAGAATGATGTGCTGCGGAGCCTGTCCCGAGACAGCCGCCGCATCCGTCTCCTCCGCCTTTCCGGCCGGTATCTTGACCTCTACGGCCGTTCCCTTGCCGACTTCCGACCAGATATCCACCGTTCCGTTCAGCAGTTCGACGAGTCCTTTGACCACAAACATACCGAGACCCGTACCTTCCGCATAATGACTATTTTCCACACTCCGGGTAAAAGGTTCGTAAAGTTTCGCAAGAAACTCGGCAGGAATCCCCGCCCCCGTATCGGCAACGCAGAACTCCAGCATCCCCGCACGGTAAGCTGCCGTAAACCGAATGCGCCCTGAGGCGTGTACTTTACCGCATTGGAAAGCAAATTCATTACAATCTGTCTGATTTTCAAAGGGTCGGAAACGAGCTGCACTTCATTGCCTATCCGTACGTCGTACTCCAGATGCAAATTTTTGCGCAAAGTCAGCGGCTTGAGCATATCGGACGTTTCGAGGAACAGCTCACGGACATTGAACGGTTCCATAACAGCCTGCAGGGTTCCCTGCTCCAGTCCGGAATACTCCAACAGATTTTCGAGCAGAGCGAGAATATGCCTGCCCGAATTGCGCATCGCAGCTATCTCCTGCGCCGACAACTTGCCGTCGGCATCGCTGATGTCCAGATACCCGAGAATGGAGTTCATCGGAGTCTTTATGTCGTGAGACACGGAGAGCAGCAGCCGATGCCTGCTCTCTATGGTTTTCTGCGCAAGCAGATTCGCCTCCTCCAGCTTCTCCCGTATTCTCACGCTTCTATTGACATTCAATACGATAAGCACAATAAAGGCCATGATTGCGACCAGTGCCAGGGTGCCGCCCACGATGGAGAAGGTACTGTTGCGCCGTACCAGATTCTCGTACTGCTCGATTTCGTTCATACGGGAATGCATCACATCGTTCTGCAGGTCGAGAAGAATGGCCGCTATCCGGGACGAAATGGTCTGGTCGGCCGACAACAGCGAGATGACATTCCGTTCGATGGTAGCCATCTGCCGTTCGTAATTCCGGCGCACCTGTTCGGCCGCTCCGCTAATATCGACCATGACCGACGCCGGAATCTCGGTCGTATCCACCGCGACGGACGAATTCACCACCACGGTCTCCGCACTTTTCGCCCGGGCGGAGAATACATCGGCCAACCGCCGGAAAAAGCGTCTTTTTCGGCGCGGGTAATGTCAGCGTATCGGTCGTCACGGTAGTCACCCGTATCTGCCTGAGGGTATCGGCCGGCTCATAGATGCGAATCACCTCGTCAAGCGGGGCCATCGTATCGCTCCGGCCGAAAAGGGCCGTCAGCTCCGCTACGATACTCCTTTTCTCCTCCAACAGTTCGTTGAATTCGGCAATCTGCGCTCCGTATTCGGGATTATCGAACAGCAGCGAATCGGCCCGACACCGAACCTCCCCCATATACTTCTCGAAATCGTCGAGGTATCTCCTGTCCCGGGTAATGACATACATGTTGGCCGCCGTTCTCGTATCGCTTACCGACTGTATGAGACCGTTGATATTCCTTACTTCCACGGAATAACCTTTGACCGCCTCTTTCTGCTGGTCGATGTTCACCCGGAACGTATAAAAATAAATCATGGCCCCCAGACAAACCATCGTCACAATAGCCAGAATCAACACCACATGGAAACGTATCCTGCTCTCTGAATTATACGGCACGGCTTCTGTCTTCATTTGTTTTTACTCTGTCTGTCGATATTTTGTAAATATATGAAGCTTAGCCGCATATCCGGACAGAAAGATTCCCATCGGGACGTTATCGGAGAAGTTACGGGCAGCCGGCAGCCTTGTGCCCGACCGAATCTCCGAACCGAAAAGCGCTCCGGCCGCCCGTTCCCGATTCTTCTTCCCGTGTATGACGGTTCGCAAATATTGATTACTTTTGCAAGACGACTTTTTTATCAATTTACGAAAAGGCTAAGAATTATGACGAAGAAATGGATTTGTACCGTATGCGGATACGTACACGAAGGCGATGAAGCACCCGAATTCTGCCCCCAGTGCAAGCAACCCAAAGAGAAGTTCAAAGAACTCGTCGAATCGGAAGGAGCGCTTTCCTTTGCGGACGAACATGTGCTCGGTGTAGCCAAAGGCGTCGCTCCGGAGATACTCGAAGGGCTGAACGCACATTTCATGGGTGAATGTACGGAAGTGGGCATGTACCTTGCCATGAGCCGTCAGGCCGACCGGGAAGGCTATCCGGAAGTAGCCAGAAGCTTCAAGCGTTATGCATGGGAAGAAGCCGAACACGCCGCCAAATTCGCCGAACTGCTCGGCGACGTGGTTTGGGATACGAAAACCAACCTGAAAAAACGCATGGAGCGGAAGCCGGTGCATGCGAAGACAAAAAACGCATCGCCACACTCGCCAAACAGCAGAATCTGGATGCCATCCACGACACTGTCCATGAAATGGCCCGGGACGAGGCTCGTCACGGAAAAGGGTTCGAAGGACTCTACAACAGATATTTCCGGAAATAATCCGGAATGCACGCCCCGCCTTCCACGGCACCGTGGATACGACAGAGGCGACAGAGAATGCTCCCCCGACAGGATTGATTCCCGAGGGGGAGTCTTTCTTTTCCATCCCCCGGCCGCGGCAATAACCGATTGCGAAGAGCGACGGCATGCATCCGCTTTTGCCGGCAGGCAGAAACATCCGGGGGCGCGCCCGCTGCCCCGTCATCCTGACATGTGGCTTCGAACGGCATCTTCCGCAACGCACACCGATTACCGGCAGGCGCTTTCGGTGTTTTCATCGAATAATATTGTTACCTTTGTTTCTGTTCCGACAAGGCGGCCCGGAAACTCCGCCCCGCAACAGGCAACGCCACACCCACCTCCGCCGCACGAATTACGGATAAGATGATAACCGATTTCAGACTGAAAGTATTCAAGACGGTCGCCGACAGGCTGAGTTTCACCAAAGCCGCCGCCGAACTGCTCATTTCGCAGCCGGCCGTCACCAGACACATCAGCGAACTCGAAAAACAGTTAGGTGTCCCCTTGTTCGACAGATGCAGGGGAAACGTCTCCCTTACCGCACACGGCAAGCTGATGCTCGACTACGCAAACCGTATCCTCGCCATCTACGCCGACCTGAACGACACGTTCGCGGACGATGCCGGCAGACCCGCCGGCAACATCCGGATAGGCGCAAGTACCACCATCGCCCAATACCTCCTGCCGGGCATCCTCGCTTCGTTCCGGCGACGTTATCCGGAAATCGACGTGGAACTGGCCAACGGCAATACCGAACAGATAGAGGAGCTCGTCGCCGGGGGACGTATCGACATCGGTATGATAGAGGGAAAAGCCGCGGGCCATGCCCTGCACTACGAACCCTTCATGCACGACGAACTGGTACTGGTAACCTCTGCATCGAATTCGGCTTTCCGCGACGACGAAGTGGACATGGCAACACTCGGTCGCCTCCCCCTCGTCATCCGGGAGAACGGTTCCGGGACGCTGGACATCCTCACGGAAGCCCTCGCCCGCTGCGGTCTGGAACTGCAATCCATGAACATTGAGATGCAACTCGGCAGCAGCGAAAGCATCAAACGCTACCTGTACGATTCGGGAGCCTTCGCCTTTATCTCCATTCAGGCCATTCTGGACGAACTCGCACACAACAAACTGCGTATTGTCGACACGGACGGTCTCGAAATCAATCGCAGTTTCAGCTTCGTTACCGCTCACGGCAACTATGGCAGGCTCCCGAAACTGTTCAAACAGTTCTGCACAAATCATCATAACACGAAGTTATAAACGAATACATTTATATATTGGACATTTATCGGACAGGGCGTTACTTTTGCACTGTAAACGACAAATGCCGATATTTCATGGAAAAGAGCAAAACCACCAAACGCGAAGTCTTCACCAAAACGGGATTCATTCTCGCCCTCGTACTCTGTGCCACCCCTTACGTATCCGCCCCCATCGCCCTTGTCGGCGGCTTTCTCTTCACCCTGTTCTTCGGCCATCCCTATGCGAAGCTCAACCACAAGGCCACGAACATCCTGCTCAAGGCATCGGTCGTAGGGCTTGGCTTCGGAATGAACGTGCAGAGCGCCCTGCAAGTGGGCCGCGAAGGATTGGGCCTCACCGTCGCTCGATTACGACCGTCCTCATACTCGGCTACCTCGTGGGCGGATGGCTCAAAATGCCGCGCAAATCCTCCATCTGGTAGCCTCCGGCACGGCGATATGCGGTGGCAGCGCGATAGCCGCCGTAGCTCCCGCAGTCAATGCATCGGAGAAGGAGATATCCGTATCGCTCGGTGTTGTCTTCCTGCTGAATGCCGTCGCCCTCGTGGTCTTCCCTTTCATCGGACACCTGCTCGGTCTCTCGCAGCACCAGTTCGGATTGTGGAGCGCCATTGCCATCCACGACACGAGTTCGGTTGTCGGAGCCGCCTCCGCCTACGGCAACGAAGCCCTCGAAGTGGCCACGACCGTCAAGCTGGCACGCGCCTTGTGGATAATTCCCGTATCACTCCTCTCCGCCTTCCTATTCAAGAACAAGGGAAAGAAAATCTCGATACCGTGGTTCATCCTCTTCTTCATCCTCGCCATGCTGGCCAACAGCTACCTGCCCGGTATCAGTACCGTCGCACCGGCGATAACGGCCATATCGAAATCGGCTCTCGTCGTAACGCTCTTCCTGATAGGTGCCGGACTGTCGGTCGAAAAAATCAAGTCGGTTGGCTGGAAACCGCTCATACTCGGCATCATCCTGTGGATAACGGTCTCCATCCTTTCGCTGCTCGTAATCATGCATTATTAGGGTCATGGATATAAAAACATTCTTCAGTGCCTTCTTCGCCTTTCTCGCGCTGATTAACCCGATACAGAAGGTTTTCGTGGTCTTTTCGCTGCAGGAGAACTACTCCCGGGCCGAGTTGCACCGCATCGTGGACAAGGCCACGGTGACGGCCATCGGCGTACTGCTGCTGTTTCTCTTTCTGGGCGAAGCCATCCTCGGCTACGTATTCAACCTGAAGATATACGCTTTCCAGATAACCTGCGGCATCGTCCTGTTCTACAACGGTTTTGTCGGATTACAGAAGGGTGCTTTCCTCACGATAGACAAGAATACGCGCATGGAGGAACTGATTGCCGTCCCGATAGCCATCCCCATGATAGCCGGCCCGGCGACCATTACCGCGGCTGTGACGATGCCTGCCGTTTACGGCCGGTGGATGACGATAGCGGCCGTGATACTCGCCCTGCTGCTGAACCTGCTCATCATGCGCAATGCCGACCGGATAGGGAAATTTCTCGTCCGGCAAAACATGCTCATGCCGCTCATCCGCATCACGGCGCTCATCGTGGCCGCCATCGGACTGCAGATGATACTCAACGGCATCGAAACCTTCGTCTTCGCCATCAAAGGATAAGGAGTCCTTCGCTCCGGAAACCGGTCCGGTCGGTCGAACCTATCGAAATATTTGGTAATTTAGCGCCGGAGCGTTATGCGAACGACCACAGCCGTTCCCGAACGTACCACCAGAGCAAAGAGACATAAAACCACATCCCGATGAAAAAACTTCTTATCCTGATGCTGGCGGCTGCATCGGTATGCTGCAAGCCCAAAGAAATCGACCTGACAGGAACATGGACTCAACCGTACCGGGCCAAGCGGGCGGATGGTCGCAGGGTATGCAGCTCAATGCGGACGGTACGGCAAGTTCGGTAAATATGTACACCTTGGTCCTCGAAAGCTGGAAACGCGAGGGAGACAAACTCATCCTGACCGGGAAAAGCGTCGGCAACGGCATCAACATCGCCTTCACCGATACCCTGACCATCGACCGGAAAAGCACGGACGACTCGCTTTTCCTCCGACAGGGAACGAATGTCCAGGCTTTCGGCAGACTGCGCCGATAAATCCGCAGACCGACACGGACGAACATGAACGCTGTCCGGCTGAGCCGGACAGATGTATTTTGCATACACCGTTTACGACCGTTTGCCACTCATCCGGACAACATTCAATCAATCCGTCGGCCACGACGGAATCCGACATCTTTCCAATACGGACAAATAACCTGCACACATGATACTGTTCAACGCCGGTGCCGATAACCTATTAACCGCAATCAAGGAAAACCGTTCAAACTCGAAAAGGACATACAACGTTTACTCGAGTTAAATCTCAAACAGATTATGGGATTGGAACTGGTAAAATCAGAGTTTTCCGTCAAAAACAAACGTATCGACACGCTGGCTTTCGACCCCCAAAGCAAGCTTTCGCCATCATCGAATACAAACGCGACAGGAATGCCAGCGTCTTCGACCAGGGAGTGACCTATCTGAACCTGATGCTGCAAAACAAAGAGGTCTTCATCATCGAATACAACGAGTCCCTGAACCGTACCTTGAAACGGACTGCCGTCGATTGGTCACAAACCCGCGTAATTTTCGTCTCTTCGGATTTTACGGAAAATCAAATCGAGGCGACCAATTTCAAGGATTTCTCCATCGAACTGTTGCAGGTAAAACGCTATGAGAACAGAACGGTCAGCATAACGCCTATTCAAAAAAGCAAAAATGCAGAGAGCATCAAACAACTTACAGGCAAAAACACCGCTGCGATTAAAACGATTACCGCAGTCATCAAGACATATACGGAAGAGGATTTGCTAAAAGGAAAACCGGATACGGTCACGGAGCTATACCAACAATTCAAAGCTGCGATACACAATCTGACCGACGGTATCGAAGTCCAGCCGCAAAAATTTTACATAGCCTTCAAAAAGACGGCCACAATATTACCGATATCGCAATCCAGACAGCCGGACTGAAACTGATAATCAATATCAAACGCGGCGCATTGGACGACCCCAAACATCTGGCCCGAGACATCTCCGGTATCGGACATTTGGGAAACGGCGATTATGGAATCAAAGTCTCCAATAACGACCATCTA
>ENA-OUNI01000740-OUNI01000740.1-human-gut-metagenome-genome-assembly--contig:-NODE-740-length-14638-cov-1.829784_pt1 | contig 14638 bp, 22 predicted proteins | sample MGYA00242499_ERZ504580 | MGnify/ENA primary metagenome ERZ504580 (study PRJEB26092, sample SAMD00036315) | human gut metagenome | host: Homo sapiens | study: EMG produced TPA metagenomics assembly of... | reverse complement strand
CTTTACTGCAGTGAGCTTGTCGTGATAAGGCTTTGTGTCGATTACAGGGTAAACCTCATCCGGCAGCTGGCTTAACGGTACGAACAGGGCATTTGCCGTATCCCGATAAGTAGCCAGGAAAGCGTCCAGCTTCTGAAGGTTTGTTTGATACTGTGTATCAAAACTTGCGGCCAGCATTTCTTCAAAATTCTGAGGCAGGTCTCTGGAACAATACGGGCATTTTCCACCTGCCTTTTTATGGTAATCCGCATGGCCTTGGCGCACCCATTCAGTTGACCCGACTTCTTTCAGAAAGTCTGCAAATGGCGTGTTTGAGGTATTCACAATCGCAAGGGAAAGAATGTCACAGCCAGAGATGTGGTCAAGGGCAGAAACATCACTGACTACGTTAAATCTGCCATACCGCTTTGCCGTAGAAGAATAGACAGAGTCATACATCCGCTTCAATTCTTCAACATCATGCTGTATGGGAGAGTGGCGTTTTACCTCTTCGGCAAATTTCTGTTTTGACCCTTTCTTGCCCTCCTGAGTCGCTTCGAATACAGTGCGCAGTTCCTCTGTTTTGTCCCAACAGTCCTTATATAGCTGTTTTTCCAAAGCAGCTTTCGTTTTAGCTTTTTTATCCTTTTCAGCGAAAGCATCCGAAGAGATTTTTTGTGCCTTTTTCTGTTCAGCGGCCTTCCTGTCAATCTGTTCCTGTATTTTTACATTTGCCTCATTCATGGTAAAAACGCCAGGAAGATTGTGGTAGTTCCTCATATTGGCATCAATAAAATCCTGGTCGTATACAAGGGGGAGATAATCCACAGCAGCTTTGCCAGGGGCATAGATTACCCCAGAGCCAGTTTTTATTGCTTTTGCTATGGTTGTTTTTCCCGTTCCATTGTTGCTAAAGAAATAATTGATGTAAGTTGGGGCAATGGCAGCGCCGGTGCCTTTATATGTGGCGTCATCAAGAGTAATCCGTATAATTTCACTGGGTAATTTATCTGGCATGATATTCCTCCTGTTAGCTCGGCCTTGGAAGGGTGGTAAGCCCAGCCTCGTCAAATGCCTCAAAGAGATTGACCTTATGTACGGACCAGGCGCTGACATTCAAATCCGTGATAGCGCATCCCATATTAAGATCAAAATAGATGGCGTTCTTTTTCACGCACAGCAGTTGCTGGTTAATGACAGATATGGGCTGGAAAGCAACTTTAATGTTCTTTCCTTCTTTTTTGACCCTTCTAATGTAGCCATAGACCGCCCACTGGTTTGGATCGGTTTTACCACCAAGTTCAGTATTTTCCCGACAGATAAGGGCTGGGAATGTTTTTAATTCCGCAACTCCTGCATCGGACAGGGATGAACAACGCTCCAAAATTTCCGGCGGAACAAGATGCTGGCTCAGAGCGCGGCTGGCAGTTACAGTCACAATATTATTGATAAATACATCCTCTTCGCATGTAACAAGAAGCTGATAGTACTCCTTGCTGAAGGACTGTATTGCCATGAGCTGCTCGGCACTGTTACTTCCGCCGGGCTGTTGGTAATTGTAGTTAATATTAACCACGCCGCCGTCTTGGTTTGTGACATGGACGTTTGTGGAGCCGGTTTGCTCAACTTTTTGTGCCGCAGGAGGCGTTGATGTTTTCGGAATCAGTTTGTTATTCATAAGCCGCCTCCATCAAAAGTGAAAATTGATTGTACCGTTATTTGTCAGATTGACATTGTGATCCCCGTTTTGGATAACATTTGTCTGCTGCTGGATAACGGTTATTTTTTGTCTTCTCCGGCGGCACCTGATGGCATTTCGTCATCCACGACCTCCGCCTCGATAAATTCTGCATCGCTGTCTGTTCGTACCGATTTCCCCGTCGGTTTTCTTGTGGCAGCAGCCGCCTCTCTGATGATGGAAGCGAACAGGTCCGCCAGCTTATCCGCAGCATTGTGTAAATCGATGTCTGGGATATATTTCTGGAACGTCTCGCACAGCCCTTGAATAGCGCAATCCTGAAAACTGCCGATGTATTCGGAAAACCCAAATGGCTCTACATAGGGCTGATTTTTCTTGCCAGACTGGAGATTTTTGTATTTCCGTTGTAATACGCCTTAAAGGATTCTTTATCGTACCCGTTGAGAATATCCAAGCCGTCTTCAGTGACGATTGCTTCAAATAAGGAACGGGTAAAGGCGTGAGTACTGCTCCCGGCTCCGATGCTGGGATACAGCAAATGTGCAAAGTCTTTAAACTTCATACCCTCATCCTTTCTACCCAAGCCTACCCATGCCAACCCAACGGAACCCGCCTTAACCGACCATGTATTTTATAATGGATTCAGCCCTTAGATAAGGGACGTGCCTTCTGAAAACAGGGGGTACGGGAAAGTCGGAAATGTGTTTTCGGGACATGGAGAGATGATTTCTAATTATAGCACAACTGCGTGAAACATTCTACCCCTAATCCAGAATTCACATCTGTAAAAGCGAGTTTATTTTCGTATTTACAGAACTGATTTCCAGAAATAAATCTCAATAGTCCGAGATGGCCATTAGGACGATGGGATGCATAAGACCTTGGACGCAGTGATAAAGACTGCGCTCCGAGTGAAGATGCCCACCGTTGACTTTTGGCGTTCATTTTCGGATTGGCGGAGTCTGTGGGTGTCTTCAGCCACAGGCTCTTTTGTGTCCCACCGTCCTTTGACCCGGACGGAAAGGACACGAAATGACAGTAAATCAGAGTAAAAAGCAGGACAGGCAGTATCAGATCCCTATGGCAGTTACGGACGAGGTTATCCACGATTTTGGCTTCAAACCGGAAGATATTACCTGGCGGCGCATCGGCAACCGCAAATGCAGGGTAGTCATGGTCGATGCGACTGAGGAGGAATATCGGGCGTACATGGCGCCGATGTGGGCAGAAATCAAACGGGAAGACCGGGATGGACGCTGCATGGTAAAGGGTAAAAACGGCAAGCTGATCCGCTGTCCGGAAAGCAACCGTTGTGAGGAGTGCAAGCATTTCTCGGAGGCCAGCCGTGAGCGGAATAAGCCCGCTTCCCTCTCCGTACTGATGGATGAGGGTGCGGAGCCGGCCGCAGAGGGATCGTTTGAGGAAGATGTTATCTATGAAACAATCCTGAAGACCTGATTGCCATGCTCAGCGAGATAAAGCCCAAGTATGGCAGGATCTTCCGTCTGCTCTATGACGGAGCCACCCAGCAGGAAATGGCGGACGAGCTTGGCATCAAGCAGCGGACGGTGTCGGATGACATCAAGAAAATCCGCAGCCTGGTGCAGCCGCTGGCAAAAGACATTTTCAACCGTTAAAAAGTGGGCGGTGCTTATCATCACGATAGGCACCGCCTTTTTCAGTCTTTCTTGTAAAACATGGTTTCATAGCCGTCTGCCCGGAGATTCAGCCCCTCTATCCACGGCGGCGTCCTTCCCATCTGATCGCATACGGCGTCCAGGGAGACATCCATGCCGCACTCAACGATCAGCTCATCGTGGACATGGCCGACGATAAAACAGTGGGACAGCGTCCGCATGGCGTACATGAGGATATCCCTGGAAACCGCCTGGACGATGTTCTCCACAAATTTCGGGCCGTAGGACTCGATGCGCTCCCATTTCTTTGTGCTGCCAACACCTTCATAAGTGACGGAATCGCCGCCGAACTTGTTTGTCCCCATCTTCGGCTTCACATAGCAGAGCTGCCGGCCGGAAGGCAGGCCGATGAACAGCATCCCGCTGCGGTAACGGAACCGAATACCGTGCGTCTCCGTGTCCAGCCGCTGGCGGACGGTGGTTTTCACCGCATTGTCCACATCCCACCAGAACTGCACAATGTTAGGATTGGAGGTGCGCCAGGCGTCTACCAGGGGCTGGAGTTCTTCTTCGGCAAGACCCATTTCCAAAGCGCCCATCGACTTGAGAGCGCCCACCGATCCGCCGTATCCCAGGGCCAGCTCGGCAATTTTACCTTTCTGCCGCAGATGTGCGTTCTGCCCGTGCTTTTCCACCGGCACATGGAACATGGCGGAGGCGCTGGCACAGTAGATGTCGCCGTTTCCGCAAAGACCTTCAGCCGCCAGGACTCGCCGGCCAAAAACGAAAGCACACGGGCTTCGATGGCGGAGAAGTCGGAAACGATGAATTTATATCCCTCCCTCGCACAAACGCCGTGCGGATGAGTTCCGACAGGACTTCCGGTACGGAGTCATACAGTGCAGAGAGCATGGCGTAATCCCCGGAACGGACAAGGCTTCTTGCGTCCTCCAGATGTGCCATGTGGTTCTGCGGTAGGTTCTGCAATTGGATCAGCCTGCCCGCCCAGCGGCCGCTGCGGTTAGCCCCGTAAAACTGGAACATCCCTCTCGCTCTGCCGTCCGCGCATACGGCGTTCTGCATCGCTTGGTACTTCTTTACAGAGGACTTGGCAAGCTGCCGGCGCAGCTCCAGCACCTCGGCAAGCTCTGGCGGCGCGGTCTTCAGCAGTTCCTTCACGGCTTTCTTATCCAGGGAGTCCACCTCAAGGCCATGCTTTGTAAGCCACTCCTTCATCTGATGGACGGAGTTCGGGTTTTCCAGGGCGGTAAGCTGCCGCATCTTTGCGGAGAGTTCTTCCCTGGAACGCTCATCGATGGCGATGGCCTGTTCCACCAGCACCATGTCAAGCTGGATGCCCCGGTCGTTGATATCCTGGTCGAGATGGTATTCCTCCCACAGAAAATTCGGCACGGGGAACTTCGACAGCTTCTGCTGGATCGCCATTTCGGTTTCCACATCCCGCTTGTTATATGCGATGAAGGTTGACCACTTCACCGGGTCATGCTCCGGGAGATTGCGCGTCCGGCCGCCATTGGCCTTGGTAGGCTTGCAGGGGACGCAGAAATAGCGGATGAGCGCCTTGCCCTCAGCCATCTTCTGGTTTTCCAGCTTGAGGACTTTGCCGATACCCTCCAGAGAGAGGGGCAGCCCCATGTACGCGCCCCATACCAGGGAGCAGCGCCAGGAGGATGGGTCAAGGTAATTCCGGACGGTGTCCTCCTCTATGCTGTAGGAAGAAAAATACTGCGGATAGTTCCGGCGCAGCCAGACGGAAAGGCAGACCCGCTCGAAGGACGCATTGTATGCCCACTTGATGACGGAATCGTCCGAGAACGCCCGGATGATCTCCTCCGGCACGGTGTCGCCGGACGCCAGGTCATATACGGTAACCTCGCCGCCGTCCACGGACACGCCAAAGAGCAGGATTTCAAAATTAGGGGATGAAGCGTATTTATACACGCCGCATTTTTTCAGATCGACATCGGAAAAGGTTTCCAAGTCGATGGATAGGGTGTGGATTGCCATAGTGCTGTTACCTCCATAAGAAACAGGCGGCAGGAGTGCTGTGCCTGCCGCCCGGTGCGCATTGCTTATTCCTCCGGCTGTTTTGCCGTCTGGCGCTTTTTCTCCCTGTGCTTCTTGAACTTCGTCCAGCACCAGTGCAGGAACTCGGAGATCCAGTACACGATACTGCCAACGGCAAATCCGTACAGGAGAATGAAAATCACGATCACATCGAACTGTTTTGCAAACTCATAAAGCTCTGTCATATCTGTTTACCTCGCATTTTCTTTGAATGGGCGGGCGGCAGCGGTGACTGCCGCCCTGTGTTGTCTCAGGAAAGATAATCGTCATCATCCTCGGTGGAGAAATCATCCTCGGCACGGCTCTTGCCGCCCAGCGGCTCCCCATCGGAGATCTTCTGCAGGTTGTTCAGCCCGCAGGCGATGCCCCGGTTGCCGTTGGAGTTAAAGGCATACAGTTGATGCTGGCCCTGCCGTACACGCCGGAGTACACCTCGGAACGCTCCAGAATGGGGTTCAGGTCCGCATCCACGATGCCGGGTGCGGTGGCGGAATTGGCGTTGATGAAGTACGCATCCGCATAGACCGGATCATCGGGGCGTTCCACATCGCCGTCACGCAGCGGGGTCTTGATGACCGAGAGGGCGGGGACGGTCTTGCCGTTTCCCTTCAGCTTGGACTCGCCCTCCTCATAGGCCGCCTGGATCGCCGCCTTGATGGCTTCCACGGTTTTCTTGTCGGACTTCGGGATGATCAGGCTGACGCTGTACTTGGGCGTGCCGCCGTTGATGCTCTTGGGGTCCCAGACATTCGCATAGCTCCAGCGGGTTCTGGGGCCGGTGATTACCTTCGTCTTATTCACGATCTTTGCCATAATAGTTGTCCTCCTCATTTTCTTTGAAATCGTTGATGGCTGTGTTCATGGCCGGGCGCTTGTCGCTCTCCGGCACAAGTACGGGTTTGCCGGGCGGCTTATAGACAAGACCGCCGAGCAGTTCTTCAAACTTCTTCCGGCCAAGGGCCTGGCTCATGGCCGTGATGCCCAGCAGTTTCCTCTCATAGGCTCATAGCCGGCAGCTTCGACTGCTTTTGCGACTGCATCCTCATCGGTGTACTTCCGATTGGAGCGGCCCTCGACCACTTTGAATCCTGTGAACTTCGTCCCAGAGAGGGCTTTCTGCAGGGCGTAGTCCTTGATGTCCCCAGCCCAGGAGACCAGTTCGTCCGCTTTGGTAAGAATAGCGGCGATTTCATCATCTCCCAGGAGCGCGGGCATCTCGAAGTCATACCGCGCCAGCTCCAGGTTGTACTCCGCCCGCTTGCGGCAGTTGGCCTTTGCCTTGCAGAACTGGCAGTGGTCGCCAGCTTTGAACTCGCCCTTGCCCTCGTATGCCAGCTTGGCGGCAGGGGCCAGCACGGTCTTAGCCCAGGTCAGGAGTTCTTCCCGGCTCATGGTGTATGTGCTGACGTTTTCCCGGCGGGCTGGTAGATGGTAAGGCTGACCTGCGCGATATCGTAAATGCCGTCGAACAGGTCAAGCGCCCAGCGCATAGCAGGAAAGCTGGCTGTTCTTCTCCGCCGACACCAGGACGCCAAGCCCGTGCTTGTAGTCAATGATGTGGAGAAGCCCGTCCGAGACGATGACACAGTCCCCGGTGCCGAAGCTGCCTCGATCCCTACATAGCGGGAATAGTCGAGCCGCTGTTCCACAAGTACCAGCGGGTCGGCGCAGCGTTTTCTGGCCTTTGCCACTTCCTCCATTACGAGGCGCAGTATCCATCGGCGCAGTCCTCCATCTCCTGGGAGTAGTAGGTCAGGTTCTCCGTAGGGTCCTTCACCCTGCGGCCGAGGGCTTTTTCCACCTTATAGCGCACAGCTCATGCAGTCGGTTCCCTCCTGGGCGTATTCGCTGGGCCTGTCCGCATACTCCTCGCAGAGCCGGGCCGACGGCGGGCAGTTGATCCACCTGTGGCTTGCGGAAGCGGAAAGGAAGGAATGTTTACCCATCAGTCCCCGCCTCCGGCTTTCCGAGCGCGTCCGCTTCCTTCAGAAGCTCATCATACTGGGAAGGGTCGATGTCCGACAGCTTCCGCGCTCCGTACTTTGTGATGAGGGCTTTGACCTCCGCCGAGTACCCAGCCTGGGCGATCACCGTCATGCGATGGCGTACATCTTCAAAGGCGGGTGTTTTCGGCTTTTCTTTGGGGCCTGCCTTTGGCGGCGTATCCTCCGCTGTCCCGGAAGAAAACATCCCTGCCAGCGTATTGGCGATTCCGATGATGGTCTCCCCGCAGGAGCGAAGCTCCTTAATCTGTAAGTCCAGGTCGCTCATTTTCCCCATCCGGCGTTCCTCCTTCCTGATTTGCCGTCTGCAGCTTTCTGGCGAGACGCTTCGCGATCACGCTGATGGCAATCAGCACATCGGCGAGTTCCTCGTCAAGCTGCCTGTCTCTGGTTGTCTCCGTGTTTTTCTGCATCCGCAGCACCTCCGTTTCCGAGCGGCTTTCCTGCCCCTCTGTTTCTGAAAGGACAGAACCGGGATTTTTCAGCGGAGAAAAAATTTGCCGTCCCTGTGTCTCTCACTTCTGAAAGGACAAGGACGGCATTTTTTAGCGGAAAATCTGACAGCGGCAGTTCGCATTTTATAGGAAACGAAAAAAGTCCGGGCGTCCACCGCTGAAACGGAGGATTTCTGTCCTTTCACAATTAGAGAGGTGTAAGCCGCTCAATTTCAGAGAAAGGACGGAAAAGCTATGGGAACAGCGAAATCAAAAGGTCTGCCGCGCTGCACGGCGCATCGGGACTGCTTTGCTAATAAGGACGGTGTGTGCGTCTGCCTGGGGGATAATGACTTCCACGGGAAGGACTGCCTGTTTTCAAGACCACGGCGCAGTGTGACGCGGACAGGCAGAAAAGTTACGAGCGGCTGGTCAGCATCGGACGGGACGACCTGATCGAGCGGTATCAAGTGAGGGGTGTGTATGGGAGTTAGCAGATATAACAGCGAAGGCTACTACGACCCGACGGCCTATGAAGCCCTCACAAAAATCGCTCAGGATGAGAAGGCGGCGAGATACCGGCCGCTGGTGTATATCTGCTCCCCATACTCCGGGGACATAGAGTGCAATACCGAAAAAGCAAGGCGGTACAGCCGGTTTGCCGCAGACGCCGGCACGATCCCCATTGCGCCGCATCTGCTGTTCCCACAGTTCCTATCGGAAGAAACGGAGCGGGAGCTGGCGATTTTTATGGATCTGGTGCTGCTGGGCAAGTGTGAGCAGCTCTGGGTGTTCGGCGGCGAGGTGTCCGATGGGATGCGCCGGGAGATTGGAAGGGCAAAGCAGAAAAATATGACGATCCGTTATTTTACGGAGGATATGGAGGAAACGGAATGCAGATGACGATTTATGATGCCGCGACGGTGGGGAGCCGGTCAAACTGCGTGTATCCGAATCCCGTGACGGTCACGGATGCGGACACCATGCGGCAGGCGGCGGCCTTCGACCATGTGTGTGCGGAATATAAGCAGAACTACCGCAGCGTGGACAATTTCCTGAAAGCGGACTGCCTGCCGATGGACTGCGATAACGACCACTCGGATGACCCTGACGACTGGCTCACGCCCTTTGATGTGGCGATGGACTTTCCGGGCGTGGGATGATTTTTGTCTACAGCAGGAGCCACATGAAGCAGAAAGGAAAGCGCGGCCCCAGGCCACGGTTCCATGTGTATTTTATCTGCACGGAGACAACGGATGCAGCTCTTTACAGTTCATGGAAGGACAAGCTGATTGCCGATTACCCCTATTTCGATGATGGGGCAAAAGACAGTGCCCGGTTCCTGTTTGGGGTAAAGGACGCGGTGGTCGAGGTGTATGACGGCGAGATTACCATTGATGAGTTCCTGGCAGACAGCTTTGCGGAGTGGGACGCAGCGCAGGGGCAGATTCCGGAGGGTTCCCGGAACAAGACCATGTCCCATTACGCCGGCCGGATCATCAAGCGGCTGGGGAATACGGAGGAGGCCCATAAGCAGTTTCTGAAGGAAGCGGAAAAATGCAGCCCGCCGCTGGATGATGCGGAGCTTGCGGGTATCTGGCCAGCGCCGTGAAGTTCGGTGCGAAGGTGGCTGCCCAGGAGGGATATATCCCGCCGGAGCAGTACAATCAGGACTTCCTGCTGATGCCGGAGGATTTCTCGGATGTAGGCCAGGCTATCGTATTGTCACGGGAGTACATGGATCGGCTCCGCTTCTCCCCGGCTACGGATTACATCGTGTTCAACGGCTCGTTCTGGGAGGAATCCCAGCCCAACGCCCAGGGCATTGCCCAGGAGCTGACCGCGAGACAGCTTGAGGAAGCGGAAACAGAGATACAGCGGTGCATGAAGGAAATGTCGGAAAACGGCGCGTGGGCCATGCTTGCCGCGATGGGCGCCAAGAAAGCGACTGCGGCGTTCAGCGAAGTCCAGCGGCGCTCCTTTGAAAAGTATGAGCGGGCGGAAGCCTACCGGAAGTATGCCATCAAGCGCCGGGATACCAAATACATCTCGCGGCTTTAAAGGAAGCCCGCCCAATGATCCAGATCGAGCAGCGTGTCCTGGATGCGGATGAGTTTTTACTGAACCTGCCGTCCGGAACCTGCGATCTGAGGACGGGGGCTGTTCGGGAGCACAATGCCCAGGACTATATCACGAAGCAGACGGCGGTAGACCCGTCCGGGGACGGCATGGATGTCTGGGAGGACGCCCTCCGGACCTTCTTCCAGGGGGACGCCGACCTGATCCGCTATGTACAGGAGATCGTGGGGCTTGCCGCCATCGGCAAGGTCTACATTGAAGCACTGGTCATTGCCTACGGCGAGGGCAGGAACGGCAAGTCCACCTTCTGGAACACCATCGCCCGTGTGCTTGGCACCTACTCCGGCAATATGTCCGCAGACACCCTGACTGTGGGCTGCAAGCGCAACGTGAAGCCGGAACTGGCGGAAGCAAGGGCAAGCGGATGATCATCGCCGCCGAGCTGGAGGAAGGGATGCGCCTGAATACCTCCAACGTCAAGCAGCTCTGTTCCACGGACGAGATCTATGCGGAGAAAAAGTACAAGGCGCCGTTCTCCTATGTCCCCACCCACACGCTGGTGCTGTATACCAACCACCTGCCCAGGGTCGGGGCTATTGACCAGGGTACCTGGCGGCGGCTCATTGTGATCCCCTTCAACGCCAAGATCGAGGGCAAGGCCGACATCAAGAACTATGCGGACTTCCTGTTCAAAACGGCGGGTAGCGCAGTCCTTCAGTGGATTATCGAGGGTGCAAAGCGCGTCATCAGCAATGATTACAAAATCGTCCAGCCCAAAGTGGTGCGGGACGCCATCCAGAAATACAAGGAGAACAATGACTGGCTGTCCCACTTCCTGGATGACTGCTGCGAGGTAGGGGACGATTTTGAAGCAAAATCCGGGGAGTTTTATAACGCCTACAGGAGCTACTGCCTGCAGATGGGCGAATACACCCGGAGTACGACTGATTTCTACTCCGCGCTGGAATCCACGGGTGTGGTGAGAAAGCGTACCCGTACAGGCGTGATCATTTACGGGCTGAAACTCAAATCGGAGTTTGAGGATTAGTAGGTGTGTAGGTCATGTACCTCTCTGCCAGAGTTGCTCTAAGGAGATAAAAAAACAATATATAAGAGAGAATCGGGGGAAGAGGTACATGACCGTCACACAAAGAACGAGGAGAATAAAACCATGAGAGAGAAAACCATCGAACAAAAACTGGTTCAGGCGGTTAAGGCCAAAGGCGGGATTGCGCCGAAGTTCGTGTCGCCGGGATTTTCCGGGGTTCCCGACCGCCTTATCCTATTGCCGGATGGGAAATGCGGCTTCGTGGAGGTAAAGGTCTCTGGCGGGAAACCACGGCCGCTGCAGGAGTCAAGGATACGGCTTTTGCGGCAGCTGGGGTTCCTGGCATTTGTCCTGGATGGCGAGAGCCAGATCCCGCACATCCTTTCAGAGATCGGAGGTGACAGCTGTGGAGTTTAAACCGCACGATTATCAGCAGTACGCCATCGAGTATATCGAAACACACGAGATTGCCGCCATTCTGCTTGACATGGGCCTTGGCAAGACAGCCATCACGCTGACGGCATTGTACGACCTGCTGTTCGACTACTTCGAGATTACCCGCGTCCTGGTGATTGCACCGCTGCGGGTGGCGAGGAATACCTGGCCCCAGGAGATTGAAAAGTGGGACCATCTGAAAGACATCCGCTATTCCGTGGCGGTTGGTACGGAAAAAGAACGGCTGGATGCATTCCGAAGGGATGCGGACATCTACATCATCAACCGGGAGAATGTCCAATGGATGGTGGAGAATGTCCCCTTTGAATTTGACGCCATCGTGGTGGACGAGCTTTCATCCTTCAAAAACTGGAACAGCAAGCGGTTCAAATCGTTGATGAAGGTGCGCCCCAGGGCAAAGCGCGTCATCGGCCTTACGGGTACCCCGTCCGGGAACGGGCTGATGGATCTGTTCGCTGAGTTCAAGGTGCTGGATATGGGGCAGCGATTGGGGAGGTTTATCACCAAGTACCGCCAGGACTATTTCCGGCCGGATCGGATGAACGGGCAGATGGTGTATTCCTATAAGCCTCTGCCGGGAGCGGAGAAGCGGATCTATGACAAGATCTCCGATATCACCATTTCCATGAAAGCCGCCGACCACCTCAAAATGCCGGAACTTGTAAACAGCGAGTACCGGGTGTACATGGAGGAGCCGGAACAGGCCATTTATGATGAGATGTGCGAGGATTTGGCAGCGCAGCTTGACAAGGGCGAGGTAACGGCAGCAAATGCCGGAGTGCTGTCCGGCAAGCTCTCCCAGATGGCAAATGGGGCGGTCTATACGGATAATGGGGATGTGGAACATATCCACGATCAGAAACTGGACGCCCTGGAGGACATCATCGAAAGCATGAACGGAAAGCCCCTGCTGGTGGCTTACTGGTACCAGCACGACCTTGACCGCATCGAGGAACGGCTGCGGCTGCGGAAGATCGGCTTTGCAAGGCTGGACTCTGACGCCAGCATCGCAAAGTGGAACCGGGGCGAAATTCCCGTGGCGCTGATCCATCCCGCTTCTGCCGGCCACGGGCTGAATCTCCAGAGCGGCGGCGCACCCTCTGCTGGTTTGGCATTACCTGGAGCCTGGAACTGTACCAACAGACGGTGGCGCGGCTTTACCGGCAGGGTCAGGCGTCCAAGACCGTGGTCGTACAGCACATCATCACGGACGGCACCATTGATGAGCGCATTATGAAAGCCCTGCAGTATAAGGACAGGACGCAGTCGGCGCTGATCGATGCAGTCCGGGCAAACCTAAGAAAATGAGAGTCAATCAAGGCAAATCCGAGGGAAGCAATTTCTTTTTCGGAGGTAGCGCCTATGAACAAGCAGCAGACGGAAATAAAGGAGTACCTTTCCCAGGCGTTCCGCATTGACCAGCGGATACAGAGCAAGATGGAGCAGGTGGCGTCACTGAATGACCTCGCCACACGGCAACCGCGACTTATTCGGATATGCCCGGAAGTGAGACGAGAAATCTCCACCGCATGGAGGACGCCATCCTTTCCATCATTGAGCTGGAGGCAGAGATCAACGAGGATATCTGCAAGCTGGTGCAGATGAAAAAAGATATCGTCCATAAGATCAAAGCTGTCCAGAACACGGAGTACCAGACCCTTCTGGAGCTGCGGTATCTGTGCTTCAAATCCTGGGAGCAGATCGCCGTGGATATGGGTTATGAGCTTCGGTGGCTGTACCGGCTCCACCACAGGGCGTTGGACGCCGTTTCCGAAATAAGCCACTAAAAGCCACTGCAATACACCTTGTCCCTGTGATATAGTTAGAATCAGAAAAACAGGACAAGGAACAAGCCTTGCGGGAGCATCCTGCAGGGCTTTCCTTTTGCCCGGAAAGCGAGGTGCAGCGTGCCAAAGAAACCAAAACGCCCCTGCTCCTACCCCGGCTGTCCAAACCTCACGGGCGGGCAGTACTGTGAGGAGCATGAAGCTGCTGCCCGGAAACGGTACAACAAGTACGGACGCCCCGCTGACAGCAACAAGAAGTACGGTCGGGCTTGGAAAAGAATCCGCGACCGCTATGCTGCGGCGCACCCTTTGTGTGAGATGTGTCTGAAAGAAGGACGGCTGACTCCTGTGGAGGAAGTCCATCACATTGTCCCCCTCTCGCAGGGCGGGACGCATCGGAATGACAATCTGATGTCCCTCTGCCAGTCCTGCCACACAAAGATTCACCACGAGCTTGGCGACCGGTGACCGTGGGGCGGTCAAAATCTCCGGGACCTGCATGAGCGGACAGCGGCCTGGGGCCTCGTGCGCGAAAAAGGCGAAATCAAAAGGGTAATTAAGGGCGGCCGGCTGCGGCCGTTCTATTTTTGCGGAAAAGGGGTGATGAAATGCCGACAAAATCCAACAACACAGGTGGGCGCGGAGGCGCGAGACCCGGTGCGGGAAGGAAGAAATCCGCTGTTAAGGAGAAAGCCGAAAACGGCAATCCGGGCGGACGGAAGCTGGAAGTGCTGGATATTCCCGAAGTCGAGGGTGTCGATATGCCAAAGCCCCATGAGTTCCTCTCCGCCGAGCAGCGTGACGGGAGTACGCTCCAGGCGGAGGAGATATACACGGAAACCTGGGAGTGGCTAAAGAAGGTGGGGTGCGCGGCGAAGGTGTCTCCCCAGTTATTGGAGCGGTACGCCATGTGCAGCGCCCGCTGGATTCAGTGCGAGGAGATGACCAACCGCATGGGCTTCCTCTCCAAGCACCCGACTACCCAGAAGCCGATCCCGTCCCCGTTCATCAACATCGGCATCAATTACATGAACCAGGCGGTGCGGCTCTGGAACGAGATCTTCCAGATCGTGAAGGAAAACTGCAGCACGGATTACGGGGAGGTTTCTCCCAGGATGATTTGATGGAGCGTCTGCTCCGGGCAAGGAAGGGGTGAAGCCATGTTTGAGAAGTAAATCCGTGCCACCCAGACAAGGTGGCGGACCGCATCGCCGGCGCTCTGGTGGATGCGGCGTACAGGAAAGAAGAAAATCCGAGGATCGCTGTGGAAGTCCTTATCGGTCACGGCGTCTGCCATATCATTGCAGAGACTTCGGTACATCTCTCTTTGGATGAAGTAACCGGGATTGTCCATCGCATTGCCGGAAATCTGTACACGGATTATGTGGAAGTGCCGCAGGACGGACACCTCGCCAATAACCAGGCAGG
>ENA-OUNI01000739-OUNI01000739.1-human-gut-metagenome-genome-assembly--contig:-NODE-739-length-14702-cov-2.552384_pt1 | contig 14702 bp, 18 predicted proteins | sample MGYA00242499_ERZ504580 | MGnify/ENA primary metagenome ERZ504580 (study PRJEB26092, sample SAMD00036315) | human gut metagenome | host: Homo sapiens | study: EMG produced TPA metagenomics assembly of... | reverse complement strand
AGGGGGCAGCCTGTAATAAAAGTGTGATTGCCAGACTTTTATTCGGTGCACTCTTTAGAGTGCTACCACAGGAGTTAGGCCTTATAGGGCCTGAGCAAACCACCAGTTTTACTGGTGGTTATGATTTATAGTTTGCAGCACAGAGTTTGTAGGGTCTGTCGCACATGCGATAGCCCTTTTTTTTCACTTAATGATGCGTAAAAAGTATTCCTGGGACATAATGCCAATGCCACTGTCGAAGGCGGCGTAGCCCTGGGCAGTGGGTCCCTTGCTTCTACAGCGGCCGGTGTTTACGGCTGGGAGCCGGGATTCGGGACCAGCAACATTGATTCTCCTACTTGGAAATCCTCTTGGGGCGCTGTGTCGGTCGGGGACGGTACCCATACCCGCCAGATTACTCATGTCGCAGCCGGCTTTGCAGACACGGATGCTGTCAATGTGGCCCAGCGAAGGCGGTAGAAGATAAAGTTGCGACCAACACGGAATCCATTTACCACATCAATAACCGCGTCTCGAATCTCGACAACAAGGTCAACAAAGTCGGTGCCGGCGCCGCTGCCTTGGCAGCCCTCCATCCACTGGATTTCGACCCGGATGACAAATGGGACTTTGCCGTCGGTTACGGCAATTACCGCAATGCCAACAGCGTCGCTTTCGGCGCCTTTTATCGTCCCAACGAAGACACCATGTTCAGCCTGGGCACGAACTTCGGCAACGGAGAAAACATGTTCAACGCTGGCCTGAGCTTTAAAATCGGCCAGGGCAGCGGCGTCACGACGTCACGGACCGTTATGGCCAAGAAAATCGAGGTTGGAAGATACCGTTGATAAACAGAATAAGAAAATCGCTGAACTGGAAGCCTTAGTCAAAGAGCAGAGCGAATTGATCAAACAGTACGTCGGCCAGAAATAAAATAAACGCAGTTCGCAGGTGGCCGGTAGCCGGTCGCAAAAAAGTACACGGCCAACGGCCGTATGCGTAGGGGCTGTCCTTGGCCCGTCAGGTGCCGACCAACGGAAGGCGCAGGACGGCTGCCAAAACGGACAGCGTGGCTGGGCCGCCACTGTGAGATTCAGCCACGCCCCATTCGATCACCTGTAGGGGCTTGCACGTGGCGAGCCCGTTAGAGAGATTTGACCATAGCTCATCCGAATATAACGGCAGGCTTTTACAAGCGACAAATAAGGACTGCTTTTGGTAACACCATATTCAAAAAATAGAGCATTTTATGAAACCTTCTGACGAGGGATTTCATGAAATGCTCTTTTTTACAAACCTTTTTGTAATATTTTATTAATATATTATTACAAATAATTATATATAAAAGTAAATAATGAGAGAATAGTACCAGATAAATTGGCTTTAAAAAGTCGGCAATAAGATATATAATAGTAACATAAAATATATAACTGAATAATAATTTATAAAAATAAATATAAGGAGGAATGTATATGAAATCGAATGAAAGCTTGAGGCGGTTCATTGTCTTCAGCTTAGCGGCTGGATGTACACTGGGGGGGGGTAAGTAACGGAAATGTGTATGCTGCCGGGGGACCGCCATATGAACAGATTTTGTATATCAACGAAAATAATACGGTAACTCAGCATGATACGGATCCTAATCTTAAAGTGGATACGAGCGGATTGCTCAAGGATGGGAATTTTACGTATGATACAGGCGACAAACTTTCAAAAGAAAAGCGGGGCCTTATCATCATGAATTCCAAGAAAGACCTGAATTCATATACTGTTCGTGCCACCCTTGGAGCCGATTCGTCTAAGACCATGACCGATTACCAAAAGAGTGATTATCAGACTGTTCTTTTGGAACCGAAATACAATGGTGCTACGATTTGCGATGTGAATCTTCAGGTCGATGGATTGCTATCCCATAGATATGGAGGCAGTGGCGTTTATGGTATTTATAGTGGCGGTGGTAATCAATTTGATAATTTGACGATTAAATCAGATTTGAAAAATGCTATAAAAGACAGCGGTATCGTCAATACTAACGCCTATTTCATCGGGAAAGAGACCACTCAAATCGGCAATTTATACATTGATACCAAACTGGATCCCAATAACACGACGGGACGCAGCATTGCGCATAATGGTTTATATGCTGACCAAGGGGCGGTCATCAATGTCACGGGGAATACCTATATCAACGACCACATCGCCACGGGAACCCATGATGGCTATGACAATGAGTATGACATCGATACTAAGGGGAACGTGAATACCATCAGCAAGAACGATGCTGTGTCAGCCAAGCACGGTGGTGGTTCGACAATCAATATCAATGCTAAAGAAGACGGAACTATCCTGAATCCGGATAATACTGTTCAGATTTATGGCAACCTCGATGCGAAAGAAGGAACGATCCGCGTTGGCTTTTCTGGTAAAGATTCCTATTGGTATGGTGCCGGTGTCGGCCTGATCAACTATGATGAAGCGACACAAACCTATGGTGCCGTTCGCAATGACAGCCACCTGCAAGTTACGTTGCCGATGGAGCCAAATGGGTTCCTGATATCATGTTGCGTGGAAAAGATGCGCAAGGTCTGGATACACGGAGCAATTATTTGAGTGCCATTACCCTAGATAAAGGTGGCATCATTGATACGCATGATTATAATGTCCATACTGGGGATAAGGATACGGTCAACAATCTGGTCCTGTATAACTTGAAATCCAATGAAGGGACTGTCGTCATGGATGCCAGTGGGGCTAAAGTAAATAGCACCTATCGCAATGCGGGTACTGATTTCTTTACCATCAAAGATGGCTCGGGCCTGGTCTATGTGCAGCCAGCAGATGTTTCTGCACTGAAAGGTGTCAGCCCCGACAATCCAGTCCGCTTTGCCGATGCCGCTGCGGACATTACTTTCAAGGCGATTACTAAGACCTCGGACATTTCAGACGGAGCCCTGTTTGATTATACGCCGGTCATAGATAAGAACGTTGTATCCGACCGGTTTGGGACTAACGGCAATGACTGGTATTTTGTCGATTATTCCGAAAATCCGACGGATAATATCAAGGTCCCTGTAGCCGCTGCCTCTGCCGTACATGGTGATTTGTTATCGCACCGGAACATCGACACGTTGAATCAGCGCCTGGGTGAACTGCGGGACTATAGTGATACGGAAGATGGTGTCTGGTTCCGCATGAAATCAGGGGAAACGGAATCGGATAAATATGGTCATTACAATTATCGTTGGAATTTCTACCAATTAGGGTATGACCGGACTGTGGCTGACCATCAGAATGGTAAATGGCATATCGGCGGAGCTTTTCACAGTGCCATGGGTGATGTAGACTACCATCATGGCGATGGCGACATGCGCAGCTACGGTGGTTCCTTGTATGCAGGCTGGGCTGGCAGCAAAGGCCATTATATGGATTATGTCTTATCGTACAGCCATTATGACAACAAATACAATATTTACCATGATGGCATGAAAGCGGCAGACGCAGACTATTCGGATCATGCTGGATGGTTAGTGCCGAATATGGCCGTAAGTTCGACATGGGTAGTGAATGGTTCATCGAGCCGCAATCTCAGCTGGTATATGGCAAATCTGGCGGAAGCGACTATACGTTATCGAATGGCGTCAAAGTACATGATGATGGAGAAGACAGCCTGATTGGCAGACTGGGGTTCCGACTGGGCAAATCTTTTGCTACGCCAAAAGGACAGGAACCCAATCAGATTTACTTAAAATTTAACGCACTCCACGAATTTTCCGGAGATTGGGACATGGCCCTTTGGGGAACGGATGCTTCCTATTATCAGCATTGTGATGGCGGAGATACTTGGTACACCTTTGGCCTTGGTGGCAAAGTTTCATTGACGGATAATGCCGTCTTTTATGGCGATGTTGAAAAATCCTTTGGTGGTGACGTAACAACGAAATGGCAGTTCAATGCAGGACTGCGCTTCTTGTGGTAAAAAAATGATATAAATAGGTGTCCTCGTGATATGGAAAATGTCTTGGGGACACTTTTTTGTAAATCGCTTAATTATGCCATTGAATATAAAATAAGATGTATTATAATAATAACGGGACATCTATATAAAATATATAAAAATACAATATCTGGGCAGCTATGACAGTGCCATCGGACGCCTGGCTTCGTCTTCGGACAGCGTCGTCCTGATGCGGCCAAGCCCTATGACTATTACCTGAAAGCCTCGGTCCTCCACGAATTCGGCGGTGACCGCAGCTTCCACCTGGCCGCGCCCGACGGAGAAACGATGGACCTGACCAACCACTACGGCAGTACCTGGTACGAAGCCGGCTTCGGCGGTACATACCGCGTCAACAACAGTACCTATCTCTATGCCGAGGCGGAACGCTCCTTTGGCAGCGATTGGCATAAAAAATGGCAGGCCAACGTAGGCATCAATTGGCAGTTCTGAGTGCAACTGTGCAATGTTTCTGAAGAGGCTTTCTAATGATGTCTTAGTATTGTTCAATGAATTTCAGAAAGATTTATTGGTATTGTCGTCAGTAAAAAAAGATAGGAGAGAAATCATGGCACAGACAACGATTTGTATCCGCATCGACGCGGATTTGAAAAAAGACTTTGAAAAATTTTGCGACTCCATCGGCATGAGCATGTCGACGGCAGTCAACATTTTCATCAAGAAATCCGTCGGGGAACAACGGATCCCCTTCGAGATTACGGCTAAACGGGATAGCGAAAAGCCGTAAAATAAAACAGGGTCTTGTCGCATGTGTGACAAGACCTTGTAAGTGGCTAGCAGATGGCTTTAAATTTAAAGGCTTTCTTTGCAAACTACAAACTCCGTACTATAAAGAAAGGGACCACGCACGATGGTAGAAAACTTCGTGCGTGGTCCCCTTTTTTGTTCGCTTTTCCTCGGAATCAGATGCGGCTTCGCCGCGACAGACTCATGAAATAAACGCAGTTCGCTGGTCGCAGGTAGCAGACCGCAAAAATAGCCCCAATCGGGGCATTCGTAGGGGACGACCTTTAACCTCTCAGACCGCCTTTGGCGGCCAGCTCCCCTATAAAGGGAGCCTTGTGCGGCCCGTTGCGAGATTTCATCACATCCCATCCGGGTATAACGGCAGGCTTTTACGAGCCACGAGCATCTGTCATGGCATCGGCTATTCACACAAGTCGCGGCGGTACGCCCTTTGGGCGTCCCCTACGGTATCGTATACAGGCGATAAATTTTATGTGGCTGTATGCCGCATTTGTAGGGGCTATCCCAGTGGGCAGCCCGCCAGAGAGATTTCATCACAGCCATCCGAGTATAATGGCAGGCTTTTTACGAGCCACGAACCACGAGCCACTATGTTTACTACGAGCTGAGGGTCACTCGAGGTGATGTCGTCGTTCTGAATTTGTCGTCGCGCAGCGGCATTTGACTCCGAGGCGAACTGCGAACTGCGACCGGCGGGGCTGTCAGGCCCCTATTCTATTTTCTCTTTCCAGCAGAGGAAGATTTCGACGGCCAGGGCGGCGAACCAGATGTTGCGGGCCAGGACATTGATGATGCAGTACCAGCCGGATTTTCCCAGGTCGTGGTAGCGCCGTATCATGTAGGAGAAGTCGACGGGGATGAGGAGCAGGGCGATGAGGCACGAGGCGATGGTGTATTCCAGGGCCTGCGGTCCGCCTTGCGAGGCCAGGTGCTGGAGCCAGATGATGAGGCAGATGGGCAGGATGCTGAACAGGCGGAAGTGGAGATAGCGTTTGCGGCTGACTTTGCCTTTGAAGTCCAAATGGTTGCGGATGAGTACGCGAATAGGCGCGTCTTCGGCTATGATCAAGAGAAGGACCTCCTTTAGGAATAAGGGATTTTTCTCTACTATAGCACGAAAGACGCGCCTATTTCGATAGGGACGGGCAAAGTGGCCATGGCTGTCACGAAATGCCGGAAAAGTCAAAATTCTCCGGCCGCTGCCGCTTTCTTGAGGAGCGCCACGTTGTCCGTATCATATTCGATTTGTTCCGACCAGCGGCGTACCGCTTCGGGCAGATTGCCCGTGGCGGCGGCTGTGAGGACGATGAAGTCCGTGCTGCGTCCGGCATAGGTGGCCAGGAAGTCTGACGGGACGTCGGCAAAGGTTTCCAGCTGGCGGTAGAAGATGTAATCGTATATGCGCTGATAGCGTCCGGCCGTCCCGGTGTTCCCGGTGAGGCTGTAGAACCAGCTGAATTCGCTGTCTGCGCCTGTAAGGCTTTCAGCTGGGCCGTCCAGGCATCATCAATCGGCTCGGTACGGCCTAAGACGCCAGGAGCCGTTCATGGTCCTTTTCAGCCGTGGCCGGTTCATACGTAAGCCTTTGCGGGGAAGGGGATAGTCCAGCCATTTCAGCAACTGGGCCAGGCTGCCGATGGAGCGGCCTGTTTCACTGTCGCAGAAGGTGAGTGGCCCCGTTTCGCTGAGAAGCAGTTCACACGCCGCCTCACAGCAGAGGCCGACGCCACCGAGCTCGATGGCCTGGCTGCTGCTGTTTTCGACGACCTGGAAAAAACGCGGATGGAGGGCGCAGATATCGCAGAGGATATCGTCCCCGGCCTGGCGGATGAGCTGGCACAGGCCGTCCGGGCGGAGAAAGGGACAGTTCCCTTCCGCCGTGAGGCAGAAATGCCAGCCGTCCGGTCCTTCGGCGATATGTTGGCGGATGGCCTCGCCTAAGGGGCCATCGAGCTGCTGGTAGTAATCGGCCGTCACGTCGTCGATGTCGATGTCCCAGCCCCGGCAGCACGTGTGCTGGCAGGCGCCGGCTTTGCAGCGGAAACGTCCGTAGAAATCAGGAAGGATCATGATTAGAATTCATACGTCGTCCCCGGGTCGACGACCTGGACGGGGATGTTGTATTTCGTTTCCGTGAGCTTCTTGTATTCCTGCGGGTCTGCTTCGATGATCGGCCAGGTCTTGTAGTGGACGGGGATGACGAAGCGCGGCTGGACCAGAGGGCGGCCAGGGCGGCGTCATCCATGCCCATGGTGAAGTTGTCGCCGATAGGCAGGATAGCGCAGTCGATTTGTCCGAAACGGTCGAGGATTTTCATGTCTGAGAAGAGGCCCGTATCGCCGGCATAGTAGATGCGTTTGCCGCCGAATTCGACGATAACACCGCAGGCCAGCCCTCCGGCAATGCCGGACCCGTGGAAGGCCGGGGTCAGCCGTACTTTGCCAAAGGGAAAATCCGCACTGCCGCCGACATGCATGGCATGGGCTTTACAGCCTGCTTCGCCCGCTTTGCCGACTACTTCGGCGGTGCTGATGACCGTCGCGTCATTGGCTTTGGCAATGGCTTCGGTGTCGCCGTAGTGGTCGCCGTGGCAGTGGGTGACGATAATATACTGGCAGGCAATGTCTGTCGGACAGACCTGGGTCCAGGGATTGTCCGTAATGAACGGGTCAAAAAGAATCGTCGTCACGTCATCGGAAAGTGTGAATGCGGAATGACCGTAGTAAGTGAATTTCATGATAGCCTCTGCTCCTTAAAGACGAATTAGTCTTTTTCTGTACTGTTCAAACTCCATTTCTTCCATTCTTCGAACCAGCTCTTGATGTGTTCCTGCGGGAGGGAGCCACAGAAGGTGTTCTTCAAGGTCTTGCGGAGTTCGCCTTCTTTTTCGCCGAGAGGATAGACGTCCTTGTATTCGTCATAGACGTTCCAGAAGTCGCGCATGTGCAGGTTGCGTAGGTTTCGCCGTAAATCTTGTAGCACGTGTCGCAGAGCGTGATGAAGACGGCTTCGTCGTTGTGCTGGTTGGCATCGTCGAGGCCGCAGCAGCGTGTATACAGTTTGATTTTGCTGCCGAAGAGCTGACGCAGGTAGTCGTAGAGTCGGAAACCATCTGGGGCTGCAGCTGCAGCAGCTTACAGCCGGGAGCGAAATACATGGGGTACTGGGCAATGTTGTCAAAGTTATCCATAATAATTGACACCTCTTTCTAAAATAAACAGAAACTTTACATTTCTATTAAATAATAACTATTATTTATAAGTATATCATAAAAAGGTCGGAAACGCAATGTTCCTCTTGTACTTCCTGCATAAATCCTGTACAATATCCCTTGGAGAGTGATATAAGTATGCATATCGTAATGGTAGAGCCGGAAATCCCCGGCAATACGGGCAATGTCGCCCGTTTATGCGCAGCCAATCATATTACGCTGCATTTGGTCAAGCCTCTGGGCTTTTCCATTGATGACAAGCATTTAAAACGGGCCGGTCTCGATTACTGGTCGCTCGTCGACGTCCAGATCCATGAGAATTTTCAGGAAGTCCTGGACAAATACAAGGATCATCGCTTTTTTTATTTGACGACGAAATCGGAACAGTGTTATGCCGATATCCAATTCCAATACGATGATATGCTCGTATTCGGGAAGGAAACGAAAGGCCTTCCGGAAGACCTCCTGAAAGCCAATCCGGAACGCTGCTTCCGCGTACCGATGGTCGAACAGGCGCGCAGCCTGAATTTGTCGAATACCGTCGCTATCGTATCGTATGAAGCGATGCGCCAGCTCGGTTTCCCGGGCATGGCCAAGAGCGGCATCGGTATCAAGAATCTTTAGCATTACAGAAATGATGAGGTGTAGAACGTGGAAATTTATGATAAAGCCCATGAGTTAGAGGCAGCTATCAAGGAATGTCAGGAATATAAGGACCTCGTCGCTGCCGGTCAGGAACTGGCCAAAGACGAAAAGACCAAGCATCTGGTCCGCGATTTCCTCATGCTCCAGGCCCAGCTGGCCTATGCCCAGTCTATGGGGGACAAACCGATCCGCAAGAAGATCGACCATCTCAACCAGATGGCAGAATTCATTAAAAACAATCAGACCGCTGTGGAATATTTGAACCATTATAATAAATGGCAGTCCATGGCTGGCGAAGTGTTCCAGATTATTCAAAATGCAATGGCAGAAGGAATGAGCATCCTTGATCAATAAATATGCACTGACGACTTTCGTCTCCGAATTAAGTATCTCCGTTCCCATGGAACGGATCCTGCTGGACGAACCGATGAGCGAACACACGACCTTTGCCGTCGGCGGTCCGGCTGACGTCCTGATCCTGCCGGAATCGGTCAAGGAAATGTCGCTGGCCATCCGGGCAGCCCGGCGGCTGGACCTGCCGGTCACCGTCCTCGGTGGCGGCTCGAACGTCCTCGTCCGTGACGGGGGTATCCGTGGCGTCGTCATCCAGCTGAACACGATGAAGAAAGTGTTGGCCTGCCACGACCGGAAGATCATGGCCAGTGCCGGTTTCATGCTGAAGGACGTCTGTCAGTTCGCCCAGGAAAACAGCCTGACAGGCATCGAATTCGCCTGCGGTATCCCTGGGACCTTGGGCGGTGCCGTCTTCATGAACGCCGGGGCCTACGACGGGGAAATGAGCCATGTCGTATCGCGGGTCCGCACGGTCAACAGTACGGGCGGCGTCCATACGTATGATGCACCGAACCTGGGTTTTTCTTATCGCCAGAGCCGTTTCCAGAAATCCCAGGAATTCGTCGTCGAAGTCGAATTGACCTTGCGCAGCGGTGACCCCAAGGAAATCCAGGCCCGCATGGATGACCTCATGAACCGCCGCCGCAGCAAGCAGCCTTTGGAAATGCACAGCGCCGGCAGTACCTTCAAGCGGCCGCCGGGATACTATGCCGGGACCCTCATCGACCAGACAGGCCTCAAAGGCCTCTCCTGCGGCGATGCCCAGGTCTCGATGAAACACGCCGGCTTCGTCGTCAACACGGGCCACGCATCGGCCCGGGATGTCCTCAACGTCATCCACGAAGTCCAGAAACGCGTCGAAAAGGCCCACGGTGTCCACCTGGAACCGGAAGTCCGCATCATCGGCGAAGATTAAGAAGTTAAAAGGGAATGTCGCACGAAGCTTCTGCCGTCATGCGAGATTCCTTTCTCTTTAATGTTTGTAGTACGGAGTTTGTAGTTTGCAGAAGAGGGCTTTAAATTTAAAAACCTTCACTAAAAACTACAAACTGCAAACTTAATACTCAAAAAGAGGCTGTCTTAATGCGACAGCCTCTTTTTATCATATTGTTTTCTCATAGGAATCATGCTATGATGGTATTAGAAAGACACGTGATACGATTTACGTTATGATACCCATTTATAAGAGAAAGCAGGGATAATTATGGATAAAAGTGCTATGTGGAACAAGATGATCAGCATCATCAAGCAGGATGTGACGCCGGCGACGGGCTGTACGGAACCGATGCCCTGGCTTATGCGGCGGCGACGGCGGCCCGGGAATTGGGCGAAGCGTGCGCTTCGTCGATGCCCGCGTGTCGGCGAATCTGATGAAGAACGGCATGGGCGTCACCGTACCGGGCACGGGGACGCCGGGGCTCTATATTGCCGCTGCCGTCGGCGCCCTCGGCGGGGACGCCGGAGCGGGATTACAGGTCCTGAAGGCCTTGACGCCAGACGTCGTCGCCTTGGGCAAACAGTACGTCGCCGATGGTAAAGTCACCGTGTCCGTCCGGGAAGATACGCCTCATGTCCTCTATGCCGAAGCCGTCGTCTATGGCGAAAACCACCGCGTCCGCGTCGTCATCACCGACGACCATACGAACATCGTCTTCGTGGAAAAGGATGGCCAGGTCCTCTTGGACCAGCGGACGGAAGCGGGGAGCGGGGAAGACCCGAAAATCGCTTTTCTCCATACGCTGACCCTGGCGGACATCGTCGATTTTGCCGAACACGTGCCGCTGGCCGACATCGCCTTCCTGCAGGAGGCGGAACGGCTCAACGACCAGCTGTCGCAGGAGGGCCTGACGGGGAAATATGGCCTGAAGATCGGCTATACCTTGCATCAGATGGTCGATAAAGACTTATTGTCCGATGATTTGTCCCATCGCATCCAGATCCGCACGGTCGCCGCTTCCGATGCCCGCATGGGCGGGGCGGCTTTCCCGGCTATGACCAATTCCGGTTCCGGCAATCAGGGCATCGCCGCGACAGAACCCGTGACGGTCGTCGCCGATTCGCTCGGCGTCACGCCGGAACGCGGCTGCGGGCGCTGGCCTTGTCCAGTATGGTCGCCATTTATGCCCACGGCTATCTGCCGAAATTATCGGCTTTCTGTGCTACCGTCACGGCTTCCATGGGGGCGGCTGCCGGCATGGCCTGGCTGCTGGCCGAAAAGGACCCGCTGCAGGTCATCGAAAAGGCCCTGGCCACCATGTCCGGGTCCATCGTCGGCATGGTCTGTGACGGCGCGGCCAACAGCTGCTCCATGAAGGTGTCGGCGTCGGTCCATGCGGCCTATGAAGCGGTCCTCCTGGCCCTCAATGACGTGCGTGTCCAGGGTACGGACGGCTTAGTGGCCAACGCAGCCGAAGAATGTCTGAAGAACGTCGGCCTCCTGGCTTTCCGCGGGATGCAGCAGACAGACGATGAAATCTTGAAGATCATGCTCCAGAAAAATAAAGCCTAGTTTTCGTGAAAGGGTGTTGCTTTATGACTAAAAAAAGTTCTCATCTTGTCCTCCAGCCTGCGTCCTAACAGCAATTCGGAACAGCTGGCCCGTGAAGCAGGCCGCGGGGCTGTCGAAGCCGGTCATGACGTCGAAGTCCTCAGCCTGGCCGGCCGGGACCTCCGCTATTGCGAAGGCTGCATGGCTTGTCACCGCTTGCTCTACTGCCCCATTCAGGATGATGCCAATGACCTCATCAAAAAGGTCCAGGAAGCTGATGTCGTCGTCTTTGCTTCTCCTATCTATTATTATGACATCTGCGGCCAGCTAAAGACCTTCCTCGATAGGACCAATCCGCTCTACGGCCAGCCTTACCGCTTCCGTGATATTTACCTCATTACCGTATCGGCCGACGACGCGCCGGACACGGCAAAACGGGCCGTATCGACGCTCGATGGCTGGATCTGCTGCTTCGACAAAGCCCGTTATGCCGGTGGCTTCAACGCCGGCGGCATGAGCGAAGCCAACGTGGCCGGTACCCATCCGGAATGGATGCAGAAAGCCTACGAATTAGGAAAATCTATTTGATAACTTCACCGTGATAACTCACCGCCTGCTGATTATCTATTCGGCAGGCGGTTTTGCTTGATAAAAAAAATAAGCTAAATTTCCCGAAAACTATTCCATATATGATGCTAATGTGGTAAAATAACCTAGTTATAACCTAATATTTGTTAATGAGAGAGAGGACATTAGATGGAACGCAAAGATATTCGTAATATTGCAATCATAGCCCATGTCGACCATGGCAAAACGACACTGGTCGATGCCATGCTCAAACAGAGCCATGTTTTCCGTTCTAACGAAAAAGTTGAAGAACGTGTCATGGACTCTGGGGATATTGAACGTGAACGCGGCATTACAATCTTGTCCAAAAATACATCTGTCATGCACGAAGCGTCAAGATCAACATCGTCGACACCCCGGGGCATGCTGACTTCGGCGGCGAAGTAGAACGTGTACTGAACATGGTAGACGGCGTACTGCTCCTCGTCGATGCTTTTGAAGGCCCGATGCCGCAGACGAAATACGTTCTGCGCAAAGCTTTGGAACAGAAATTGAAACCGATCGTCGTCATCAACAAGATCGACAAACCCGGTGCCCGTGTCGCTGAAGTCGAAGACGAAGTACTCGAATTGTTCATGGAACTCGACGCTACGGACGAACAGCTCGATTTCCCTGTCGTCTATGCAAACGGCCGTGACGGCATTGCTAAATACTCCATGGATGACGACAGCGACAACCTCGAACCGTTGTTCAAGACCATCATCAAATACTGCCCGTGCCCGAAAGGCGACGCTGAAGGCCCGCTGCAGTTCATGGTCACGACCTTGGACTACGATGATTATGTCGGTAAAATCGCTATCGGCCGTATTGTCCGCGGCAAGATGCATCCGAACCAGGCTGTCATCGTCACTGACGGCGAAAGCAGCGCAAAGCAAGATTGGCCGCGTCTATACCTATGAAGGCCTGAAACGTGTCGAACAGGACGAAGCCGCTATGGGCGAAATCGCCTGCATCGTCGGCATCCCGGACCTCAAGATCGGCGAAACCGTTACGGACCCGCAGAACCCGGAAGCTTTGCCGAAGATCAACATCGACGAACCGACGCTGTCCATGATTTTCTACGTCAACGACAGCCCCTTTGCTGGCCAGGAAGGGGAATACGTCACCAGCCGTCACCTCCGCGACCGCTTGTTCCGCGAAGTCCAGACCAACGTATCCCTGCGCGTCGAAGAAACAGACAGTGCCGATGCCTTCAAAGTATCGGGCCGTGGCGAACTCCACATCGCTGTCCTCATCGAAGAAATGCGCCGTCAGGGCTATGAACTCCAGATCGGCAAACCGAGCGTCATCACCAAAGAAATCAACGGCCAGAAATGCGAACCGCTGGAAGCCCTCACCATCGACGTTCCGCCTGAATTCATGGGCGCTGTCATGGAAAACTCGGTACCCGTAAAGCCGAAATGGTCAACATGACCGACATTTCCGGCTACACCCGCCTGGAATTCATCATTCCGGCCCGCGGCCTCATCGGTTTCCGCAGCGAATTCCTCACCGCTACCAAGGGCAATGGCATCATGTACCACGTCTTCCACGGCTATGCTCCTGGAAAGGCGAAATCCCGGGCCTACCCGCGGCAGCTTAGTTGCCTTTGAATCGGCACGACGACGGGCTATGGCATCTTCAACTTGCAGGACCGCGGCACGATGTTCATCAAACCGGGTGAAGAAATCTATCTTGGCCAGGTCGTAGGCGAAAGCAACCGTGACGTCGACATCGACGTCAACCCGTGCAAGAAGAAACACTTGACCAACACCCGTTCCTCTGCATCAGACGAAGCACTCCGCCTCACGCCGCCGCAGGAAATGGGCTTGGAAAAATCCCTGGAATGGATCAACGACGACGAACTCGTAGAAGTTACACCGAAGAGCATCCGTATCCGTAAAGCCATCCTCGACAAACATGATCGTAAAAAAGCAATGCGCCGTGCGCAGCAGTAAGCTTTTTACTAAAAACTATAAACTGCAAACTTAATACTCAAAAAGAGGCTGTCTTCATGCGACAGCCTCTTTTTTTGATGCTTGGATAGTAAATACTTCGCCAGTTGTGATATACTTATTTATATGAGTTAATATCACCTATAGTGAGTAAGAATGTATGTAAGGAGATGAATGTCATGAATTTATCTAATACTGCCAAAGTAATCAAGGAATCTGAGACAAGAAAAATTCTTACCAGCAAAGGAAATCAAGAAATAAAAGAAAAAATCCGTAAGGCCTCTCAGCTCATGTTTCAACGCAATGAAAAAGCCTATAGGGACTTAGAAAATCGATGAAACACGAGCAAATTTTGATAGAAATTATCCTAGAAGATGTACTTGCTATAGAAAAAGCGCACTGATAAGTTCCATGAATGGCTTATCAGTGCGCTTTTGATTTGGCGGAGCGGGTGGATTCGAACCCACGAGCCTTTCGGCCTAACTGATTTCGAGTTGCTTGGGGCTGGTATCCTAGAGAATTATAGCGTATCCCAGAGCGCAGTAAATAGCCATCCCCGTAAAAACCTTGATTCTTATGCGGTCGATTTTCAGGCTCAAGGGTGGACAACAGGGTGGACAGCGATACACTTGATTATTTTTAATGTTTGTGTTTCCATAGCTACCTGGGGACAATTTGTCTAGGTAGCTACCGAGTTCCGCG
>ENA-OUNI01000738-OUNI01000738.1-human-gut-metagenome-genome-assembly--contig:-NODE-738-length-14707-cov-2.583333_pt1 | contig 14707 bp, 20 predicted proteins | sample MGYA00242499_ERZ504580 | MGnify/ENA primary metagenome ERZ504580 (study PRJEB26092, sample SAMD00036315) | human gut metagenome | host: Homo sapiens | study: EMG produced TPA metagenomics assembly of... | reverse complement strand
CTACCCAGGTCGCCAGTCGGTTTGATGGTAGGTGTACTGCTTACCATTTCGCACGCGGGTGTAGTGCGCGTGATTGGATGCGCCTGCTCATGTTTGCGCCAAAATTCCGCCCAATGGCATGATACCAAGGGGCGGTCACCGGTTGCGTCCCTAAGCCGATGATGTACGTTTCCGGCGGTAATCCCCGGTATGGCTCCAGCGCATCTTTGAGCAGTTGCAGCAGGGGAACCTGCCGATGATGTCTTGGTCACGGTAATTTGCGGCTGATTGTAGACCAATTCCACGGCCTTTGTGATGTGAATGATATATAGATAATGAAAACAAAAAGCGGGAACCAGTAATAAAAAACTGGCTCCCGTCTTTTTTGTAGCATTTTATTGCATATCAAGGCTGTTCCCTTTTGTAGTAAATTCGTAGTAATTTGAGTATCTTATTATTTCGTTTTGCTTGTAATTAAAGGGCTTTTCTAGATAATCATTTAGATTTTCTATAAATGTTTTTAAAAGTAAATATTTGGGATATAAAAACATTTGTTTCCATAATTATTATAAAATTAAACATAAATTTTAGTAATGATTACTTCAATAAAAGAAAATAATACTTTTTACTACCTATAATGGATTTAAGTTATGGGCACTCGATTTTTCTTTGTATCAATCGGTTTTCCCTCTGTATAGAGCAGGAATTTGTTCTGTCCTTTTGTTTTATGCGAACTTGGAGATATATCATCCTGTGTAGCTCGTAAAAAGGGGGCCTGTGTAGAGACTGAGCGAAGCACTTGACTTTTTAGATCACATTGGTTATAATCCCCTCAATGGCAATGAAAAGAAGAAGTAGTGGCCCATGTTCGGCGCAGAGAGTTCCCGGTTGGTGAAAGGGAATGCGGGCATTCCATGAAATACATCTTTGAGCTGCAAGGCTGAACAGGAATCTCAGTAGGCCGCGCCGGCAGCGCCCGTTACAGCGTGAGGGTATGAATCGTTTAAGGCGAGTGTACCCGGTGAGGCCGCTTTTGTGAGAAAGCGGTAAATAGAGGTGGTACCGCGGATTTTCCGCCCTCTGTAATTTTGGATTGCAGAGGGCGTTTTTTATAACCTTCTGCACGGAAAATTTTTGGGAGGTATTTGGAATGAGCGTATTTGACGAACTCAAGGCGCGCGGCATGATCGCGCAGATGACCAATGAGGAAAAGATCCGGGATTGATGGAGAATCAAAAAATCAAGTTCTATATCGGCTTCGATCCCACGGCAGATAGCCTGCATGTGGGCCATTTCGTGCAGATTATGGTGATGGCGCATATGCAGCGCGCAGGGCATGTGCCGATTGCGCTGTTCGGCGGCGGTACCGGCATGATTGGTGACCCGTCCGGCAAAACCGATATGCGCAAAATGCTGACAAAGGAGACCATTCAGCACAATATCGACTGCTTCCAAAAGCAGATGTCAAAGCTGGTGGATTTTTCGGATGGCAAGGCTTTAATGGTCAACAATGCCGATTGGCTGCTAAATCTGAATTATATTGAATTTCTGCGCGAGGTTGGCGTTCATTTTTCCGTCAACCGTATGCTGGCGGCGGAGTGCTATAAACAGCGGCTGGAGCGCGGGCTCTCCTTCTTTGAGCTGAATTATATGATTATGCAGAGCTATGATTTTCTTGTGCTCAGCCGGGAATATGACTGCCAGCTCGAATTTGGCGGGGACGATCAGTGGAGCAATATCATCGGCGGTGTGGAATTAAACCGCCGCATGGATGGCCGCGAGGTTTGCGGCATGACCTTCAATCTTTTGCAAACGAGCGACGGCCGCAAAATGGGCAAGACGGAAAAAGGCGCCGTGTGGCTTGATCCGGAAAAGACCAGCCCCTATGAGTTTTATCAATACTGGCGCAATGTTGACGATGCAGATGTCATTAACTGCATGAAGATGTTAACCTTTATCCCGCTTGATGAAATTGCAGAATATGAGAAGCTGGAGGCAGCGCGCTTAATCAGGCCAAGGAGAAGCTGGCCTTTGAGGTGACAAAGCTTATCCACGGCGCAGAAGAGGCCCAGAAGGCACAGTCTGCCGCGAAGGCCCTTTTCAGCAGCAGCGCGGATGCAGAGCATATGCCGACTACTGTGCTGAAGCCGGAGCAGTTCACGGATGACGCTATTACGGTAATTGATATCCTGGTGGCCGCATCTCTTGCCAAATCAAAAGGGGAAGCACGCCGGCTCATCGAGCAGGGCGGTATTACGGTGGATGATGGGCGTGTAACGAATCTTGGCGCGGCTGTCTCCAAGGCTGATTTTGCAAAGGGCCATGTGCTTGTTAAAAAAGGGAAAAAGGTATTTCATAAGATTGTGCTAGAATAAGCGAAAAGCAGTCCGCAGATGGGGCGGACTGCTCTTCGTTTTTATGAAATTTTATTTGGAAAGAAGGTTTATCAAATGAAACGCAAGCATAGGGGGTGGAAGATCGCTCTGTGCGTGGTTTTGGCGCTGGTCGTCTGCATCGCAGGCACGCAAACGGCGATCTATTTCCACCGCTCAGAGCCCGCTTCCGTCAAGCCGTATATCGGGTCGTTCCGATATATCACGACCGACGGCAAGGCAATGGTTTCCGCGCACCGCAGCGGGGGAGATTTGAATCCGGAAGAGTCTATGGCCGCTTTCAAAAACTGTGTGGAGAGCAAGGATTTTCAGACGGATATTTTTGAGTTTGATCTCCACATCACAAAGGACGGCGTTTTAATTCTCCTTCACGACGATACGCTGGATCGAACCAGCGATTCCGCGGAGGTATTCGGTGAGGAAGATGTCCGCCCGGAGGACAAGACCTATGAAGAGCTGCGAACGCTCAATATGGGCGCAAAATTTACCGCGCAGGATGGCAGCACACCTTACAAAGGGCTCAAAGGGGACGATGTGCCAGATGACGTGCGCATCCAGCGGGTAGAGGAGGTGCTGGATTATTTACAGGCGCATGGGGATTTTCAGTACATCATTGAGATCAAAAACGGCGGCGATCTTGGCAAGCAGGGGGTTGATATCCTCTATAACATCCTGAAGGAACGGGATTTGCTCGACGATGTAATCTTCGGCACGTTTCATGGGGAAGTCAGCAAATATGTGGATGAAAAGTATCCGGATCTGATGCGGTCCGCCGGAATTGCAGAGGTGCTTCAATTTTATTTTGCAAGCTTCCTCGGTATCAAACTGGATGTGAACTATGTGGCGCTCCAGATTCCCTATAGGCTTGCAGGTTTTAATCTGGGCACAGCTCGCATTATCAATTATGCGCACTCAATGGATCTGGCGGTTCAGTATTGGACGATCAACGACCCTGAGGATGTGAAATATTTAAATTCTATTGGCGCAGACTGCATTATGTCCGACGATCCGGGCATGGCATATCGGGTTATCAACGGGCAGAACAGTTAAATGAAAACAGGCAAGCGGGCGGCGGGAATCACTATGATTCCCGCCGCCTGTTGATGAACCCTTTACATTTGATCGCTGTGCATTTTTCGCATAAAAACGAGGACCGCCGCGGTAAAGACGAGCATGGCATAGCCCGCTACCCATACGAGCTCTGGTAGGATACTGCTGTAGTTGCCCGTGAGAGCGTACCGCCCAGCATTAACGGCATGGGCGAAGGGGAGAAGGTTTGCAATGGTTTCAAATGCTCCGCCAACCAATTTCAAATCGAACCATGTTCCAGATAGCCATGCGCTCAAATTGGTCAGAAGCGCACCGCACACGCCGCCAACCTGCTTATCATTGAATACGCTCCCACAAAGCAGACCAATCCCAATAAAAAGCAGCACGGCAGGAATCGATACAGCCATTGCAAGCAAAATCCGCACATTGCATGTTAACCCCAGTAAGAGGGCCGCTGCGTAGCATACCGCCATCTGTGCAGCGGCCAGTGGCACAAGCGGAGCCGTATAGCCAAGAATAAAATGGGGAGCGGTCATCGGTGAGGTAAACAATCGTAGCATGAAGGCGCCGGTGCGATCCTTTGCAATCAACATTCCAGAAAAGAGGGAAATAAAAGATAAACCAAATACCGCGATTCCAGGCGCCAACTGCTCGATTTCAAATAAATCCACCGGAATATTCGATTGAATCAGCGACAAAAGCAAAAGAACGATAACTGGAAACCCAATCCCGAACACCAAGTTCAATTTATCCCGCAGCATTTCCTTGGCGTTTCGTATGGCAAAAGCCAGCGTTTTCATGCCATTCCACCTCCCTCGCCGCACAGCGTGACAAATGCGTCCTCAAAAGAAGCTGCATTTGCCTGGGCCGTCAGTTCTTGCGCGGTTCCAAGCGCTTTTAGCTTGCCATGGGCCATGATGCCAACGCGGTCTGACAGCGCTTGTGCTTCCTCCAGATAATGTGTTGTCAATAAAATGGTTATGTTGCCTTTCAGCCCCTCTATGAGCTTCCACAGCTCTCTCCGCGCCAACACATCGAGCCCTAGTGTCGGCTCATCAAGGAATAAAATCTGCGGCTCGGAAATCAGAGCCATTGCGATAGAAAGCCGCCTCTGCCAGCCGCCGGAGAGGGTTTTGGCCCTGCTTTTTGCGATTTCCTCCATGCCGAAGGCCGTAATGGTTTCCTGCGCTTTTTGCTTGCTTTGGCTTCTTGATTCCCCATAAACGCCGCAGATCAGCTCCAGATTTTCACGCACGCTCAGATTTGGCGCAATTGCTGTTTCTTGTGGAGAAACATTGATGTTTTTTTGACCTCATAGGGTTGTGAAACAATACTTTTTCCCATCAGGAGCGCGTCCCCGCTAGTTGGGCGCAGCAAGCACGAAAGCATTTTAATCGTGGTTGTCTTACCCGCGCCGTTCACGCCGAGGAGGGCAAACAGTTCCCCTTGATCAATCGTCAGATTCAGCGCGTCAACAGCTATTTTATCCTTGTAGCGTTTCGTAAGCGCTGTTGTTTCAATCGCTTTCATCGTCCTCACCGCCCTCTTGAGTTTCTCGGATTGCACGGGCAAAGGTGATAGAATCCTCTTCCGTATGCTCCGGATAAATTTCTTTTGCTTTGCCGGCAAAAATAGCGTCCGCGATTTTTGCAAACACGCCATAGCGTTCAATTGCGATGCCTTTTTGGGCGTCCGCCAGCAGGAGAAGGGTATCGCCGGGGTTAATCTGGAACATATCCCGCACTTCCTTCGGGATCACGATTTGCCCCTTGGGGCCGACCTTGACAGAGCTCATGAATTTATCGTTTCCTTTGAGTTTGCTTCCCATCATGACATCTCCTTAGTAATAAAAGTATAACTTATATAACTTATAATACTTTATCCGATAAAATCTGTCAACACTAAAGCAAAATGCCGGGCGAGATTCTCGCTCGGCATTTTGCTTTTATGTTTGTATAGGCCTTTTAGGAGCCGGTTGACCGGTAGTGCCGCAGACCAAATCTCCAGATTGCATAACAGGGGAGGAGGAAGACAAAGCACACCAGAGGCGCAAACATCCGCAGGATATTCTCCGAATTCCCGGTCAGATAATCCAGCGGAATCTGCTGAAACCAAGCGTAGGGGACAGCGACGGTGCAAAAGGTTAAAACGGCTTTCCCATAGACAGCCAGCGGATACTGCCCGAATTCCTTGCCGCCATCCGTCAGGACGTTCATAAATTCCAGCCCCTCCAGCGTAAAAAAGCTGAAGGCGGCATATAAAAGAAACAGGCAGGAAAAAACAACCGTGCCTCCTACAATCATGAGCAATATCGTCAGCACCTTGGAAGGGCTCCAATGAATATCGCTTTTCGCAAAGGCAACAAGCATCATTAAAATGGCTTGCAGCATGCGGCCAATGCGCGATAGCTCCAGCTTTGAAGCAAGAATTTGAAAGATGGCGCTTCGCGGGCGCACGAGCATACGATCGAATTCACCATTGGAGATCGCTTTGGGGAACTGGTCAAAACCACGCGCGAAGCATTCTGCCAGCGAAAAGGCCATGATTATCACAGAGGAGCATAGCAGGATGTCTGTAAAGGTATATCCCTTGATCGCATGAAAGCGGTCAAGCAAAAAATAAACGCCTAAAATTGCGGAGAAGGAAATCAGAAATTGCCCGAATGCGGTCAAAAAGAAGGATACTTTATATTGCATCAAGCTTTTGAGATGGATGGAGAGATATTTCCCATAAAGATTCAAATGAATTCTCCTCTCTTACCCGACGTATTTACAAAATTGCTTTTTGAAACGTTAACCGCCCTGGATGACAACGCGCTGAAGCGCCTTTCTCATCATCAGCCGCCCCAACAACAGCAGCGCCAGAAGCCAAAAAGCCTGGATCAGGATGCTGACGAGCGCAGGCAATCCTGCCAAGTCGCCGCCATAGATTCGATAGGGCACGTTTTGCATGGAACCGAATGGGAGCAGCGAAAAAATGACCTGCAATTCCGGGAAAAAGGGCAGGGGAATAATGGCTCCGGAAAAGAAATCGACAACAGCAACGGCAACCAAACGGACGCCATTGGCGAAATGGTAAAAAAGGCGGAGATATAAATCAGCATGCAAAAGGCCCCAACAACAAGCGCGCCCAATAGAAAAGATACAAGGAATAATCCCGCCGCCCCCCAAGAGGGTGGCAATCGTATTCCATAAGGGCTGGGTAAAAGCGCCGCAACGAGCAGGATTGGAAAACAGCGCAGTACCGCCCTGGCGAGCCGGCTTCCCAGCGTTCGAAAAAAGATCATGCTGTATAAATCACAGGGTCGGCAGAGCTCATAGGCGATATTGCCGGAGGATATCAGTTCAAAAATATCGTTATCCATATCCCAGACCATAAAAAGGGCCAAAAAAGCCTGTTGCAGCCAGATATAAGCAGAGAGCGCCTGCATATCCATGGGGAATGCGCCGGTTCCCGATTGATAGAACGTGTGGTAGAGGATGAGATACATCCCACCCCAGGCAAACTGCGTGACAATGCCCGCCAGTGCCGCGGCGCGGTATTGCATCCCGTTTGCAAAGCGGATGCGAAGAATAGAGCGGTATTTTCGAATCGTCTGCAAGAAAGGCACCTCCTTAAACGCCGAATTCCCGATAAAGGCCGACCACCAATTCTTCCGCGCTCGGTTGGGAAACAGAAAAATCGGTAACGTCCAAATGGGAGGAGAGCCATGCAATCGCATTTGAAACAGGGCAGAGTTTGATATCCGCCTCTAAGACAGCCCGCCCGTTGAGCGATTCTCGAAGCGTGAGCCCCTGGGGCAGGCGAGATTCCGAATCCGTGATAGATTGATCTCCGCCGAAGCTGACGGTGATGGCGCGGGCCCCGCAATGCCTGCTTCGCAGCTCGCTGAGGGAGCGTCCATCAAAATTTCTCCTTTTCCAATGAGCAGAATCCGCTCGGTGAGCGCCTCAATATCCTGCATATCGTGCGTCGTGAGGATGACCGTGGTGCCTTTTTCCTGGTTGAGCGTTTTAATAAACTCCCGCACTGCAATTTTGGAGACAGCATCGAGCCCAATGGTCGGCTCATCCAAAAATAGAACCTGCGGATCGTGCAGAAGCGACGCGGCAATCTCGCAGCGCATCCGCTGGCCCAAAGAGAGCTGGCGTGTTGGCGTTTTCAGGATCGTTTCGAGCGAGAGCATGGTGGTCAGCGTATCGAGATTTTTACGGTAGCGCGTCGGCTCTACGGAATAGATATCCCGGATCAGCTCAAAGGAATCGATCACAGGCACGTCCCACCAGAGCTGAGAGCGCTGCCCGAACACCACACCGATGTTGCGCACATGCTCCTTTCGCTGCTTCCAGGGCGTTTTCCCATTGATGCGGCAGGTGCCGCTGTCTGGCGTCAGAATGCCGCTCATGATTTTAATGCTGCTGCTTTTCCCCGCCCCGTTGGGTCCAATGTATCCGACCATCTCCCCATCTTGAATCGTGAAGCTTACGTTGCGCAGCGCTTCGATTTTTTCATATTCTCGATGAAATAGTGCTTTGGAGGCCGATTTCATGCCGCTGCCCCGCCGGGCAACGCGAAAGGTTTTGCAGATATTTGTTAGTTCAATCATCTTGGCCGAATACTCCCTTCCATTTTAAAATGCAACACAAAAAGCGCGTATCCGCTTGGGATACACGTTGCGTAGCTTTCCGGAATCCGGGTTGAGAAACGGAAAGGCGGTGAAATGTGGAAATTAAAGATACAACATTTTTTAGAATAAGTCAATAAAAAAATTGGTTCACATTTTATTCTGTTGAATTTCACAACAAAAACCTCTCTCTTGAAAAGGAAACAGTATGTGTACAGCTTGGGGATGCTTGAAGCAGTCTTTGAAACATGGTATATTGAGATAAACCCAATTAAATTTGAGGGGAGGCAAAAAGGTTGCGTTTTTTTTCACGCAGAAGGGCAAAGGAGCAGGAAGAACGCCCGGAAGCTTTCGTTAGTGCGATTATTGTGGCTGCCGGGCAATCGAGGCGTATGGGCGGAGACACGAGCAAGCAGTTTATTCTGATCGATGGCGTGCCCGTCATTGTGCGCACCTTAAAAGCGTTTGAAATAGCGGAGCGCATCCGCGAAGTGGTGATAGCCGCGCGGCAGGAGGATATCCCGCAAATGTATGCACTCATTCAGGATTATGAGATTACAAAGGTGAAGCAGATCATCACTGGTGGAGAAACGCGCCAGGAGAGCGTTTTCCGCGCGATCGCGCAGGTGGATGAAAATGCGGATTTCCTTGCCATCCACGATGGGGCAAGGCCGCTAATCCGCCCGCAGGAGATCGATCTTGCGGTTTCTGCCGCGGTGGAGCACGGGGCGGCCGCACTGGGTGTCCCGGTGAAGGATACGGTCAAGCAGGTTGATGCGGATGGAAAAATCGTAGATACCCCGGAGCGCAGCACGCTATGGGCCGTGCAGACGCCTCAGGTTTTTTCTCGTGCGCTTTATCTGCGGGCGGCGGAGCAGGCGGGGGAGGCTGCGGCGCAGTTGACGGACGACTGCCAGCTGATCGAACGAACGGGAGCCCCCGTCTACCTGGTACGTGGAGCTTATGCCAACCTGAAAATCACAACACCGGAGGATGTGTTTGCGGCAGAGGGCATCTTAAGAGCTACAGAGGATTTTTATGGGTAAGCGCTCCCTAAGATATCTTGAAAAGGAGTTTTAGAGCAATGAGAATTGGACATGGATATGATGTGCACCGTTTGGTAACAGGCCGAGCGCTTCTCCTCGGCGGAGTTCATATTCCGTATGAAACTGGGCTTTTAGGGCATTCGGATGCGGATGTGCTGCTGCATGCCGTTTCAGATGCATTGCTGGGGGCAGCCGCCTTAGGTGATATCGGGGCGCTTTTTCCCGATACGGATCCGCAATATGCAGGGGCCGACAGTTTACAGCTTTTGTCGCTTGTCGCACAGGAGCTTCAAGATGCGGGCTACAGAATTATGAATATAGACGCTACGGTGCTTGCCCAGGCGCCGAAACTAAAGCCCTATATCCCGGATATGCGGCAAAATATTGCCAAGCATGCGGCGTCACACCCGATGATGTGAGCGTTAAGGCCACAACGGAAGAGGGGCTTGGTTTTACAGGCAGCCGGGAAGCATAGCAGCACATGCTGTTTGCCTGATCGAAGCGCGCTGAACAGACTGCGCATCTGGATTTTCAAAGGACACGAACCTCTCGTTTCGCATAGAATGATACGAAACGAGGTGACGCTTTATGGGACAGCCAAATTTTCAGGTCTGTTCAATCACACACGCGGAAAAGGGAATCCGCTTATTAAATGAAAATGGGTTCCGTGCTCATTATAAAAGATCACCTGATCCAAACGCTGAGGATGGGTGCTGCTATACAATCTATTTGGCCAATGGGGATGCTTCCGAGGCCCTTTCAATCCTCCAGAAGGGCCACGTCCGGCTGACTGGAGAGCTGGGAGGCGGCTCGCAATCATGATTTATTTTGACAACGCCGCAACCACCTATCCGAAGCCCCGGGTGGTAAGGGAGGCTATGGCGAGAGCGCTTGTGGAATTTGGAGCCAATCCCGGCCGATCCGGGCATGCCATGTCTATGCGCACTGCCGATCGGATTTACCGATGCCGGGAGCGGGCCGCGGCGATGTTTGGCCTGCGGGAGCCGGAAAATGTCGTATTCACGCTCAACTGCACACATGCAATCAATATGGTGCTGCACGGCGTGCTCAATCGGGGCGATCATGTGGTGACCTCCGATTTGGAGCACAACGCGGTCATGCGCCCTTTATTCAAGCTCGCAGCGGATGGTGTGATCTCTTATACCACTGCGCATGTTTGTGAAGGCAATGTTGAAACAACGGTAGAAAATTTTAAAAAAGCGATCAAACCCAACACCCGTATGATCGTTTGTATGCATGCTTCCAATGTGTTTGGCACCGTTTTGCCAATTGCGGAGATTGCCGGGCTGTGCCATGAACGTGGATTGCTGTTTGTGGTAGATGCGGCGCAGAGCGCCGGCGTTTTGCCGCTTGATATGGCGAAAACGGGGATCGATTATCTCTGCATGCCCGGCCACAAGGGCCTGTATGGCCCAATGGGAACTGGACTTTTGCTCTGTGCAGATGGCGAAAAATTCGCCCCCTATTAGAAGGCGGCACGGGCAGCCTTTCTGCTCATCTGTATCAGCCGCCCATCCTACCGGATAAATTAGAAAGCGGCACGGGCAATACGCCAGGGATTTTCGCTCTTTCCGCCGGCATTGGTTTTGTTCAAACGATTGGTATTGACGAAATTGCACAGCATGAGCTTTCTCTGATTCGAGAGTTGTACGATGCGTTGGCGATGACGGCAAATGTGCGCCTTTATACAAAACGTCCGGCAGCGGGCACTCATGTTCCGCTGCTCCCCTTCAATATCGCAGGGCTGCATAGTGAAGAGACGGCAGCCTTACTGAATGAGGCCGGAATCGCCGTGCGCTCGGGGCTGCATTGCGCCCCTTGCGCCCACAATGCCTATGGAACCTCGGAAACCGGAGTGGTTCGTCTTGCCCCGTCTTATTTTACCAACAAAAAGAGGCATATGAGCTGATAAAATCTGTCCGAAAAATTGCAAAAGGCCAGAAAACGTGATATGATAAAAAAGAATAGATTCATGTGGCTAGGATGAATCGGCAGCGGCGGGGGGGGGTTCCATGCCGCCGCTGTATTTTATTTCTGCCAAAAGGCGCGCTCCGATCATCGGAGCGGATGCTTCAGACGTTGATTTAGGTGCATGAGGCACGGGAAGGGCGCGGTTTATGCCATGGAGTTAGAACAACTTAAGACCTTTTTTATACAATTATGGAACGTTATCTCCACCTTTTGGAACTCTGGGTTCTTAAAGCTGTGTTCCAATGTGCTGGATATTGTGTTGGTGGCATTCATTGTCTACCATGCTATTAAACTGATTCGTGAAACACGGGCCATCCAATTACTCAAAGGAATTTTGCTTTTAGGGTTGCTATATGTTGTTGTCAATCTATTCAAAATGGAAGCGATGATGTTTGTCCTGCGCAAGGTGTTTGAATTTGCAGTGATCGGCCTCTTGGTGCTGTTTCAGCCGGAATTGCGCCATGCGCTGGAAAGTATGGGGCGCAGTAAATTCAGCATTTTCAATCCGTTTTCCGGCAAGGGCGGGCAAGAGCTTCGGCGCCGTGAGCAAATCCAGAGTGGGATTGACGGTGTTTGCCGTGCCTGCTCCGATATGAGCGATAAAAAATAGGCGCGCTGATTATTTTCGAACGTGTTACCATGCTTGGCGAAATTGCTAAAACAGGCACAACAGTGGATGCGCTTGTTTCACCGGAGCTGATTGGCAATATTTTTTACCCCAAGGCCCCGCTGCATGACGGAGCGGCATTGATTCGTGATGGGCGCGTTTGCGCGGCGGGCTGCATCCTTCCGCTTACGCAAAATAATGCAGTAAGCAGTGAGCTTGGCACTCGACACCGTGCAGCGCTTGGTATGAGTGAACAGAGCGATGCGATTGTTGTTGTTGTTTCGGAGGAGCGAGGGTCAATTTCCATTGCTCACGATGGGATCCTGATGCAGGATATTTCCGATGGCGACCTGCGTGAAAAGCTGCAAAAATATTTGATTGTGGAGCCGGAGCAGCCTGGCGAAATCAGCCGCACCTTTAAGCGCATTGCTGGGAGGATCAAGCATGGAAAAAAACAAAATGATGAAAAATAGAAAAAAAGTGGATTTTAGAGAGCTTTTTAGCAACAACCGTTTTGTGCTGCTCTTTTCGATTGTGCTTGCCTTTGTCATCTGGACTGCGATTTCCATGACGGCGAGCCCAGAAGAAACTTTCCTCATTAAGGATGTGCCAGTGGATTTCAGCCTCAAGGGGAGTATGCCGGAGCAGCTGGGCCTGCAGGCGTTTGGAAACACTGATTTTAAAGTAGATGTAGAGGTATATGGAAAACGCTACATCGTTTCCAACCTGAGGCCAGAAGACATTAAGGTAACGCCGGTTTTGTCCAATGTCAGCTCTTCCGGTAAAAATGATGTGTCGCTGGTGGCTAAACCCGCAGATAATAGCGCTGAGTTTACGATTAACTCTCTTTCTCAAACAAAGGTGCAGGTTTATTTTGACACATATAAGGAAGTCTCTTATCCTCTAGAGCCGGATATCATTGCGGACAAAGTGATACCAGATGAGGGATATATTCAGGAGTCAACCTATTCTTCTGTTAGCAATGTGACGGTTTCCGGCCCGACAACAGAGGTGAACAAGGTTAGCAAGGTGGTGGCGCGCGTTTCTCTTTCCAAGCCGCTTACCAGTACGACTACGCTGGAGGCAAAGATCACGCCGATTGGTGAATATGGCGGTGTGCCGCAGTATCTAGATATTAATCACGGCCAATCAAACGTGACTGTGACGATCCGGGTATTAAAGCTAAAGGAGCTTCCGGTGACGGTATCTTACACGAATGAACCGTTGGCCTATGTTGCCAACCCCTTGCCCACGACCATTACCCCTTCCCGCGTTACAGTGGCGGCTGAGGAAGCTGATATTGACGCAATGGAGTCGTTTTCTGTTGGAACGATCGACTTTAGCGAGCTCGGTATGATCCGCCATACCTTTACCTTCCCGCTTCTGCGATCAAGGAAGTAACTATAGTTGATAAAAGCATTAAAAATTTCTCTGTGGTAATCGATGCGCGGGATAAAACTTCGAAGCCCTATACGGTTTCTAAAAACAATATCACCATGCTTAATGAGCCAGATGAATTTCAGGTAACCGCCCTGGAGGATATCAAAAATGTTACGATTGTCGGCCCCAAATCATCCATTGACGCTTTAAATGCAGATGGGATCTATGCAGAGGTTGATTTGAGCACGATTGAACTCTCAGAGGGCCGTCAGGAAGTAACTGCCAGAGTATACGTCAGAAGCTTTAATGACTGCTGGGCATACAGCACTTATAAGGTGCCGATTCAGATAAAAGCAAAAACTGAGTGATGGATTTCTCGATCCGACATTTTGAAAGGAGTGGAGCAGCAATCTTGAAAAAGCATATCTTGGCCTGCCTTGCTTTGGCTCTTAGCTTAGTGTTTTTATTCAGCGGCTGCTCGCTTCGTTTCACTGCTCTGCCAAACCTGCTGCGTCCCCCGAAGCCCATAGGGGAATATAGTGGCCTTCAGGAATCCTTTGAGTCATATGTTGCCACAGCCACGGGGAAAAACTTTTTATTGAAAACTCCAATTACCGGAGATTATCGTTCTTCCTTTATCATGTATGATATGGATAACGATGGGGAAGAAGAAGCGTTTGTGTTTTATACGCCCAATAAGGATCAGTCTACTGTCCGTGTGCATTTTATGGACAGCCAGAATGGAAAATGGAACATCCATAACGATTTCCCTGGCATAGGTAGCGATGTATATTCTGTATCATTTGCAGATTTAGATGAAGATGGAATATCTGAGCTGATTGTAGGATGGAATTTGTTTGAAAGCAAAGAAAGCAAAATGCTTTCTGTTTATCAATATAGCAACACGGATCATGGGCCGGTGATCAATACGTTGGCCCGGGAGCCTTTTCCGCCATGCTGCCGGTTGATATTGACCACGACGGCAGTGTAGAGATTTTTTTGTTGACGCCGGAAACAAATGGCAATGCTCACGTCGCTGTGGGAAAATTGTTAAAAATGGAGAATGGCACTCTTGCTATGGTGAGTAAGGTGACGCTGGATCCTAAAACATTGAATTATGTGTCCATTAAGCAAGAGGATTTGGGCATTCAGGTTCCTCTTAAAATTTATATTGATGCGAATGTGGGTACCTCTGGAATGATCACCGAAATTGTTTATTGGGATAGTCAGAGCCAAAAGCTTGTTGCTCCTCTTTACAATGAAAAGAAAGGGATAAATCCGGTTACCCGGCGTTATGAGCCATGCTTCGCGGGACATTAACAATGATGCGATCTTTGAAGTGCCAGTTCAGATTATATTGCCAGATAGTGGATATGCAAGCTCAGACCTTCTTGCTAGCGATGCGGTGGGCACTGTGCAGACAGATCTGGCGGCAGAACAAAAGCTTTATCTGACAAAATGGGTGCAGTTTCAAGAGTTTGAGCCGCAGACGGGCAAGGTAGTCGCTTATAGCTCCATTAATTATTCAGATGGCTATATGTTCTTTTATCCCGATCAATGGGTAAAAGATGAGGAAAACCCTAAAATTACAATTATCAGCAATTTGCAGGAGCGGCGTTGGACTTTTTTTGCGAGG
>ENA-OUNI01000737-OUNI01000737.1-human-gut-metagenome-genome-assembly--contig:-NODE-737-length-14708-cov-3.992182_pt1 | contig 14708 bp, 17 predicted proteins | sample MGYA00242499_ERZ504580 | MGnify/ENA primary metagenome ERZ504580 (study PRJEB26092, sample SAMD00036315) | human gut metagenome | host: Homo sapiens | study: EMG produced TPA metagenomics assembly of... | reverse complement strand
TATAGTATCCTTATCAGCTAAGGCTTTAGCCTCGCTCTGATAAGTTGTGTCGTTTTTAGGCAAAACCACACTATCCGGAAAATCTGTTCCCCAGTCATACTCCACTTTATATTCAACAGGTAGTTTGACAGATGGATCCTCATAATAGCAAATAATGTTCAGACCATCATCACCAACAATCTTTCCCAAACCTTCTGCCTTAACAAATTTGTATCCATACATCTCCTCAGGCGGTTCAATATCCATCTTTGTACCAATCGGAACAGGGATTACAGCAGTCTGTGTATTTGGAACTGCGTTGCTATCCTCAAGCTGATAGCTAATTGTAACATTTGCATAATTCTGTGTCTCTGTGTTATCATCAGCCAAAGTTTTACCCATTTTGTCTATTACTGAAAACTTAATAGTGTCCCCATCCTTCAAGTCTGCATTTTCCGGAATCTTATATATAAGAGAGCAATTCATAAGACCTGAATCAAATTCCGTACCACTATAGTTTCTCATCCCCTTGATGTAGAAGTTTTCCTTTTCATCCCAATACTGAAATCCAATTATCAAAATGTCTAATTCATCCTTTCAAGAGAGTCATAAACATATTGTAAGACATTACTTTGAATCCAGTCATCCGCATCAACAAATAAAAATATTTTCCTTTAGCTTTCCGACAACCATAATTTCGTGCCTCACTGACACCGCTATTTTCTACTGTTATGCAATGAAAATAAGAATAACGATTGGAATATTCATGTAAAATAGCTCCAGTTCTATCTGTTGAACCATCATTAATTACGATAACCTCATATTCCTTGGTCGACAAATCTTGATTTACCAATGAATCAAGGCAACGCTCCAGATATTTCTCTGCATTATATGCCGGAACTATAATAGACATCTTTAATTTCAGCCATACTCAATCAGTTTTAATACTTTATGACGTTTCGATTTGAAGATTGACCTTATCAACCGATAAGCTTTCCGATAGAAGTCCTTATGATTATAAATAAGATAACGTTTCAAAGAAAGAGAAAAGCCCAATTGCCCATAACCGACATAGTCAAATTCATGCATTTTGGTAATCACATCACGAATGACTTCATCAGTGGAAATAGAGGCTTCTACCATCATTGTATGATCCAGTAAGCGTATTCCACGACGCATGACATAAACTCCAGCTTTATCCCATATACTTTTTCAAGTATGAACTTCACTTGCTCGTAGACGCTCTGAAAAAGGTTATATTCTTTCTGGGGATTATACCTGCTCTGCATCGTGCTCCCCTCCCGTATCATATAATGGTATTTAGGAGTATCCTGCATCACAACCTTCTCTGCTCCATAAAATACCCGATAGCAAATGGCCAAATCCTCAAAAACACGATTAACCGGAAAGACAATACCTGCAAACAGGCTGCGTTTGAACAATTTATCCACCATATAGTTTCTGACATGTTTGTCTACTGCCAGAGCGCGAATACCCTCATCACGAGTAAACACAAACTGCTCTCCCGAAGCATACTTCGCCACACTCTTCCCACCTTTGTCCCTATAATGCGAACAAATGGATATATCCGTTCCATTCTCTTTCAACAGGCGATACAAGAATTCGTACATATCCGACTCAATCCAGTCGTCGCTATCCACGAAACCAAGGAATTCACCTTGAGCTACCGCCAAACCTCTATTCCTGGCTGCGCTCTGACCTGCATTTGCCTGATGAAAAACTCTTATCCGTCCATCCCTTTGGGCAAATAAATCACAAAGCTCTCCCGAACCATCGGAAGAGCCGTCGTCAATCAATATTATTTCCAGATTCTTATAAGTCTGCCCGCAAATGGATTGCAGGCATTTCTCCAAGTAATTCTTTACATTATAGACCGGTACAATAATACTTATCAGAGGTAGTGTCTCAGTGTTCTCCATAAGCTATGACAATTACCATAACCGCAAAGTGGCCATCAACGGATAACCCACCCGCCATCGCAATTTAAACTTACGTACCAGATTCCAGGGCTTGGTTCTGGTCTTACCTTGAAAATACCAGATGTAGTTGTTTACGGCATCCAGTACCCGTGAAGAGGACTCACCGTCCAGATGGGCTTCATGCTTGTGCACATAAGCACGCATCCGTTCCATCAGTTCCGCCGGACGGGAAATGGCCTTTTCTATCGCTCCCTCTACAGCATCCGTGTCAGTGACATTCAGCAAATGAGCTCCCGGCATGGTGTTGCAATAGGTCACCACCGGTTTGTCCAACATCATTGCCTCAACAATCACAGACGAAGCATCGGACAACAGCACATCCGCACTGTTCAGCAGCTTGGCATCGACAAGTCCGCTCTCGTGGAAAGTAATGTTGGGACAGGATGCAGCCAGTTCCTTGTATTTCTTGAGGACTTCCATATCCGAGAATTTCGGATGGAACGAAATAATCCAATCCCAATCCTTCTCGTGCACCAGTCTCTTGATGGTATCAAACAGATGAGGGGCGGAAGTTATATTCTTTGTAAATGTAGAAGAGTACAAGACTACCGGACGTGCATTATGAGGAGTGTGCGCACGTTCTTTCACGAAGTATCCGCCTTGCACCAGCCCGTTTCGTATACCTTGAAGAAGCCGTATTTCCTCTCAAGTTCCTTGAAAGGAAGAGTGCTCGTTTCTCCTTGCGTGCAATAGACATCGAACCATCGCGGACAGAAAAATGGTCGTCCTTTCATCGCCACGCTTATTGATGGGGTAGCCATGAAAAAGGGAAACTTTCACTCCCGGGAAGAAATCATAAATATAGTTGCCCGGCGCAAACACGGCAATAGGCTGATAATCCATCACTTCCTGAACAGATTGAAGCCACCTCTCATCTTGATCCAACAGAACCGGGCAGTCTGGCTCGATAAACCATGCAACATCGTCTCCTCTACGCTTGATTTCGTCCTGAAGCGGGCGAAGTATAGGATAGGAATAGGCTACCGAAACGAAAAATAAATAATGCTTCTTCATACACTCAAAATATCACGGCAACGACACAATCGTCACCTCAAATTACCAATAGAACAATAAAATCCAGCCCTTAGTTTGTAACAGTTTTGCTTTCTTTGCTTTAAACGTCTGCAAAGTAAATACAAGAATTCTGCATATACTGCATCAATCCAGAAAAAAAAATGACTTTTATCAACTTTTCTCCAAAAGTTGCTGTTTATGAAGCTTTTTCTTCTCTAAAATATCTATCTTTGCACCCCAATATTTTAAAAATACTATTTTATGAGAAGAAACCTTTTTCATTGCTCCGACAGTCAACAAGGGGCAACAGATAAAGTGACTCTTTTGTTCGGAATCACCATTTTTTTCAAATTCCTGCTATTCGATTTCATCTGGAGCATACCCACCACATTCGCTTCATTCTCTACCATCGAATTTTATGCAACCAAAATAATAGCCACCCTCGTACTTCTCGTCCCCTATAAGTTCTTCCGGCTCTGGAAAACAGAGATAGTTATCATGCTTTTGCTGGATATACTACTGATTGTCAACCTAATGTATTTCCGCACCTACTATACTGCCATCCCACTTAACAGCTATGGACTTTCTGGAAACCTCGCCGATTTCACCGGAAGCGTTTACGACTCTTTCCGCTGGTACGACATCTTCTTCCCTCTATCTACCATTGCCAGTATCCCCCTTTATTGGCATTACAAAAGAAATACCGCCGGAAGAACATCATACAAGTATTACGGAGGAGCTTTGGGAATCGGTATTCTGCTGTTTACCATCACCACCCTGGCCAAAGGAGGATTCAAGGAAGCATACAACACCGTCCGCCAGAAAGCCTATCTGTGTGCAAGCACCACTTCCATGTATACCGTCTTCGGAAGCCTATGCTATGACCTCATCAACCAGAAGCAGGAGACCACCCCACAGATACAGCAAGAGATAAAGGAGTGGCTGAGCCAGAAACCCGGACATCACCCTTTGGCCGGACGTATCGGAATCCGCAACAACTGCATCGTCATCCTGGCAGAATCTTTGGAAAGCTGGGTACTCGAAAGGGAAGTGGAAAGGCAAGAGATTACTCCATATCTCAACAAACTGCTGCAAGACTCCACCACCTTATACGCTCCCCACGTACTGACGCAAGTGAAAGGAGGACGTTCCATTGATGCACAGCTGTTGCTTTGCGCCGGTATGCTGCCTATCAACAGCGGCACATACAGCAGCCAATATCCTGACCACACCTACGGAACCCTGCAAAAAGCCATGCATCAGCAGAAGAACTCGCGCAACTACCTCCTGACCATTGATAAAGTATCGACCTGGAACCAAGCGTCATAGCCTACAGTTTCGGGACCGACACCATCATTGCTTATCATGACTTGAACTGACAGAAGCCTTTGGCACGCACAAACGTACCGGAGACGGCTCCTTCCTGCGCAATGCCGCCAAAAAATAGAGAAGGGGGAAATCTGGAAGAAGGGGGAGAATGTTTACATGCAGCTGGTGACCTACTCCGGCCATGCTCCCTTCAAATTGCCTGAAGAATTGAAAGAGATTCATTTCTCTCCGGCCATTCCACAGAAAATGAATGACTACATGACCACTGCACGCTATACGGACAAGGCGATAGGAAAATTCGTGGAGTACTTGAAAACACTCCCACAATACGACGAGACCCTTATCGTCATCACCGGTGACCACGAAGGACTGGCTACCTACCGTGAAGAATTGTGTAACGCCCCCGGTGGCAAGGGTATCGTATCCGACAAGACATTCACCCCTTTCATCATAGTAAACTCTCCAGTAGGCATGCGTTATGATAAAGTGATGGGACAAATCGATATGTACCCCACCTTACTGAACCTGCTCCAACTGGATGATTACTACTGGAGCGGATTGGGCCAAAGCATCCTCGACCCATGCAAGAAAGGATTCGCCATCAGCCCCAAATGGAGGTGGTAGGTGAAGAGCCCACCCCGCAGAAGCCGAGTTCGCCAAAAAAGCATACGATATTTCCGACCAGATGATACATTTTGATTATCTTTGCTCAAAAGCGAAGATAGGCGGCACCTCAAAATAAAAAATGAACAAGTTCATTTTGTTCTGCTTTCGGTTTGCACTATCTTTGCACCGTTCAAAAGAAGTAAAATGTAAATAAAAGCAATGAAGGTACATATTCATCCGCACTATGCCGCCTACGAGAGTTATATCCGAGCCATCCCATCGGAAGAATATGAACGGGAAGAGGTTTATTGTAACCGAAGGAACACAGTCGAAAGAGTGCGGTTCGGAGACAAGGACTTCGTAATCAAGAAATACAAAAGACCTGCCTCATAAACTGCCTCATTTACACTTGGTTCCGCAAAAGCAAAGCGCAGCGCGCCTTTGAATATGCAGAACTTTTTCTGCAACGGGGAATAGAGACCGCCCCTCCGGTAGCTTATATAGAAATCAAAAAGAATGGTTTCTTCCACACCGGATACTTTATTTCCGAATACCTCCCTACCCGCTTGTTACGGATATGTTCGGTACGGAAATGGAGGAAGAAGAGAAAAAACGGCTAAGACATGACCTCGTAGACTTCACTCTCCAATTACATCTGAACAAGGTCTTGCCACTGGACTATAATCCCAAGAATATATTTTACCGGAAGACAGACGGCAAATATCACTTCGCCCTCATTGACATCAACCGCCTGAAGCTCGGTAAAGTGCCCGGTATCAGAATGTCCATGAATGCCTTCAGCCAACTGGGTATTCCCGCCGATGACTTCATGAAAATAATACCTCTATATGCCGAGCAAAGAGGATTCGATATTGAAGAATGCATATTCTTCACTCTCTTCAGCAGACTGAAATGGAGAAAGCAAAGACAATTTAAAAATTTCGTCAAAAGCAAGCTTCATTTCTGAAATGTCGTATCTTTGTACCAACGAGATTAGAAAATTATGCAAGATTATATCACCCAGTCCATCCAAGAAGGTATCAGGCTCAAAGAAAATATCCTGAACAACCGGCAAATGCTTGCCGACATCGAAACTGTCGGCAATCTGATAGTACAAGCCCTTCGACAAGGGCACAAAGTCTTGCTTTGCGGTAACGGCGGCAGTGCAGCCGATGCCCAGCATATCGCCGCCGAACTCGTCGGACGTTTCGTGACCGAACGGGAAGGCCTGCCCGCCATCGCCATGACAACCGACACTTCCATCCTGACCGCAGTCAGCAATGATTATGGCTTCGACCGCGTCTTCGAACGGCAGACAGCAGCCTTGGGAACGAAAGGTGATATTCTGATAGGCCTTTCTACCAGCGGCAACTCTCCCAACGTAGAGCATGCCTTGCAGAAGGCACAATCTATGGGCATCACCACCATAGGGCTCCTGGGAAGGGATGGAGGAAGGTGCAAGGAACTTTGCAATTACCCGCTGATTATACAGCACGCCGAATCTGCCAGGATTCAAGAAGTGCACATTACCATCGGACATATCTTGTGCGGCATCGTTGACAATAAACTGTTCTCCCATGAATAAAGCGATTTTCCTTGATCGGGACGGTACCATCAATGTTGATTTCGGCTACGTTTATAAGACCCAAGAGCTTGAATTATTGCCCGGTGTAGCCGAAGCACTCCGTATTTTTCAAGAATTGGGTTATCTGCTGATTGTCATCACGAACCAATCCGGTATTGGACGTGGCTACTTTACACTGGAGGACGCCGAACAGTTCAACCGAGCACTCGCCCAAGAGCTGGAAAAACATGGAGTTATACTGAACGATTTCTATACTTGCCCTCACGCTCCGGAAGAACATTGCGAATGCCGTAAGCCTTCTCCTTTCATGGTGACGGAAGCGATGAAGAAATATGAAATCGACCCATCCCAATCCTATATGTTCGGAGATAAGAAATCGGATACGGAATGCGGCGAAAGAAGTGGTGTCAAGTCCTTCCGGGTCACCTCTGAGCATTCACTTCTATATTGGGCCAACCAATTAAAAAACAACCTATTATGAATACAGAATTAAACAGTATAAAGGGAAAGAAGGTACTCGTTATCGGAGACGTGATGCTGGATACTTACCATATAGGGGACGTGAAAAGGATTTCTCCCGAAGCCCCCGTACCAGTGGTCCGTGTCACCCGTACCTACAATGTATTGGGAGGAGCGGCCAATGTTGCAAGAAATCTGTTGGGACTGGGTTGCTCGCCGTATGTCGTCAGCCTGCTTGGCAACGACCACAACGGAAACACAATGCAGGAGATGTTCGCTGATTTGGGTATCAGAAACGAACTGTTTCATACAGAACACCCAACCATCACCAAAACCCGCGTAATAGGCAACAGCCAGCAAGTAGTACGGCTGGACTTTGAAACAGAAAATGAATGCCTGAACGAAGAGATTGAGCAGAAACTGCTGGATGCCGTGAAGCGTGCACTCCCCGAAGTGGACATTGTCGTGATTTCGGATTATGGCAAGGGAGTATGCAATGATACAGTATGCCAGCAGGTTATATCCGCCTCTGCCGGGCAAGGGAAGAAGGTCATTATAGACCCCAAAGGGACAAATTGGGAGAAATACCGTTCCGCAACCATCATCACCCCCAACCTGAAAGAGCTTTCGGCTGTTTCGGGAGTGGATGTGAGAAATGAGGATAAAGAAATCCATAGCGCAGCAGACCGGATACTGAAGGAGTATAACCTTACTTCTCTATTAGTGACACGTTCCGAAAAAGGCATGTCATACATAGCTCCCGATGCCTCGCAGGACATTCCTACCGAAGCAAGGGAAGTATATGACGTTTCAGGTGCAGGCGATACTGTCGTGGCAACTTTAGCAGCTGCGCTGGCAGCCGGTATCCCTATTGCAGATGCCATTTATCTTGCCAATAAAGCGGCCGGCATTGTAGTCGGGAAAATAGGCACCAGTCCCATTCTGTTCAAAGAGTTGCAGGACGAGTTACAAATCGGGAAACCGGCCAGCAAACTTATTCCTATTTCCCAACTTGCAGATACTATAAAACAACTGCGTGCGCAGGAGCGCAAAATCATATTCACAAACGGCTGCTTCGACATTCTGCACAAAGGACACGTGTGCTATCTGGAAAAGGCCAAAAGACTGGGGGACGTACTTATCGTAGGATTGAATTCGGACAGCTCAGTAAAACGTCTGAAAGGGGAATCGCGCCCCATCAATGATGAAAGCGCCCGCTCCACAGTCCTGGCAGCCTTGGAAGCAGTGGACTACGTAGTGATTTTTACGGAAGATACCCCTCTGAATCTCATCAAAACAGTTGCACCGGACGTGTTGGTAAAAGGTGGCGACTATGCCATAGAAAACATTGTAGGCAGGGAGTACGCCCAAGAAACAGTAACTATCCCTTTCGTAGACGGTTATTCCACTACAAAGACTATAGGCGCCATCAACCAAGAGAAGCAATAATCTTTTCAGCGACTTGTTGGGGGGTAATATCCACCATACACTTCTGATAAACAGCCAGCTTGCATTTACCCCGTCCGTCTTTGGTGCACGGACGGCAAGGCAGGGCTGTTTCGAGTATTTCCACCGTAGGTCCCGTAGGGAAACCGAAGGCCGTAGGTCCCATCAAGGCAAAAGCAGGAACACGGAACAAATCAGCGGCATGCATAAAACCCGTATCAGCGCTGATTACCAGATTGGAACGCAACACTATGTAAGAAGACTCCATCAATGAGGTTTGTCCCGCAAGGTTAACTACCCGTTCCGGTGCAGCACTTCTGATTTCCTCACAGAAGTATCCTTCGGACCAGCCAGAATGACAAATCTATACTCAGGAAGAAGGGCAACCAATTCTTTCCAATAGGAAACGGGCCAGCGTTTCATTTCCCAGTTGGCAGACGGCACCAGCGTAATCATATCTTTGGTTACAAAGTTCTCATACTTGCTACGTATTTCATCCGGGAAATGCCAGTCGTGATAGTTGTCCGGAAAATGCGTAATTCCCCATTTCTTCAATGGTTTCTGAAAAGACACCATCCCCCTGAAAGGCTTGTCGAAATGATTGATTCCCAGTTTAAACAACAAAAAGCGTTTGCCTCTCTCTTTGCTCCGCAAAGCAACGTAAGGTTTCACAAAAGGCAATGGAGACACTATCAGCTTCAATATGTTGGAACGGATATTACTATGAGCGTCATAAATGTAGTCGAAATGCTCTTTTCTCAAATCAGCCGCCATTTTCAACAATCCGGCAAGTCCGGTCTCCTTGTCAAACGCCCAGATTTTATCAATCCTGCCATCCATCGACAAGGTCCCCACCATATCTTTCCGGGTAATCCAATGAATTTCCACATCTGCAAACCGTTCACGTATTCCACCGATAATTCCCATACACTGGATAATATCCCCTATCGAACTGAAACGGATAATTAAGAATTTGGTCATAACAAATTTATTAGAATTGCTGATTCGGCACAAAAGTAAGCGTTAACAACGAAAAAACAAACCAGACTACTCAAAATCTGAAAACAGAGCAACTCTTTATTACAAAAAGAATATGATAATTAAAGGATAAATTCAATTGGAAGTTCTCATTTATTTATATAAGTTTGCATCATATTTCATACAATGCACCTACTGAATAAAAAACGAAATCAATGGAGTACAAACTATTGTATGCTAAGAAGCGGGAAGAACATCAAACTTATCTATTATATAAAGAATATGCTCGGTATGCTGATACCCAATATATTCTTTCAGATGCAGCTTCGTCATAAGTTGGCATCTTTATCCGACAGAAAAGATAAAGACTACATTTTATACCGAGTAAACTACTATAACAAACTTTTACCGGGTGCAATATTGCCCGAATCGGTACCTGCACTCGCAGAACATAAACTAAAAGGGCACAAAGTCTATATCTATGATACCCGCTGCTATACCCGCTGGTTTTCCCAACAACTACGGTTGAACCTATGTGCCGGTGATGTGGATTTCGTCCCACCAATCCCATCCATTTCAAAAAGCCGTCTTATAACTGAAAACAACGGAAACGGGGTTATTATGAAACTCAACAAGATAAGGCATTTTATTTTTGTCCGTGACAAGAAAAAATTTACAGAGAAAAAAGATATGGCTGTCTTTCGCGGAAAAGTAACAGACAAAGAGCAGCGAATCAAATTCATGAAAATGTATTTGGCCATCCCATGTGCGATTTGGGAGATATCAGCCGGGATACTATCAATCCTACGTGGTGCATTGGAAAATTGACCATTAAAGAACAATTGGAATACAAATTTATTCTAGCCATAGAAGGCTATGATGTTGCCAGCAATCTAAAATGGTAATGTCTTCCAACTCTATTGCCGTAATGCCCCGTCCTACTTGTGAAACTTGGTTCATGGAAGGCACATTAATTCCTAACTATCACTACATTGAAATCAAACCGGACTTCTCTGATTTGGAAGAAAGACTGCAATATTACATGGCTCATACTGATGAAGCTCAAGCAATAATCGAACATGCACATGAGTATATAGAGCAATTCAAGAATAAAAACGGGAACAATTGATATCCCTTCTTGTATTGGAAAAGTACTTCAAGATGACCGGACAACTCTAATCATTGATAGCATTATTACATCATTGACTTTCAGTTACACCGGTAATCAGGCTCCATATTCTCTGTAGGGCTTATCTAAATCCAGATAGTGGAAATTATGCTGTCTCTGCCCGCTTTGTTTCGGTATAACCATGTAGTCTCCATATTTTCTGGTCAGATAGGTATCATAATCTTGTACTCCCCACACAGTTTCGTCCTCAAACGAAACGGGAGTCGGAGTTCCCAGCTCTGCCTTGGGCATGATGCCGCGCATACCGTCATCATAATCACAAACTAAAGAAGACTTGTCAAAGTCATAGGTGGTCATCACATTTCTGATACTCCTCTGTACGCCGGCAGTAGTAAAAAGTCTCCGGCACAGCAGCGGCAACCATGAGCCGGGACCTTTCCCATGCTTATAAGGGTCGCGGTAGATAAAATAGAGCACCCGCTTGTAAAATTCATACCGGGCAAAATGAATCCTCTGTTTCAGGTTGCTTTGCGGTACACCGTCCAATGGAAATACGTCCAAGTAGATACCTCCCAAGTATTTCAAATGCATACGCTCAATAAGAGTCGTATCCGCATCTTGTATCTTGGCAAAAGGTAATGGATAATTCGGATCATTTTCTGCGCAGACAGCCTCATAAGGCTGGGGAAGCCACTCCTTGGAATGAGACATCAACAAATCATAATCAGCCCTCGGCATACCGATATCCAAATCATCGTCCCAAGGGATAAATCCCTTATGACGGACTGCACCAAGCATAGTACCGGCCATTATATAATAGCGCAAACCATGTTCTTTACAAACTTTATCCACAGCAAGCAATATCTTCAAAATACGAAGCTGCAAAGGACGTATATCATAATCTGCCATAAAAATCAGCCCATTAATTAATAAAGTTGTGAAGGAATCAACCGCTGTGCTTGTTCAAAGTCATTCACCGTATCAAGCTCCACAGAAAAATATTCGGTAGTGTCAAGCGCATAGAAAGAGTGTCCTTGTGGTATGAGACGCTCAAAAGCACGTTCATAGAAGATATTATCCAAACCTTCTTTGGTAATCATAACCTCCAATTCCCGGAAAAGCGCTTCTGTATAAGCGGCAGACATCTTCTCGATGCCAATAGACTCGCCAATAGCTCGGGATATGGAGCACGTCTTACTGATTTCCAACACCTTGCCATCATTGTCCGCTATTACCTTGATTTCCTCTTCCCCCAATGTATGATGGTTCAGAGCCAACGCATCCGCTTGACCATATCCAAGCAACTTGGCTACAATCTGCGGGTCAAAAAGGATATCGCTGTCCAGCAACAGAATGTCCTCTTTATCTACATAAGGCCGTGTAAGCCATAAAGAGTAGATATTATTGGTAGAAGCATATTTCTCATTATAGATAAACGTAACCTCCAATGCCGGATAATGAGCTTCCAGAAAGTTCACAATCTGCTGCTGTCTATAACCGGTGACAATGACAAACTCCCGAAAGCCATTCTGCAGCAATGCATCAAAGGCTCTTTGCAGCAAACAACGCTCTCCAACTTTCAACAGACATTTTGGAGTGGTATCAGTCAACGGACGCAAACGCGAAGCTATCCCTGCAGCCAATATAACCGCTTTCATTGTAATGCAATTTTTTTAATGGTGTCAATGACAATACGGTTCTGTTCAGGACGCCCCAAGGTAATACGCAAATGGGTATTGATGTCTGGTTCATTCATGAACTTCACCTTATAATCCTCGTCGGCAAAAGCTTTCTGTAAGCGTTCTTTCAAGACAATCGGATATTTTATAAGGACAAAGTTCGCCACCGACTCATATACCTTGAAACCAGGCAACGTCCCTATCTCCGCTTCAAAGCAGGCGCGACTCTCATTCATCAGCCGTGCTATATTCCGGTAATGCGCATCCGATTTCAGTGCGGCAATAGCAATATCCTCAGAGATACGGTTATAACCCAGATATTTGTTGCTGTATTTGCCAAAGTTGGCCAACTCCTTACTCATAAACCAAAACCCATGCGCAATCCGGGCAATCCGTAGAACTTGGAAAGCGTGCGTGAAATAATCAGGTTGGGATATTTATCAACCAGCATTTTAATATAGTCCGTATCAGTAGATACGAAAGAGGCATAGGCTTCGTCCACCAAAACGATGGTTGTTACGGGCAACTCAGCCAACAAAGCGTCCAATTCTGCAGGGGTCAGACCGTTACCGGTGGGATTATTGGGCGAAGCGATTAATAAGACCTTGGGATTCTCACGCTGTACCATCTCTTTCATGGCAGCGAAATCATATTTAAAGGTATTGCCATCCTCATACAATGGATACTGCAACGTATGCCCGTCCACTTCATCAGCAATGGATTTATAGTACCACCACGAGAATTTAGGAATGAGCATCGTCTTGTTCCCATCCTCTTGGGTCAGGAAATAGTGGACTGCTTGTTTCAATATATCTTCTCCACCATAACCCAACAGCACCTGCGGCTCATCGATTCCGTAAGTCTCGGACAGATAAACGGACAGAATGCTCTTCTTGCCTTCGTCGTAGATACGGGTATAGAAACAGAGTTTGTTTATATCAAAATTCTTTAGAGCCTCCACCACCTCTTGCGAAGGTGCGTAGTTAAACTCATTGCGGTCCAAATAATTCATATCTTAGGTTTCTTTTGTTAATACTTTCCGATAACACTCCATCGTCTCACGCGCCATCTGCTCCTCCGTGAAACGCTGTGCCCACTTCAGCCCCTCCTCAATCATGGTGGCACGCAAAGAAGGCTCTTGTGTACGGGCAATCGCTGCCGCCAATCCCTCCACATCATGGGGACGCACATACAATGAATGCTCCCCCCCCGCTTCTTCAAGACAAGAGCCGGTTGCTGCTACCACCGGAATGCCGGAATGCAAAGCCTCAAGAATAGGGATGCCAAAACCTTCGTAAACGGATGGGTATACAAAAGTCTCGGCCGACTGATAAATGGCAGGTAAATCGTCCGAAGGGATACCATGCAGAAAATGTACTCTGTCTTGCAATCCGGCTTTTGTCATAAACTCTTTCAGCTGATGGATATAGGCTGTGGGTCTCCCTACCAGAACAAAATGCAGTTCATCGGCAGATACTCCAAAGCCTTCACAATGGCCAGCGCATTTTTACGCTCCTCAATGGTGCCCACCGACAAGATATAGCGTTCGGGCAACCGATAACTCCGCATCACCTCCTTGCGCTTATCCTTACCGATACGGCAGGCATACAGAGAACTACACCCTTGGTAAATAACGGAAATTTTATCCGCAGGAATTCCATAATAATGTATGATGTCACGCTTGGTACACTCACTCACGGCAATGATGTGGTCTGCATGCTTGCATGCATAGCGGCATTTGTAGTTATAAATCAAGCGGTCGACCAACGAAAAACAATGTGAAAGTCTCAGGAAAATAAGGTCGTGAACAGTCACCACACTCTTTACTTCCCGTACCCGATGGATGGTCAAGGGAAGTTCGTTACTCAGTCCGTGGAACAGCTGTATGTTGTCCCGTTTCAAAGTCCTGCGTATACCTCCCACGCGCCACAACGAAGTCATTCCTCTCCAGAGCCAATAAGATGGATAATGTACCGATACCGTTCCCCGGCTTTCAGCCACCATCGACGAGAGTTGCTGATTTTCACGGTGTACCGGAGCATACAACCAATACTCGTTTTCCGGAGCAAAGGCTGACAATGACTGCACCACATACCGGCTGTAATTGCCCAATCCCGTAAAATTCTGCACAGCCCGTTTTCCGTCGTATCCTATTCTCATCTCTAAAAAGTTTCAGCTGCAAATGTACAAGATAATCCTCATATAGCAGTCTATTTCGCTTTCCTTTTTTGACAAAAACACAAATTCACCTATAAAACATAAAATAAAGATGAGCAATCACTTGCTGTCTGTTACAAAAACCAAGTACGGAATCGGGCACATCCCCATTGCCCAATCCGTACTAGCTCATTGTTTTATCCTTCAAACACCTTATCTCCTTCCCGAAAACTACTTTATTCATCATCGGCCACTGTTATGAACCAATTCAACCACACTAGTTGAGCTGTTTAGTTCACTCAAGTGAACATCACGGCTCACTAACGTGGCTGCTGAAGAATCCAAAG
>ENA-OUNI01000736-OUNI01000736.1-human-gut-metagenome-genome-assembly--contig:-NODE-736-length-14737-cov-2.755236_pt1 | contig 14737 bp, 19 predicted proteins | sample MGYA00242499_ERZ504580 | MGnify/ENA primary metagenome ERZ504580 (study PRJEB26092, sample SAMD00036315) | human gut metagenome | host: Homo sapiens | study: EMG produced TPA metagenomics assembly of... | reverse complement strand
GCCAGCAGCAGCCCGCCGGTGGGGGCAACGGTCAGTGCCTCCAGCTCGGGCGGCAGCGGACAGGTCAGCCAGCGTGCAATGCGCAGATTGAGCGACGTTACGGCGGAAAAGCCGCCCGGCCCGCGGCAGCCCGCTACCCCGATGCGGCAGCCGCCCTGCACGGTGAAATACCCCTGCTTCAGCTCGTCCTCATAGGCGTAGACCGAGCGGCGGCAGAGTTGCAGAAAGCAGTCCCGCAGGGTGTCGGTCTCCAGTGCGGCAGGCAGACCCGTTCCGGGCAGAAATTTGGCCGCGGGGCACAGTCTGCCGCAAATCGTGAACTGTACGGGCTGGCCCAGCCGCAGACGGATCTCCTGAATGTGCGGCGCATAGTGGCGTCCAGCTTGGCCAGCGGTGTGCGCAGTGCGGGCGGCAGGCTTTCCAGGATGCGGTAGTACTCGTCCATCGTTTCTTCACCTCACACTGCCAGTGTATGAGGGTGCGGCGCGGGGTAGAACAAAAAGAGGACATCCCGTGGTGGGATGCCCTGAGGAAAGGTGTGTGCTGTTTTCGGGCGCATATGGAATGCGCCCCTACGGAGAAAGGAGCGGACCCCTGCACGTAGAGGCGGATTCCATATCCGCCCGCGCATTATTGCCCGTTATCCTTGATCAGCTGATACAGCCCGGCCTCGTCCAGTACGGGGATGCCAAGCGTCTGCGCCTTTGTCAGCTTGGAACCTGCGGCCTCACCGGCCACAACATAGCTCGTCTTTTTGCTGACCGAGCCAGCCGCCTTGCCGCCGTTCTGGGTGATGAGTGCCTCGGCTCCTGACGGGAGAGTGTCGGCAGCGTGCCCGTGACGACAAGCGTCATACCGGCCAGCGCGGTGCCCTTCTTCTCACCGGTCCACTGCATGTTCACGCCGTCGCGCGCAAGGCGGTTCAGCAGGTCGGTTGTGCCGTCCTTTGCAAAAAATTCCAGCACGCTCTGGGCCATGACTTCTCCGAAGCCGTCGATCTCGCACATCTGCTCGGCAGTGGCCTGGCGCAGGGCGTCCATGCTGCCGAAATGCTCACCCAGCAGCGCGGCGGCCTTGTCGCCGATGTTGCGGATGCCAAGCCGAAAATCAGCTTGTCAAGATTGTTGCGCTTCGAGCCTTCGATTGCGTTCAAAAGGTTCTGTGCGCTCTTTTTCTTGAATTTGTCCAGCGTAAGCAGCTGCTCCTCGGTCAGGGTGTACAGGTCAGCTACCGTGGAGACCAGCCCCTTGTCGATGAGCTGTACGGCCACAGCCTCGCCCAGACCGTCAATGGCCATGGCGTTGCGGGACGCAAAGTGGATGAGGTTGCGCAGGCTCTGCGCCGGGCATTCGGGGTTGACGCAGCGCAGGGCTGTTTCGTCCTGCAAATGCACCACGGGTGCGCCGCAGCTCGGGCAGGTCGTGGGCATGGCAAAGGGCTTGCTGCCCGGCAGACGCCGATACGCCGATGACTCCGGATGATGTCCCCCGCCTTGCGCACCTTGATGGTGTCCCCGATGCCGACGCCTAAGTTTGCGATAATATCGCCGTTATGCAGGCTTGCGCGGGAAACGCTGGTGCCCGCAAGGAAAATCGGGTCGAACACAGCCGTCGGGGTCAGCACGCCGGTGCGGCCAACGGTGACCTCGATATTGCGCACGACGCTTTCCTTGACCTCGGGCGGATACTTGAACGCAATGGCCCACCGCGGGAACTTGTTCGTGCTGCCCAGGGTGCGGCGGGCGGCCAGGTCGTTGACCTTGATGACCGCGCCGTCAATGTCAAATTCCAGCGTGCCGCGGGCCTCGCCGATGGCTTCAATTTCTTTAATAGCATCCTCGATATTCTCAAACACGCTGTACCGCGGAGAGACCGGGAAGCCCAGTGATTTGATATAGTCCAGCGTCTCACGGTGGGTTTTGAAGGTGCGGCCCTCGCACTGCTGCAGGTTAAAGACAAAGATGGACAGCCCGCGCTCCGCAGTGATTTTGGAATCCTTCTGACGCAGTGAGCCGGCCGCCGCGTTGCGGGGGTTCTTGAAGGGCGTTTTGTCCTCCAGCTCCTGCTGCTCTTTTAATTTAAAAAACGCCGAGTGCGGCATATATACCTCGCCGCGCACCTCGAGAAAGTCCGGCGCGTCAGGCAGCTCGTGCGGAATGTCCTTAATGGTCATGATGTTCTCGGTCACATCCTCGCCGACGACGCCGTCACCGCGGGTCGAGCCGCGCACCAGCTGGCCCATGCGGTACTCAAGGCTGACAGACAGGCCGTCGATTTTGGCCTCGACGACGTACTCGGGCCGGATGCCTGCCTCCCGCACGCGGGTGTCAAACTCCCGCAGCTCGTCAAACGAGAACGCATCCTGCAGGCTCTCCATCTTGACGGCATGGGTCACCTTGCTGAATTTGCTGCTGGCCGTGCCGCCCACATGCTGCGTGGGTGAGCTGGCCGTGACCAGCTCGGGGTATTCGGCTTCGATCTGCTTGAGCTCACGGTTCAAAGCGTCGTACTCGAAATCCTCCAGCTCGGGGGCGTCCTGGTCGTAGTATAAGCGGTTGTTTTTTTCTATGATGACGCGCAGTTCTTCGGCACGTTTGCGGGCCTGCTCTAATTCCATATTGCTACACTCCGTTTGTTGGTATCAGCTTAGTATACCACATCTGCGGGGGCAAATTCAATCCAAATCGGAGGCATAGGCGTTCGGAATATCGCCGCAGACGAGCAGGCTTGCCAGCGGATAGTCCGCCGCAACAGTCAGCGTTGCCGTGCTGCCGTCCAAAATCATGTTGATGGTGACGGACAGCTGCAAAACCGCGCTGTACCGTGTGGTATTGATGGAAAGCGACTGTGTTGTCTCGCGTATCTCCCCCTGCACATACCCCTTGGGCCGGATCGACAGCAGCCACCCGGGGCCAAGGCCGCTCAGCAGTGAATTGTTCGTCAGACTGCCGAACGGGACGGCATAGCAGATCTCCGGCAGAGCGTCCATCTCGGTCTGCACGGCACTGACAAATTGGGTCTGCGCGGCCCCGGCGGCTGCGGCGTCCAGGCTGACAAGCCCGGAGCCCTGCGTAAAAGCGCGTCGCACAGCGCCGGGGAGCGCGTCAGCTCCGCAGCAACAGCGCGGTTCATGGCCTGCACGGCGGCAGAGCGGGCCTCGTATTCGGCCAGTTCGTGCAGCGTCGGCTTGACGACGGTGTTGACGTAGCGGTTCAGGGACAGCACCCCAGCAGTCAGTACAAGAACGGCCAACAGGCAGAAACCGCGCCGCCGGGCTTGCCGCCTGTCTTTAGCACTGCACCGCCGCATAGTACCACCCCTGCGTATCCTATGCAAAAAACGCCCCGGAGCGTTCAGGCTCCGGGGCGTCGGGCGGCTTGGTCAGTGATTATTTGAAGTAGCGGTCCAGCAGGCCCTGCATACCGCGGCCATGACGGGCCTCGTCCTTCGCCATCTCATGGACGGTGTCGTGGATGGCGTCGAGGTTCAGCTCCTTGGCCTTCTTGGCCAGATCCATCTTGCCGGCGCAGGCACCGCACTCGGCGTCAACGCGCATCTGCAGGTTCTTCTTGGTGCTGTCGGTCAGGACCTCGCCCAGCAGCTCGGCAAACTTGGAGGCGTGCTCGGCCTCCTCAAAGGCGTAGCGCTTCCAGGCCTCGGCGATCTCGGGATAGCCCTCGCGGTCAGCGACACGGCTCATGGCCAGATACATGCCGACCTCGCTGCACTCGCCGTTGAAGTTCTCGCGCAGACCCTGCTTGATCTCCTCGGGAACGTCCTTGGCGATGCCGACGACATGCTCGGTGACGTAGGTGTTGTCCTTCTTCTCAATGAACTTGGATGCCGGGGCCTTGCAGACCGGGCAGAACTCGGGGATGGAACCCTCTGCGATATAACCACAAACGGTGCAAACATACTTAGTCATAAGAATTGCCTCCTGTTATTTTGTAATTGCTCCTAGGACACATTCCTGTGTCGATGGCTTTATTATACGGCATGTACGCATAAATGTCAATAGGAAAAATAAAAATTTTAAGAAAGATTCTTAATTTTTGAAACGGAACTCCCCCAGCGCTGACTGCCCCGGCCTGCTTCGGCAGTGCAGCAAACAGCGCCCGGGACAAAATACAGCTGATGCCGCCCACGATCAGCCTGCCGCCAGCAGCACCGGCGCGTAGCCCAGCGCCATCGCACTGGAAAGCAGCACGGCGGCCCCGGCCAGCTGCCCCAGATTGTGGGCCAGCGCCGAACCGGCACAGAAGATATACCCGCTGACCGGCAGCTGCAGCAGCACAAGCATGACGGCCAGGAGACAGCGCCCCGCCGCACAGCGACAGAAACCCGGCGGTGGCCCCGCGGGTCAGAAAGGCGAACAGCGCCTTTAACACAACCAGCAGCAGCGCCGTGCGGGTGCGCAGAAACAGCAGCGCGTACATGACGACGATGTTGGACAGTCCTAATTTAATAGCCGGCATCAGCCCAGCAGCGGCGACACGAGCGATTCCAGATAGGACAGCGCGATGGCTAAGGCAAACAGCATCCCGGTCCAGGCTGTCTCCCGGGCTTTTTGACTGCGCACAGGCATACCCCCGCAAATCACAATTTCCTTTGACTATACCCTGCCCCGGAGGAATTGTCAAGGCATAAAAAATTTACATATTTTTGTGCCGGTATCGCGGCAGGTTTTGCCAGAAACGCCTTGAAAAAAACAGGAAAATAGTGTATCCTTATAAAAGTATAGGGCAAGCTATGCCCATACGTGAGGGAAATAACCACAGTGTTATAATAAAAGGAGAACCTGACCTATGAAAAAACTGATCCCCGTTATTCTGTGCTGTGCCATGCTGCTGGCTGCCTGCGGCTCCTCCGCAGACTCTGCCCCCGCCGCAAGCGAGAGCACTTCCGCTGCCGCATCTTCCGAGGCAGCCTCCTCCGCGGAAAGCATCATCGGCGGCGCGGACGCGAGACTGACATCGTCGTGAGCGACGAAGCCAACACCGCAAACCTTGATGCCGCTGTTGCCGCCATCGAGCTGTGAACCCCATCGCCAACCCCCGTGCGCTGGATGACTTCTCCGTGGAGAATGAGCTGATGCTGACGATGGACAACCTCGTCGGCTACAAGGGCGATGTCACGAACGACCAGGCGGACTGCGGTCTCGTCTTTGTTGCCCAGGCCAAGGACGGCAAGGTCGATGCCGTCAAGGCAGAACTGGAAGCCTACAAGGAGAGCCTGTCCGCCAATGACCTGTACGCCGAGTTTGCCGACAAGGTCGCACTGGCCAAGGATGCCCGCATTGTGACCAACGGCAACTATGTTGCCATCGCCATTGCCGGTATCGCCAACCCCGACTACGCCCCCATCGATACCGCGCTGGAGACTGCGCTGAACTTCTGATTGATCCCTGTACCCTGCAGGCCGCTGCCGTTCGGCAACGGCCTTTTTTGCTAACGATGAAATTCACCGAAAGAAAGGGAGTCCGCCATGGTTTTTAACAGTGTGGTGTTCCTGTTCTGCTTCCTGCCGCTTTCCCTGCTGCTGTATTATCTGGTGCCGGGCCGCGCCAAAAATGCAGTGCTGCTGGCAGAAAGCCTCATCTTCTACTGCTGGACAGGTGTTGCGTTCCTGCCGCTGATCGCCGTGCTGATCGTCTTTAACTACCTGTGGGCGCTGCTGACAGCGCGGGCGAAGGCTAAACTGCGCGGTCTGCTGCCGCTGGCAGCGGTGCTCGTCAATTTGGGCGTGCTGGTGTACTTCAAGTATGCCAACTTCCTGATCGACACGGTCAACCAAGTCGCGCATCTGGGGCTGGCGGCGCTGAACATCGGCACGGTGCTGCCGCTGGGCATCAGCTACTACATTTTCAAGATCATCAGCTATGAGTCGACGTCTGCACCGGAAAGATCGCGCCGGAGAAAAACTTCATCACGTTTGCCGTGTATGTGCTTTTCTTCCCGCAGCTGATCGTCGGGCCTATCGTCAAATACCGCGAGATGGCCGACCAGCTGCACGACGGCGCGAACCGCTGCACGCCGGCAAGGGCCGAGCACGGTGCAGAGCTGTTTGTGTTCGGCCTTGCGAAGAAGGTCATTCTGGCGGACTCCATCGGCGCACTCTGGACCGACATCATCGGCGCGGGCGGCGTTGGGCTGACGAATGTCTCGACCCCGCTGGCGTGGCTGGGCATCATCGCCTACAGTTTACAGCTCTACTTTGATTTTGCGGGCTACAGCGAGATGAGCAACGGCCTGGCCGCACTGCTCGGCTTTGACTGTCCGGCCAACTTCAACCTGCCGTATATCTCGGGCAGCATCACCGAGTTCTGGCGGCGCTGGCATATTACGCTGTCGGGCTGGTTCCGGGATTATATCTACATTCCCCTGGGCGGCAACCGCAAGGGCCAGGCGCGCCAGCTGCTCAATATGTTCCTGGTCTGGGCTGCTACCGGCATCTGGCACGGGGCCAGCTGGAACTTTATTGCCTGGGGCCTTTACTACTTTGTGCTGCTCACGATTGAAAAAACATTCCTGCTGAAATATCTCAAAAAGGGCAAGGTCTGGCCGCATATCTATACGCTGTTCTTTGTGGTGCTGGGCTGGGGCATCTTTACGGCCAACCAGCCCGGCGCACCGCTGGGTCTGCTGCTGCAAAAGCTGTTTGTGCCCCAGGGCGGCATTTCGCCCGTGTACTACCTGCGCAATTACGGTGTGCTGCTGGTGCTGGGCTGTGTCTGCTCGTCCGCGCTGCCGCACTGGCTGTGGGAGAAAATCAGCAAAAATACTGTGGCAAAGCTCCTTGTGTTTGCCCTGCTGACCGCGCTGTGCGTCTGCTACGTAGTGGCCGCCACGAACGCTACCGCACTGTACGCGAATTTCTGAGAGGAGGAACGGACAAATGTCAAAGGTTGTGTACCGTAAAAACGGCGGCAGGCGCCGTGCGGGGTATCCGCTGCTGGTGCTCTGCGCTGTGCTGCTGTTCGGGTTCTCCCTCGTCAATATTGTGTGGCCCAAGCGCACGCAGCTCGAGCTGGAAAACCGCAAGGCCGCACAGCTCCCGGCGTTCAGCGTGAGCGCACTGCTGGACGGGAGCTGGCAGAGCGGCTTTGCCCGCTGGATGCAGGATCAGTTCTCCCTGCGTGACGCAGCGGTCAACACCCAGCGCGCGGCGGACGAGGTGCTGTTCCGGAAGGCGGAGGAGGGCGGCATTCTGCTGGGTAAGGACCGCTGGATGTTCACAAAGCTGTTCACGGTGGACGACGCCACCCGGAAGCAGCTTGCCAAGAACGTACAGGCTGTCAGCGAGTTTGCCGCGAACCACCCGGGCAAGGTCACCTTCCTGCTGGCCCCGTCGGCCAGCGTCATCTACCCGGAGGAACTGCCCGCAGGCGCACCGATGGTGGATGAAAACGCGATGCTCGATGATATTTTTGCCAAAGTCGGCCAGAGCGCCAATGTCATCGACCTGCGCGGAACGTTCACAGACCTGAAGGACGAATACCTGTATTTCAAGACCGACCACCACTGGACGCCCAACGGCGCGTACCGTGCCTATGAGCAGTTCTGCAGTCTCAAGGGCCTGACGCCGTTTGACCGCGCCGCGCATGAGCCGATCACGGTGACAGACTTTCAGGGCACCCACTACTCGGCCACGCGGCTGTGGAACGTCGAAAACGATGAAATCACCTACTACCCGCTCGACAGCCTGATGACGATCTACAAAATCACGGGCGAGGCCGCCTACGAGCCGGAAACGACGGAAAACATCGTGAATATGCAGAAGTTTAACACCCGCGATAAGTACGCCGCTTTTTTGGACGGCAACAACGGTTATTCAACGATCGAGGGCCGAGGCACAGGCAGTATTCTGGTGGTCAAGGACAGCTACGCGAACAGCTTTGTGCCCTACCTGACCGAGAATTACGCGAAAATCGGTGTGGTGGATTTCCGCAACTTCAAGTACGGCTTGGATTCTACAATTGAAAAAGAGGGCTATGACGAGGTGCTGGTGCTCTACAACTTCCAGACCTTTATCGCAGACACGAATCTGATCTATATTTCCCGTCCGTCAACGCTCTCCTGACAGAAATAAGCGATGCCCGGTCAGAAATGGCCGGGCATTTTCTGTGCCTATTCAAATAGGATTTCCAGCCGCGGCACGGGCAGAGCACTGCCGGGCCCGCACAGATTGACGTGCCAGAATTGCAGATGGAAAAAATCAGCGGCATCGTCTGCGGTCAGGGCCGAGAACGCCTGCTGCAATTCGGTGCAGAGCAGTGCCTGCCAATCCTCGTTGTACGCCCCCAGCGGCTGAAAATCCGTATCCCTCAGATGGAGCTGCACGGTGGTATCCTCCGCCGTGACGTTGACCCGGGTGTCACAGACGGCCTGCCCGCCCGCAAAGGCCGTAAAGAAGCGGCCCGTCTGCCCGCAGAGCGCCGCGGCCAGCTGAGCCTGCAAGCCGGAGACGTACACGGAAGCTCCGTCTGCTGCCAGCAGCGCAAAGTCATACCCGCTGTCAGCGCGGTAGGCGGGCACTGCACAGCCGTCCGCCTGGGTAAAAAGCTGCTGTAAGCCGCAGTGCAGGTCGTATTCCCTTTCCACGGCCTTCATGTCCTCATACAGGGAGGCCGCGTCCGCGGCCCAGCTGTGGTCGGCGGTGTCCAGCACAAAAACCGAAAGCTCCGGCGCGGGCTGGGCCTTGTCGTAGAGCAGCGTGCCAAGTGTCTGCGCGTCGGCCCAATCACAGCCCGGCGGCAGTGCAGCCAGGTCGAGCAGCCCGTAGTAGAGCCGGCCCGGCAGAGCGTCTTCGGCTAGGTGGAGCGCCTGCGCGGCGGTGTCCCCGCGGGCAGACACGGTTTTGTACTGCACGCCGTCACTCTCTGCGTTCTGATCGGCCAGCAGCAGACAGGCGGAGTATGCCCCCTGCTGCCGCGCAAAAAACACAGCGCGGACGATCTCCCGCTCGGAGAGCGCCTGCCCGCAGCCACAGAGCAGCAGCGCGGCGCAAACGGTCAGCAGCGCCTTAGCCTTCGGTACAGACATGCGGCGGCACCTCCTATCCCGGTCAAGCCACAAAACTCCAGGTCAGCACATTGCGCAGTGAGAGGGCCGCATCTAAATCGAGCTTGCGCAGCACCGCGCACAAAAGCCAGACGCCGCCCGGATACAGAGGAAACCAATCTAACCCGGCGGCGCTGTCCTCGGCCTTGTTCTGCCCGTCCAGCAGCCGCACCAGCGCATAAAGGTAGAGAGCCAGCTTGACCGTGACGGCCATGACCCACAGAATAAATTGCAGCCACTCGAGCCGGTTGAAGATCGACAGTGCTCCGCATCGCGCGGCGGCGTGCACCGGGTCGATGCGCAGCGGCATGGCCGCGCCGTAGAACAATTCCAGAATCAGGTGCATCCCCACGTCAAACGCCAGTGCCACGCGGCCAGCCGCAGCAGCGTATGGCGGCCACGCTTGTCCTGCTCGGGCCAGAGCGCGGGCAGCAGGTATTCCGGGTAGAGCGTCAGCTGGTCTCTGACGGCGGCGAGAAAATCGCCCTGTGTCAGTGCGGCAGTTTGCAGATTGACGATGCACAGCCGCGAAAGCACCGATGCCAGCATGGCGACGGTTGCCAGTACCAGCAGACAGAGCACGGCATAGGCCGTCTGGGACAGCGCCGGAACCCGCCGCAGATAGACAACAGGCAGCACAACGAGCAGACAGACCGAGTCAGCGTGACCGCACCGGGATAGAGCCGGTCCGCCAGCTGCCAGAGCCGCAGCAGCTCCAGTACCGATGTGTAGACGAGCAGCGCACCGAACAGCAGCTTGTACACGGGGTCGGCGGCCAGCCGCCAGCTGCGGGCAAACCAGCCAGCCGACGCCCGCCAGCAGCGGCGCACAGACCACCGCACTGAAAAGCCCGGCGCGAGGCCAGTAGGCGGTCTGGCTGCGCAGCAGCACATTGACGAGCAGACTGACGAGCAGTGCGGCGAAAAGACTGGGGTATTCACGCTTCATGGCGGCTGATCACCTCCCCGGATTTAGCAAGGCGGCTCCAGATGCTGCGCACAAAGCCGTCCCGCACACTGGCCCGGCCCGGCGGCATGAGCGGGTAGAGATAGTCGTACCCGAACGGCTCACTGCCGCAGGCCATCGCCAGAATCGTCAGTGCGGCGCAGGCCAGCCCCGGCACGCCGAAGCACCCGGCCAGCACGATGACGGCAAAGCGGAACAGGATCGACTGCTCATACAGCGACGGCACAGCCAGCGTGGCAATCGTCGCCGCAGCGGCCATTGTTAAAACCGGCACGCTGACGATGCCCGCGCTGACGGCGGTCTCGCCGATGATGAGCGCGCCAACCAGGCTGACCGTGTGGCTGATAGACTGCGGCGCACGCAGCCCGGCCTCGCGGACGATTTCTAAAAGCAGCGTCACGCAGAGCATTTCCAGCATTGGCGGCAGCGGCGTGGATGCCTCGCCCTGTGCCAGCTTGGTCAAAAGCCGGATAGGGATGATCTCCGGCGCAAAGGCCACGGCCATGACGTAGAGCCCCGGCCCGAACACAGCCAGCAGGAAGGCGAGATATTTTAAAATACGGATAAGTCCGGCGAACACTGCGCCCGAGGCGTAGTCGTCGAGGCACTCGAAGTGCTCGGCAAAAAAGCTGGGCACAATGAGCGCATACGGACAGCCCGCTACAAGAACGACGGCCTTGCCCTCACACAGGCGGGCACAGGCCGTGGCGGGGCGTTCGGTGTAGGCAGCTGCCGGGAAAAGATTCAGCTTGTCCTGCTTGAGGAACGACGCAAAGTAGGCACTGTCCAGCAGAACGGGAATCTCCACCTGCTCCAGCCGCTCCCGCAGAGCGTCGATAGTTTCCTTTGGGGCCAGGTACTGTCGTAGCACAGACAGTATTCGGTCTTGGCACGGGTCCTGGCGGTGGAGATTTCTGCCACAAGCGTTCCGGTGCGGAACTGCCGCCGCAGCAGCGAAATGTTATTGCGCAGCAGCTCGGTGAATGCCTCCTGCGGGCCGCGCAGGTTGCCCTCGCTCATCGGCGTCGAGATCGAGCGCTGGGGCATCTCCTGCGTCGAAAACGCGACGCCGCGCCGCACGCCGTCGATGAGCAAAACGGACAGTCCGTTGGAGAGCAGCTCCACCAGCGCGGTGCGATCCTCCACCGCGTCAGGCTCGGCGGGGACGCGGCTCTGGGTCAGCAGATAGTCGCACAGCCCCTCCCCGCCGCCCAACATGGCGGGGTCGCGGTCCAGCATGTCCAACGCCATGTGGCAGAGCTTTTCCGGCGAGGACAGCCCTGTGAACATGACGATAGCGCATGGGATACCGGCAAGCATCAGGCGCTTGGTATAAAAGTCGTCGGAACGGCCAAACATTTCCTCCAGAAGCGCAAGGTTGGCATCCAGCGAGCGGTACAGCGGTTTCTGCGTCATGGTTCTCCCCCTCTCACGCAGGATAGTGTGGCCGCCTTTGCGGGAATTTATGAGGAGGTGCCGGGATGATTTCTTCGGTTGTGCGCACGGTGCTGGTGTATCTGGCTGTGGTGGTGGCCATGCGGCTGATGGGCAAGCGCCAACTGGGAGAGCTGCAGCCCGCCGAGCTGGTGACGACGCTGCTGATCTCCAACGTCGCATCCATCTGTATCGACGAGCCGGATCTACCGCTCTCGGCCAGCCTGGTGCCGATTTTCTTAATCACGGCTCTTGAAATTTTGAACTCCACGCTGGTTTGGTTTTGCCCGAAATATGCCCAGCTGCTTTTGGGAAAGCCGGTGACGATCATCCGCAACGGGGAAATTTTGCAGGACGAGCTGGCACAGCTGCGCATCACGGCATCCGACCTGGCCGAGGCCCTGCGCGGCAAGGACATCTTTTCCCCCAAGGATGTTTACTGGGGCGTGATCGAGCCGAACGGCAGCATCACAGCGGCCCCAATGCCGCAGGACGGCGGCGAGCCGCCTATGCTGCCGCTGCTCATCGATAAGGCAGTTTACAAGGAAAATCTTGCGTTCTTCGGCATGGATACGGCAGCGCTGGATGCACTGCTGCGCCGTGAGCAGACGACCCGCGAGGCGGTTCTGCTGCTGCTCTACAACGGCAAAAAATCCATTCTGATACAGAAAAAGGCCGCCCCGAAAGGGGCGGCCTGAAAAAGGTGTGCGTATGAAGCGAAATTGGTGTGCCGCAATCATTCTGCTGGCTCTGTGCGTGCTGCTGTTCCGGGCGGGCAGTATGTGGACCGCACCACAGCCGGAATGCAGCGGCAGCTTGAAGCAGCCTAGCTCTGGCGGAGCAGGGCGACTACCCTGCGCACGCCCGCGCGTACAGCCGTGCGGCCAACCGGGCACTGCGCAGCACTCAGGTCCTGGGCCTGCTTGTGCGCCGCAATATTCTGGATCAGCTCAACCAGACGCTGGCCGTGCTGCCGCCCTGTGCCGAGGCCGACAGCCTGGCAGACCTCGAGATGGAGACGCAGCGCGCCTGCACCCAGATCGAACAGGTGCGGCAATCATTTTTCAGCGGATTTGAGCGGCTATCCAGCATATCCTTCAGTTCTTCATAAAGGTGTTGACATCGCTGAACTGACGGTAGACGGAGGCAAAGCGCACGTAGGCGACATCGTCCATCTGCTTGAGCTCCTGCATGGCCAGATCGCCGATATGGATGGAGGAAACCTCGCGGTCATAGGAGTTGAGCAGCTGCTGCTCAATGCGGTCCACGGCGGCATCCAGCTGGGTGTAGCTGACGGGGCGCTTCTCGCAGGCGCGCAGCATGCCGTTCAGCAGCTTCTGGCGGTCAAAGACCTCGCGGGAGCGATCCTTCTTCACGACCATCAGCGGGACCGTCTCAACGATCTCGTAGGTGGTAAAGCGCTTTTTGCAGTTCAGGCACTCGCGGCGGCGGCGGATCTTTTCACCGTCCTCCGTCGGGCGGGAGTCGATGACCTTGGAGTCAACTTCACCGCAATAGGGGCATTTCATATCGGGTTCCCTCCTTTTCTACAAGCTCAGGCCTTCTTGGCAGCCTTCTTCTTGTTCTTCCAGTCGACCCACAGCGGCGTGGCAATGCAGATCGTGCTGTAGACGCCGCTGACCATGCCGAACAGCAGCGGGAACGCGAAGGAGTAGATGCTGTCCAGACGGTAGATGACCGAGACCACGCAGACAACGCCCAGGGCGAGGCAGGTCGTGATGGAGGTCATCAGAGAACGGGCAAAGCTCTGGTTGACGGACAGGTTGACCAGCTCGGCCAGGCTCATCTGCTTCTTGCCGTACAGGGCGCTGTTCTCGCGGATACGGTCATAGATAACGACGGTATCGTTGATGGAGTAGCCCAGGATGGTCAGCAGGGCAGCAATAAAGTTGCCGTTCAGAGGAATGCGCAGGAGAACAAAGACGCCGAAGACGACGAACATGTCGTGCAGCAAAGCCACAATGGCGGTAGAACCGGCCTTGAGGCCGCCGATCTTGCGGAAGCGGTAGGCCACGTAGAGCAGGATCAGCACGCAGGCCGCAACCAGCGCGACGACGCTCTTGAGCAGGAACTCCTTACCGATGGTGGCATCGACGTTGCTGACCTCGTTCTGGACGAAGTTGTTGTCGGGGTACTGCTCATTCAGGGCAGCCAGCAGGTTGTCGAGCTGCTCGGTGGTCAGCGTGTCACTGCCGGGCAGGGTGACAGTCAGGGTCTGGTTGCCGGAAATATCAGAGCCGGTCTGCAGGGTCAGATTGGACTTGCCCAGCTCGGTGCCGATGGTGGACTTCAGGTCATTCAGGTCAGCGTCGCCCTCATAGGCCAGCGTGATCATGGAACCGCCCTTGAACTCGACATCCATCTTGACGCCGAAGATGCCGCAGAATACAAGCACGACAGCGATCAGCGCACAGGAGAAGGTGTAGAACTTCTTGCGGTTGCCGATGAAGTTGATGGACGGGGTCTTGAAGTCGGCACCGCCCTCCTTCTTGCCGCCGAACAGCCATGCCTTGCGCAGAGCTTGAAGTGGACAGCGCCGCGAATCATAACGCGGGTCGCCCAGACGCCAAAGACAAAGTTCAGCAGAACGCTGGTCAGCAGGGTGAAGCCAAAGGAGTAGATCGTACCGGCAGTGGAAGGTCCGAACCAGTAGAAGATCGGGTTAAAGACCTTGGCCCAGAAACCGTCCGTCGGGCCAAAGGCGCCCATCAGGATGGCAGCGACGATGACGATGGTCACGTTGCCGTCGATGATGGGGGTCAGGCCCATCTTGAAGCCGCTTTTGACAGCGCCCTCGAGGGTCTTGTTCTTGGACAGCTCCTCCTTGATGCGCTCGGCGGTGATAACGTTGGCGTCAACACCCATGCCGATGCCGAGGATAATACCGGCAATGCCGGGCAGCGTCAGCGTGGAGCCGGGGAAAACCGTGAAATAGCCGGACACAACAGCCAGCGTGGCAGCGGCCTGGCCCATCAGGGAGATGACCGCGATGGTGCCGGGCAGACGGTAGCGCACGATCATCAGGATCGCGACCAGAATGAAGGCAATGATACCGGCCTGCACCATGACGTCCAGGCTCTTGGCACCCAGGGACGGGCTGATGGTGGAGTAGCTCTCAGCAGACAGGGCAAACGGCAGAGAGCCGGAGTTGATCTGGTTCGCCAGCGTGGAGGCGCTGTCCTGATCGAAGTTGCCTTGATGATGGCCTCACCGCCGGTGATGGCCTCGTTGACCGTGGCGGTGGAGATGTTATTGTCA
>ENA-OUNI01000735-OUNI01000735.1-human-gut-metagenome-genome-assembly--contig:-NODE-735-length-14741-cov-2.435131_pt1 | contig 14741 bp, 18 predicted proteins | sample MGYA00242499_ERZ504580 | MGnify/ENA primary metagenome ERZ504580 (study PRJEB26092, sample SAMD00036315) | human gut metagenome | host: Homo sapiens | study: EMG produced TPA metagenomics assembly of... | reverse complement strand
CTTTTTTTCTCATACATTCCAGATCTATTTCATAAAAGGCATTCCCTTCGAGTACCTGTTTTCTTTTTGCTGTTTCTTTTCCATCCTATTTTCCGGCGGTCTCCTTTTTCTTTCTTCCTCTTATCATATGTTTTTTCCCGCCTTCTGTCATTTTTCCGGCCTGGAACATAAGATAAAGAGAAATAAAAAGACAAATGCAGGAATGCTGCCAGGAAGGATCTTAATTTGAATCAGGAACAGGAACAAAATGTGGAACAGATGACACCGCTGGACCAGATGATCGCACAGGATCAGCTTCAGATGCTGAAGCTGCCATTCCCTACGCCTCCTTCGGCCTGCAGCCCTCCCTTGCGATTTTGAGCAAATGGCTCGAGCTCCAGCGGACCATTCAGCTTTTTTCCCGTCCGGCCGACCTTTCCATGATGTCTGTTGATGCCCCGCACGTCTCTCCGCTTGAGATGCTGCAGGATATTTCCCGTTTTGCCGCCGGTCCGCAGCGGGATCTTCTCTCCCAGATGTTTCAGACCATGCAGATGGTCCAGATGCTTCAGAATATAAATCCCGGAAATGAGGAGGATCTGCTATGAGTTCAGATGATAAGCAAAACGACTGGTCGCAGGACCCCTCTCTTTCCGGAATTGACTTCGCCCGGCTTCAGGCACTGCAGCAGATGGCCTCTCAGAGCCGCGGAAAATCCCAGGCGGAAATGATGCCGTTTCTTCTCTCCCTGATGCAGGGAAATCAGGGCGGCGCACAGTTTTCCGCCTCCGAGGCGGACCTGATCATCTCTGCCATCAAAGCCGGAAAATCCAAACAGGAAGCGGCAAAAATTGACCAGATGGTACGCCTCTTCCGCTCCGCTGCTTCCGGGAAAAAACGCTGAAAAACTACAAACCAAAAAACGCTGCCGGTCTGGAATCCCAAACCGGTCAGCGTTTTTATTCTGTGCTTTTTCCTGCCTAGTTCTGCATGGAAAGCACGTTTTTATTTTTTACCAGGTAATCAATCAGAGAAACAACGGTCAGAATCAATGCAACCCAGATCAGCACGGTATTCAGCACGGAAAGTGCCGGAATGTCGGCGATCAGAAGAATGATCATAATCATCTGGCTGATTGTTTTCGATTTTCCCCACCAGCTTGCTGCGATGACAATTCCATTGTCCGAAGCAACCAGGCGGAAACCGCTGATGATAAATTCTCTTGCGATGATAATAATAACCATCCACGCCGGAAGCTTGTCCAGCTCTACAAAGCAGATCAGTCAGAGCATACCAGCAGCTTATCTGCCAGCGGATCCATAAACTTTCCGAAATCGGTAATCAGATTGTCACGTCTTGCAATGTAGCCGTCCAGAGTATCCGTGATGCTGGCAGCGGCAAAGATTACCAGTGCAATCCATTTGGACGCGCTTCCGCCCACGCCAGACAGCAGGAAGAACACGAAAAACGGAATCATAATTACCCGCAGAATCGTTAATTTGTTTGGTAAATTCATTGGCTTATCTCTCCTATCAGATCATATTCCAGAGCACCGGTAATTTTCACTCTTACGAAGTCGCCGGATACGAGTGTTTCCGGTGTATTGACAAATACATAGCCGTCTACACCCGGTGCGTCCGCCTGGCTTCTGCCACATAGGCATCCTCATCCGCCACTTTGCCCTCGATCATAACAAGAAGCTCCTGGCCGATCCTGCGCTCGCCGAGTTCTGCAGAGATATCCTGCTGCAGCTCCATCAGTTCTGCCTGACGGTCCAGTTTTACCTCCTCGTCGATCTGATGCTCCATCGCAGCAGCCGGTGTTCCCTCCTCCGGAGAGTAGGTGAATACGCCGAGACGGTCGAACTCCATGTCGTTGATAAACTCGAGGAGTTCTTTGTGCTGCTCTTTTGTCTCTCCCGGGAATCCTGTGATCAGCGTGGTGCGCAGTGTGATATCCGGCATCTCGCTTCTCAGGAAATCAATTTTGTCGATCAGCTCCTGTTTGGATGTTCTGCGACCCATGCGGCGCAGGATCTCATCGTTGGCATGCTGAATCGGCAGATCCAGGTAGTGACAGACTTTCGGCTCTTCCTTCATCGTCTGAACGAGTTCCGGATAGATGTCCTCCGGATAGCAGTACAGAATCCGGATCCAGTAGAGCTCCTGAATTTTGCAGAGCTCTTTTAACAGAAGGTGGAGAGACGGCTTTCCGTACAGATCGATACCATAAATGGTTGTCTCCTGCGCAACGAGAACGAGCTCTTTGACACCCTGTTCTGCCATCGTCTTCGCTTCTGCTATCAGTTCCTCCATCGGAACGGAGCGGTACGGTCCGCGCAGCTTCGGAATGATGCAGTAGGTACAGTGCTTGTCACAGCCCTCTGCAATTTTCAGATATTCGTAATGGCCGCCTGTCGTTACAACGCGCTGTGCGTCAATTTTCGGCAGTCCTTTCAGATCGGCATACTCCTGGAAGCGGTCGCCGCCGAGGACATCCTGAATGGCATCCAGGATTTTGTCATAGCTGTTCGTTCCAAGTACGGCGTCAACCTCCGGAATCTCCTCAATGATTTCATCGCGGTAGCGCTCTGCCATACAGCCCGTTACCAGAAGAACCTTACAGCTTCCCGCTGTACGGTACTTCGCCATTTCAAGAATATTTTGAATGCTTTCTTCTTTGGCGTCGTGGATAAAGCAGCATGTGTTTATCACGATAACCTCTGCATCTTCCTCGGAATCGGTGATCTCGAAGCCATGCTCTACCAGAAGACCCAGCATATGCTCGGAATCTACCAGGTTTTTATCGCATCCAAGGGAAATAAACAGAATTTTCATATTATTCAATTACTGGCTCCTCTTTTGTTTCCTCTTCCGCTTCAACTTCAGATTCCGGAAGGATTGTAACCTCTCCTTTGTACATCTCCTCTACGGCGATGGAAAGCGGTTTCATGCCTTTTTTCACTTTTACAAGCGGTTCAGCTCCGCCGATGATCTGTCTTGCACGTTTGCTTGTTGCAAGTACCAGAGAGTAACGGCTGCTGACAACCGGTGCCTCGTCCAGATCCTGGCCCTCGTTAATAGTTGCAATCAGTTCCTGATAAGATGGATGAATCATAATAAATGCTCCTTTCTATTTTTCCAGACTTTTTTTCATCTGTTCGATAAAGTCTTTCTGGTTGCTGCTCATGAAATGCTGGCTCTGAATGGTCTCATGCATCTGTTTTACGCAGGTTTCGAGGTCGTCGTTGATCAGGACATAATCGTACTGGTCCATGCCCTGTGCTTCCTCTTTTGCACGCTCCATTCTGCCTTTGATGACTTCTTCTGTTTCCGTTCCGCGTCCCCGGAGGCGTCGTTCCAGCTCCTCGGCGGTCGGCGGTGTGATGAACACAAGAAGGGTGTCCGGACGTTTTTCCTTGACCTGAAGTGCTCCCTGGATTTCAATCTCAAGCAGAACATCTTTTCCGGCATCCAGCTGCTCCTCTACGTATGCCTTCGGCGTTCCGTAGGAATGTTTTACGTAACGCGCATACTCGAGGAAGGCATCCTCTTCTACCATGCGGTCAAACTCTTCTTCTGTACGGAAAAAGTACGATACGCCGTCTTCCTCGCCCGGACGCGGGTCTCTTGTGGTGACGGAGATGGACAGCGCATAGTTGTCGTACTCCTCCATCAGGCGTTTCATCAGTGTTCCTTTTCCTGCTCCGGAAAACCGGATACTACAGTAAGTATTCCTCTACTCATTTTCAGATTCCCCTCGCTCTTTTTCTGTTTCCCAGCCGCCGTTGAATCTGCGGCTGATCGTTTCCGGCTGCAAAGCCGAAAGGATGATAAATTCTTCTCCGGTGATGAGCACTGCTTTCGTGCGTCTTCCCTGCGTCGCATCGATGATGCGGTTGCTTTCCTTTGCACGCTGCACCATACGCTTGACGGGTGCCGCCTCGGGACTCACCACTGCTATTATTTTATCCGAATTTACGACATTGCCGAATCCGATGTTGATCAGTTTTGCCACAATCCGTCCTTTCCTGTACCTTCTGAAGTCTTTTTCAGAAAATACATCTACCCATACAGATTTATTATAATTCATTCAGAAAGCCTAGTCAAATCTTTTTTTCTGTATTATAATGAAAATACCAGAATTTCAAACAAAGGAGATATTTTCTATGGCTTTTGATGGAATTACCATTGCAAATATTGCACAGGAACTGAATCAGACCATCGTCGGCGGAAAGATCAACAAGATCGCACAGCCGGAAAACGACGAGCTGATGATTACAATAAAAAACAACCGTACCGTTTACCGTCTTCTCCTCTCGGCAAGTGCTTCGCTTCCGCTGATCTACCTGACGGACAACAATAAGCCCGGCCCGATGACCGCACCGAATTTCTGTATGCTGCTCCGCAAACACATCGGCAGCGCCCGCATTCTCTCCGTTACCCAGCCGGGACTCGAGCGTATTCTTATTTTTGAGCTCGAGCATTTGAACGAACTCGGCGATATCTGCCGCAAGAAGCTGATTGTGGAGATCATGGGAAAACACAGCAACCTGATCTTCTGTCAGGAGGACAATACGATCCTTGACAGTATCAAACATATTTCCGCCAACATGAGTTCTGTCCGTGAGGTTCTTCCGGGCCGCACCTGGTTCATTCCGCACACGCAGGATAAGAAAGATCCGCTCACGATCACAGAAGAAGAATTTTTCGATTTCGTCTGCACGAAACCGATGGCTGCCGCAAAGGCAATCTACACTTCCCTTACCGGCTTCAGCCCGCTGATGGCGGAGGAAGTCTGCTGCCGCGCCGGCATCGACGGCGGATTTGCGGTCAATGCACTCGAAGAAAATGCAAAGCTTCATCTGTTCCGCACCTTCTCTTATCTGATTGAGGATATCAAAAACGGCGCATTTACGCCGAACATCGTATACCAGGGCGATGAGCCGAAAGAATTTTCCGCACTGAAACTGACGCAGTATCAGGATTTGCGGGAGGAAACATACGACTCGATCTCCGGTGTACTGGAAACATACTATGCCATGAAAAACCGCATCACCCGCATCCGTCAGAAATCTTCCGATCTGCGCCGTGTCGTCAATACCGCACTCGAACGGAATGTCAAAAAATACGACCTGCAGCAGAAACAGTTAAAAGACACCGACAAGCGGGAAAAATACCGGATTTACGGTGAGCTTTTAAATACGTACGGCTACAGCTGCCAGCCGGGCGATACTTCGCTGAAAGCCGTCAATTACTATAACGGCGAGGAAATCACGATTCCGCTCGACGGAACGCTCTCTGCCGGCGAAAATGCGAAAAAATACTTCGACCGCTACGGAAAGCTGAAGCGGACCCGTGAGGCACTCGAAGAACTTCTTGTCGAGACGAAAGAGGAAATCGACCATCTCGAATCCATCAGCACGGCGCTTGATATTGCGCTCGATGAGGCGGATCTGGTACAGTTAAAAGAAGAGCTGATTGAGTACGGCTACATCCGCCGCAAGGGACCGACAGGGAAAAAGCAGAAAATCACCTCCCATCCGTTCCACTACCGCTCTTCCGAGGGCTTTGACATTTATGTCGGCAAGAACAACTTCCAGAACGAGGAACTTTCGTTTAAATTCGCCTCCGGCAACGACTGGTGGTTCCACGCGAAAGGCCAGCCGGGCAGCCATGTCATCGTAAAGACGAACGGTAAAGAGCTGCCGGATTCCGTCTACGAAGAGGCCGCTGCTCTCGCCGCCTATTACTCGAAAGGCAGACAGGCACCGAAGGTGGAAATCGACTACACCTTAAAGAAAAACCTGCGCAAACCAAACGGAAGCAAACCGGGTTTCGTTGTTTATTACACCAATTACTCCATGATGGCGGAGCCGAACATCCGCAATCTTCAGGAAATACAGGACTGAATTCAGAATACAAAAGACTTTTCGCACATTCCTATCTGTTCCTCTTTGCGAAAAGTCTTTTTTTCGTAAAATTTAATACTTCCTTCATTTCTTTTTCGATGCTCTATGGTATACTTCTTAGTATGGAAAAAGATTCCAGACGTGATCTTTTTCAACCAAACCACAGTGAGGCTGTCTCTTCTTTATCAGGACAGCCGGAGAGGAATATAACTGTTATGAACAAAACAATTCCCGAAATCATTCACCGCCGTGTTCCAACGACGCGCTATGAGGCAGACCCTTCCAAAGGCCTTTCCGCCGAGCAGGTTGCCGAGTACCGCGAGAACGGCTGGACCAACTGCGCGGTGGAACCTCCGTCCAAGACAACGGCCGAGATCGTAAAGAGCAATGTCTGTACGTATTTCAACCTGATTTTTCTGATTATTGCCATCTTTCTGATCCTTGCCGGTTCGTTCCGGGATCTTACGTTTCTGCCGGTCATCATCGCGAACACGCTGATCGGCATTGTACAGGAAATCAAGGCGAAAAAGACGCTGGAAAAGCTGTCTGTTTTAAACGCGCCGAAGGCTACTGCGATCCCGTGACGGTGCTGAGGTAACACTCGCCGCGGAGGATCTCGTACTCGATGATATTGTTGTATTTACCGCAGGAAAACAGATCTGCGCTGATGCTGTCGTGCTTGAAGGTGAGGTACAGGTCAACGAATCGCTGCTTACCGGTGAATCCGATGAGATTACCAAGCGCCCGGGCGACGAGCTGATGTCCGGAAGTTTTATCGTCTCCGGAAGCTGCAAGAGCCGTCTGACCCAGGTCGGTGAAGATTCCTACATTTCCCGTCTGACCCTCGAGGCAAAGGCCATGAAAGAGGGCGAACAGTCCGAGATGATCCGCTCCCTCAACAAGCTGGTAAAGGTTGTCGGCATTCTGATCATTCCGATCGGTCTTCTGCTCTTCGGCCAGCAGTTTTTCGTCTCCCACGAAACGTTCCGTGAGAGCATTACCTCGATGGTGGCCGCCGTGCTCGGCATGATCCCAGAAGGTCTTTACCTGCTTGCAAGCGTTGCCCTTGCCGTCAGCGTTATGCGGCTGGCTTCGCAGAAGGTTCTCGTGCATGATATGAAATGTATCGAGACGCTGGCTCGCGTCAACGTGCTCTGTGTCGATAAGACGGGAACCATCACCGAGACAAATATGAAAGTACATGATCTGATTCTGGTCGGCTCCAGTTCAGTCCCTGATACAGAATCCGGCAAAATGCTCCCGCACTGCAGAAAGAAGAGCTTTCCCTTGCGGTCGGTGATTTCGCATCTGCCATGTCAAACGACAACATTACTATGGCGGCACTGAAAGAATATTTTAAAGACAGCAACGGCAAAACTGCCGTTTCGATGACTTCGTTCTCCTCGGAATTCAAGTATTCCAGTGTGACATTTTCGGATGTCTCCTACGTGCTCGGTGCCCCGGAGTTCGTTCTCCGCGATGATTTTGCACGCTATCAGAGTGAAATTGAAGCGTATACCTCAAAGGGATTCCGTCTCCTCGTCTTCGGCACATCCGAAACTGTACCGAATGGAAAAGCACTCTCCGGCCGTGTCACGCCGCTTGGCTACGTGCTTCTCTCCAATCCGATCCGAAAAGAAGCACCGGAAACGTTCCGCTACTTCGAAGATCAGGGTGTCCATGTCAAGGTCATCTCCGGTGATACTCCGGTAACGGTATCTGAGGTTGCCCGCCAGGCAGGGATTGCACACGCAGAGGATTATATTGATGCTTCCACTCTAAAGACACCGGAAGAGCTCGAAGAAGCAATCCTGAAATACACCGTGTTCGGCCGTGTCACACCAGACCAAAAACGCCAGTTTGTCCAGGCTTTAAAGAAAAACGGCAAGACCGTTGCGATGACCGGCGATGGTGTCAACGATGTGCTCGCATTAAAGGATGCCGACTGCTCCGTTGCGATGGCATCCGGAAGTGACGCTGCCGCACAGGCTGCACAGCTCGTTCTGCTGGACAACGACTTTTCGAAGATGCCTTCTGTCGTACTGGAAGGCCGCCGCGTTGTCAACAACCTGCAGCGCTCGGGAACGCTGTTCCTGGTAAAGAACATTTTCTCGTTCCTGCTGTCCATCTTCTCACTGATCTCGATGGTGACGTATCCGCTGGAGCCGTCCCAGATCTCGCTGATCAGTATGTTTACGATCGGTATTCCAGGCTTCCTGCTCTCGCTAATGCCGAACAAAAACCGGATCGCGGGCACTTTATCACGAACATTCTGACACGGGCCCTGCCTGCGGCGCTGACCGACTTTTTGATGGTCGCAACACTCGTCGTCTTCGGCCAGGAATTTGCGGTCGGCTCGGAAGATATTTCGACCGCTTCCACCGTACTGCTCGCCATTGTCGGTTTTATGATTCTCTACCGGATCAGCAAGCCGCTCAACTGGATGCGCTGGACGATCCTGATCGGCTCGATTATTGCCTTCATTTTCTGCAGTACCTATCTGAACCAACTGTTCGCCATTTCTGATATGTCCAGAAATGTATCATGCTGCTGGTCGTATTCTCTGTCGCAACAGAGCCGGTTCTGCGATATTTGAGCATCCTCGTGGATTCCATTTCCTCTTTTTACCGGAAGCAGAAAATTTTCTTCCTGCGAAAACGGGAAGCGAGAAAAGCGAAATAAAACGTAAAACCAACCATCAAAAATGCCGTACAGCGTTGGAAATTTTTCCTCCGCCTGTACGGCATTTTTTGATTTACAAATCACAGTTTCTTACTTCTCATCTCCGGATCTTCCGCGTAATGCGTCCGCTCGCCGCCGATGTATTTCGGTCTTGTCCGCGCGCAGACAACGTGCGCATCTCCGATCGTTTTCTGCGATACCCGGACCGGAACGGCTACTGCCTTCAGCTGCATGCCGATCAGCACATCACCGATATCAATACCTGCATGCGCCTGCACACGCTCTACGGTGACAGCGTCCTCCAATCCATAGTATGCCGCCATCGCAAACGATCCGCCGCCATGCAGCCACGGTACCGCGCAGACCGGCTCGTAACCGTATTTTTCTGCCGCCGCACGCTCCAGAACAACCGCGCGTCAGATGCTCACAGCACTGCGCCGCCAGATACAGCCCGTGCTCCTTCGTACACGCATACAGCGCCTCAAACACCGCCTGCCCGATCTCCTGGCTGGAATCCGTTCCGAGCTTACTGTTGTGAATTTCACTCGAAGAACATCCCACTACCAGAATCTGTCCCGGTTTCATCTGCGCCGTCGTAATCAGCTCCTCTGCGGCGGCACGCGCTTCCTGTCTGATTGTTTCAAGATCCATTTTGTATCCCTCCTTACTAAACAGCAATATTTATGCAAAAGGAGACTGACTCTTTTTCCAAGAATCAGCCTCCTTTCTTCAGCTTACATAATTATTATTTCTGAACGATATTCACAATTCTTCCCGGTACGTAAATTTCTTTTACGATGTTTCCGGTCAGTTTGTCTGCAACTGCCTCTTTTGCAGCGGCGATTGCGGTCTCTTTATCTGCATCTTTGGCGATTTTGATCGTTCCGCGCATTTTACCGTTGATCTGAACAGCGATCTCGGCTACTGCCTCTACGGTCTTCTCCTCGTCAAACTCCGGCCATGCGGTCTGATACAGACGGCCTTCGTATCCAAGGTCTGCCCACAGTTCCTCGGTCATATGCGGTGCAACCGGATTCAGCAGGATCAGAAGGGTTTCGAACTCTTTTCTCGTTACTTTTCCGGCTTTGTAGAACTCGTTGACCAGGGTCATCATGGCTGCGATCGCTGTGTTGTATTTCAGGGACTCATAGTCGCTGGATACTTTCTTGATGGTCTGGTGCATTTTGGACTCCAGCTCTTTGGAGTAGGAATCTCCGTCTACCAGGCTGTCCTGCAGTTTCCATACACGTTCGAGGAAACGACGGCATCCTTTTACGCCTTCCTGAGACCAGGATGCACTTAAGTCGAAGGCACCGATGAACATCTCGTACGTACGCAGGGTATCTGCACCGAACTCAGCTACGATATCATCCGGGTTGACAACGTTTCCACGGGATTTACTCATCTTCTCGCCGTTCTCGCCGAGGATCATTCCGTGGGAAGTACGTTTCTGATACGGTTCCGGGCAGGTAACTACGCCTGATCGTACAGGAATTTATGCCAGAAACGGGAATACAGAAGGTGAAGGGTGGTGTGCTCCATTCCTCCGTTGTACCAGTCAACCGGCAGCCAGTATTTCATAGCTTCTTTGCTTGCCAGAGCCTCTTTGTTCTTCGGATCGGTATAGCGGATGTAATACCAGGAAGAACCAGCCACTGCGGCATGGTATCGGTCTCACGTTTTGCAGGTCCTCCGCAGCACGGGCAGGTGGTGTTGACCCAGTCTGTCATGGCAGCCAGCGGAGACTCGCCGTTATCGGTCGGCATGTAGCTCTCTACATCCGGCAGCTCCAGCGGAAGGGATTCTTCCGGAACCGGAACGTAACCGCATTTGTCGCAGTGTACGATCGGAATCGGCTCACCCCAGTAACGCTGACGGGAGAATACCCAGTCACGCAGCTTATAGTTTGTTTTTGCTTTTCCAACGTGGTTCTCTTCGAGCCACTCAAGAATTTTCTTTTTTGCTTCCGCAACGGAAAGTCCGTTCAGGAAACCGGAGTTGACAAGAGTTCCCTCTGCAACGTCGGTGTAAACTTCGTTCTGTACGTCGCCGCCTGCAACGACCTCGATGATCGGCATGTTGAATTTCTTTGCGAACTCCCAGTCACGCTCATCGTGTGCCGGTACTGCCATGATGGCGCCGGTGCCGTAGCTCATCAGTACATAATCGGAAATCCAGATCGGGATCTCTTTTCCATTAACCGGGTTGACTGCGGAAAGTCCGTCGATCATGACACCGGTCTTGTCTTTTGCAAGCTCGGAACGCTCGAAATCGGATTTTCTGGCTGCCATCTCACGGTATGCGCAGACTCATCCCAGTTCTTGATCTCATCTTTGTACTGGTCGATGTACGGATGCTCCGGGGAGAGTACCATGTACGTAACACCGAACAGGGTATCCGGGCGTGTGGTGTAGATGGTCAGCTTCTCCGGTTTATCTTTCAGGGAGAAATCAACCTCTGCTCCGTGGGAACGTCCAATCCAGTTTTTCTGGGAAGTTTTGACACGCTCAATATAGTCAACGCCGTCCAGACCGTCGATCAGCTTGTCTGCATACTCGGTAATCTTCAGCATCCACTCGCTCTTTACTTTGCGGACAACCGGGCTTCCGCAGCGCTCGCACACGCCGTTTACAACTTCCTCGTTTGCAAGGCCTACCTTACAGGAAGTACACCAGTTGATCGGCATCTCTTTTTTATATGCCAGTCCGGCTTTGAAAAGTTTCAGGAAAATCCACTGGGTCCAGTGATAGTATTCCGGATCCGTCGTGTTGATCTCTCTGTCCCAGTCGAAGGAATATCCAAGAGACTGAAGCTGGTCTTTGAAGTGATGTACGTTGTTTTTGGTAACGATCTTCGGATGAATGTGGTTTTTGATCGCATAGTTCTCCGTTGGAAGACCAAATGCATCCCAGCCCATCGGATACAGAACGTTGTAACCCTGCATTCTGCGCTTTCTGGCTACGATGTCCAGTGCAGTGTACGGACGCGGATGGCCTACGTGAAGTCCCTGTCCTGACGGATACGGAAACTCAACGAGTGCGTAGTATTTCGGTTTTGTATAATCATCTGTGGCGGCAAAGGCTTTTTCATCCTGCCAGATCTTCTGCCACTTTTTTTCAATGTCCTGTGGCTCATATCTTTTACTCATAGGTAACCTCCTGCATGTTCAAGTTCAAAGTTCTTTTTTCTCACACCGCCGCATAGGACAGCATGCGCATTTGAACATATAGCTGTATTCTATCACTCTTTCCCTGTTTTTACAATTTATTTTTTCCTATATCCTCCGTTTTTCTTCAAAAACCGCAGAAAAATCCGGTTTCCGGGCGAATTCTGCTCCCGAAACCGGATTTTCTCTGTTTTATCACACTATTTTATAAAGCTTTATTCTTCTGCTTTTTCAACCTTCGAAGCTCTTGCCTCAATCTCTTTTGCCTGGATATCGGACGGAGCCTGCTCATATCTCGCAAACTCATAGGAGAAATCACCGCTTCCGCCTGTCATGGAGCGGAGTGTTGTGCCGTATCCGTAGATCTCAAGTTCCGGAACATCAGCCTCGATAATCGTATGGCCCTTGTGATCCGGGTTCATGCCGAGCACACGGCCGCGGCGTTTGTTGAGATCGCCCATGATATCGCCGGTGTATTTATCGTCTACAGTGATCTTCATCGAAACGATCGGCTCAAGGAGAACCGGGGATGCTTCCATAAAGCCTTTCTTGAACGCCTGGATCGCTGCGGTCTTGAATGCCATCTCGGAGGAGTCTACCGGATGATAAGAACCATCATACAGAACGCTTTGACGCCGACTACCGGATAAGCAGCCAGAGGGCCTTTCTGTACGGCTTCCTGGATACCTTTTTCAACAGCCGGGAAGTAGTTCTTCGGAACGGCGCCGCCGACAACTTCCTGCTCGAAAACGTATGGTTTCTCGAGATCTCCGGAAGCGGAGAAGCGCATTTTTACATGACCGTACTGGCCGTGGCCGCCGGACTGTTTTTTGTATTTTGCTTCTACATCCGAATTTTTGCGGATCGTCTCGCGGAAGGCTACCTTCGGACGGGACAGCTCTACTTCTACTTTGTAGCGCTCCAGCAGCTTGCTGACGATAATATCGATGTGCTGGTCGCCCATGCCGTACAGCAATGTCTGATGGTTTGCAGAATCATTGACTGCTTCATAGTCAGGTCTTCCTGCATCATCTTGGCAAAGGCCTGGGAGATCTTATCTACATCGGCTTTGTTCTTCGGTTTATATCGTTTTGCGGTGTACGGAGTCGAAACATCCGGTTTTCCGTAGCGGACCTGATTGTTCTTTGTCGCAAGGGAATCGCCGGTTCTTGCATCGCCGAGTTTTGCGATGGCACCGATATCTCCTGCATGAAGCTCCGGTACTTCGATCGGCTTGGAGCCTTCGAGCACGTACAGCTTGCTCAGTTTTTCTTCGGATTCCTGATCTACATTATAGAGCACATCATCACTTTTAATAACGCCGGAGCAAACCTTAATCATTGAATATTTTCCAAGGAACGGATCCACGATCGTCTTGAAAATGGTCGCGCTCTTCGGTTTCGCAAAGTCGTAATTTGCCTCGAAAATTTCGTTCGTATCGAGATTGATGCCGGCACACGGACGGGTGGACGGATCCGGGAAGTATCCGCAGATATCATCCAGAAGGTTCGATACGCCCTGCAGGTTCACCGGAGATCCCATGCATACCGGAACGATGGTGCCGTCTCCTACGTTCATGGCAAGCGCTGCGGAAATCTCTGCTACCGAGAACTCTTCTCCGCCAAAGTAGCGGTCCATAAACTCTTCACTTGTTTCTGCCACGGATTCCATCAGGGTTTCACGGTACTTCTCCAGATATTCTACGGAGTAATCTGGAATCGGGCATTCTTCTTTTTTATCTTTTTCGATATATCTGCGGCCTTTGTTCTTTACAATATTGATATATCCTACAAATTTACCGTTTTCACGCAGAGGCATATGAAGCGGTGCGATTCGTTTTCCGTACAGTTCGGTGAGCTGCTCAACGACTTCTCGGTAGCTGACATCGTCCTGATCCATTTCCGTTACGAAGATCATACGCGGAAGATTGTATTTCTCGCAGAGTTCCCATGCTTTCTGGGTTCCGACCTGCACGCCGGCCTTTCCGGATACCACGATTACAGCGGCATCTGCTGCGGAAGCGGCTTCCTGTGCTTCTCCTACGAAATCAAACATTCCAGGAGTATCCAGAACATTGATCTTATTTTTTCCCCATACGACCGGGACAAGCGTTGTGGAAATAGAGCATTTGCGCTTGATTTCTTCTTTGTCAAAATCGCTGACGGTATTTCCGTCTGTCACTTTTCCGAGACGGTTTGTCATACCGGAAAGATAAGCCATAGCTTCGGTCAGACTTGTCTTTCCGGAGCCGCTGTGCCCCAGCAGCACCACATTTCTGATTCGGTCAGTTCTAAAAACGTCCATATGTAATACCTCCCTGTTTGTCTGATATGTTCATATTTTACTAAATATTCAGAAGAATTTCAAGTATTTTCTGGGATTTTGACGGTCTTTTTTCAAAAAAGTTTAGATTATTTTGTCATTTCTGTAGGAATTGACAATTTGCGAGGAATCTCGTACAATATCATAAGATAATTTTTCACTTTAACGAAGGAAAGGAAACGACATTATATTATGAAGACAATCGGTTTTATCGGTCTCGGTCTGATCGGCGGCTCTATCGCCAAGGCATCCGGAAGTACCATCCGGATTACCACATTCTGGCCTATAACCGCAGTAAGGAAGCACTTGCCTCCGCCATTAGCACCGGCATTATAGATGGTGTCTGTGAGGAAATGAAGGATCCACGCTTTGGATCCTGTGATTATGTATTTTTATGTGCTCCGGTAGAGATCAACCTGGAGTGCCTTGCATATCTGAAAGAGATCCGCCAGCCAGGCTGCATTATCACAGATGTGGGAAGTGTAAAGGGAATCATCCATCAGAAAGTGGATGAGCTGGGAATGACAGACTGCTTTATCGGCGGTCACCCTATGGCCGGTTCTGAGAAAACCGGTTTCGACCATTCCAACGAGCGCATTCTGGAAATGCATACTATATTCTTACCCCGGGCGGAGAAGTGGGACTGGAATATATTTCAGATTTTACAGAACTGATCAGTTC
>ENA-OUNI01000734-OUNI01000734.1-human-gut-metagenome-genome-assembly--contig:-NODE-734-length-14744-cov-2.068550_pt1 | contig 14744 bp, 18 predicted proteins | sample MGYA00242499_ERZ504580 | MGnify/ENA primary metagenome ERZ504580 (study PRJEB26092, sample SAMD00036315) | human gut metagenome | host: Homo sapiens | study: EMG produced TPA metagenomics assembly of... | reverse complement strand
TGCGGATTGGTGTAATGGCAGCACAGCAGACTCTGACTCTGTTAGTAGAGGTTCGAGTCCTCTATCCGTAGTCACCGGAGTGTGGCTCAGCTTGGTAGAGCGCTACGTTCGGGACGTAGAGGCCGCAGGTTCGAATCCTGTCACTCCGATTCATCCTCCATTTTATGGAGGATTTTTTATTTTTCATAATGTAAAAGCTGATTGAATTTCGTTAAGGTTATCCGATGCATGTCAGATTCTTAAATTGGAAGCTGCATGTTTGGATAATCTTTTTTATTTACTTTTTTACTAAGATAATTGTAACAAAATGAAAGAATTCGGCACTAACTGGCAGAAGGAGGTTGAAAGCACAAGTGATCGAAGAAATATACGAGATGTATTCAAGAAAAGTCTTTTTGTTTTTATTGAGCAAGACGAATAATGAAGATATTGCAGAAGAACTTACTCAAGAAACTTTCTTTCAAGCTGTCCAATGCATCGATCGGTTTAAGGGGAATAGTTCCATATTAACCTGGTTATGCGGAATCGCGAAAAATGTTTGGTTGAAAGATTTAAGAAAACGTCAAGAAATCTTATCTACAAATGATCATATTCAGGAAATAGCGGATGAAAAAGAAGTAAACGTTCAATGGGAACAAAAAGAAATCTTACAGTTGATACACAACATGAATGAACCGATACGAGAGGTCATGTATCTAAGATTGGTCAGCAACTTGTCTTTTGCCGAAATCGGAGAAATAATCGGCAAAACAGAAAATTGGACAAGAGTAACTTTTTTTTAGAGGAAAACAAAAAATTGTAAAGGAGATTTTAAAAGATGAATAAAAGACTTCCATGCTACATCGTTTCCGACCTGTTACCACTATATCAAGATGATATATTATCGGAACAAACGAAAAAAGATATTGATAAACATTTAACCGAGTGCAGAGAGTGCCAAAAAAGATGGCCGCAATGAAAACACAGCTAGACATTCAAAACACCAACGTTGACCTAAAGATCAATCCATTAAAAAAGGTAAGATTTTATCAAAAAATACTGACAGTCTTGGGAGCGGTTATAGCATTCATTTTAGGTGCATGCATTCCGATCGCTATATTAGGGTTTACTGTTCTTGAACGAGGAGAAATAGCCGCTTATCAAATCGAGAGAGTAAAAGGCCTTTGGTATGTACTCACTTCATGGAGCTGCGCTTCGGGAATTGTAGTATGCGTAATTTTATTTTTTTGCTCATACTGCTTATCAAAAAATAATCAAAAAAAGGGAAAGTAAAAATTATCTCAGTTTTTCCGGACATAAAAATACCCCCATATCGGACTTTTATACATCATTGTCCTATATGGGGGGCATCATATCAGTCAAAGCGGCAGCCTTAAAATCTGTCAACAAAGAAGCTACTTCCACTCCCCGTCAAATACAACTTCCGCAGGGCCTGTCATATATACCGTATTCTTTTCTCTGTCCCACTTGATCTGCAAATCTCCGCCAAGCAGTTTTACTGTCACCTCATCTTCCGTCAATCCGTTCAACGCACAGGCAACGGCGACTGCGCATGCTCCGGTTCCGCACGCCAGCGTCTCTCCCGATCCCCGCTCCCACACGCGCATCTGCGCCGTATGACGGTCAAGAACATTTACAAACTCCGTATTCACCCTCTTTGGAAACCTTTCATGATTTTCAAATTTTACTCCGACTGTTTCAAGCGGAAATTCTTTTACATCTTGATCTATAAATACGACTGCATGAGGATTTCCCATAGAAACACATGTCATCCTATATTCCTGTCCATCCACGGTAATCGGTTCATCTATCACTTCTTCCTTTTCCGAAACAACAGGCACTTCTTCCGGACGCAGCATCGGTTTTCCCATATCAACTTTGACAAGGACAACTTTCCCGTCTTCTACAGTCAGATCAAGATATTTGATACCTGCCAATGTCTCTACAGAAATACTTGTTTTATCTGTTAAGCCGTAATCATATACATATTTCGCCACGCAGCGAATCCCGTTTCCGCACATTTCTCCACGAGAACCGTCCGCATTATACATCTCCATTTCAAAATCGGCTTTATCAGATGGATTGATCATAATAAGCCCGTCCGAACCGACTCCGTAATGCCGATCACTGATCTTCTTTGCCAGTTCCGATGGATTTTCTATCGTTTCCTGCAAACAGTTCACATAAACATAATCATTTCCTATGCCCTGCATTTTTGTAAATTTCATAGGTTTTCTCCTTTTCTCTCGCGTTCCTCTTTTTTTCTTCAAATCCAGTCCGACTCTTCTGCCGGTCTTCTTTTCGTCTTTTCAATACTCATTTCATCTCTAATTAAAATAGACAAGTTCTTCTATCGGTTCTGCCGCCTCGATATGTTCCGCTTCGAGAACAGGCCCTTCTCCGCGATAAACCGATACATTCGCAAACCGTACTTTCGCCCGTACTTTTACCCATTGTCCTGCTTTTAATTTCGGAGCGTACGCACTTCTGCATACATATCCCAGAAATGTCGTATCATCCGCACAACATGTCATCGCCATCCGCCCCGGAAGAAACACTTTTGACGGAAATCCGGAAGGTTTCAACACCTTCGCTGTGATTTCAATAACTTTTCCACGATATCGGGCGGGATTTTCCATCATATCCACATACCAGATACCATAATCTTCTCTCGGAATCTCGATTACAGGCGCATCCAGATCATACGGCACGTCATCTTCAAAAATATTTTCCACTTCTCCTTGTTCATCTTCAAATATAACTTCCGCCTGAGGGCTGACTACTTTGACGCTTCTCCTGTATCCCGCCAGAGGCTTAATATCTTCACAGCGGTTAAAAAGAACCATCTCGGCGCCTCTTACCATTTCTACAAAGAGCGGTTTTAAATTAGTCAGATATGTCTGAAATGTGCTTGCGTCCACTGTTGTGATCTTCTGCTCGATCCCCCAGCCCTTAGGAAGCTTCATATTTTCAAAATCACTGACCTTCCACATTCCGTTATATTCAATGACAACTCGATCAGGCTCGTGCTTTCGATCTAATTCCGCCAAATACTCCTCTGTCAGTTCTTCTCTGTCTTCCAGCCGCTCTATTACAACGCCGTATCTTAACATTTCCATCGCATCATACTCATCTTCTCCATCTTCGCAAAGAATGAGCAATGTTTTTCCATCGATCTGAAAATAATCCTGCTTCAATGTAAATTTTAAAAATCCGGTCTTTCCACTGTCTAAAAATCCCGTCATCAAATAAACCATTACATCCGGTTCATTCATGTTTTATTTTTCCCTCCTTATTTTTTCATTCCATATTTTCCGGTTCTCGCTCTTTCATTCGTTTCCTTTGTATGTTCGCCGATTAAAGGCCGAACAGTTTTTCCAGTTTTTCTTCATTTATCTTTGCTCCGATCACACAAATACGTCCCGTGTATTCCGGCGCTCCGGTACGCACTTCATATTCTCCCGGAACCATGTCAAAGTAGATCCATGTTCCGTCTTCTCCTTTGACCATTCCTTTTGCTCGAAGGATATCGCCATACTCTTCTTCATTTTCAAGACTCTTTAAAATCTCCCCGACCTGTTCTTCCGAATACACATGGATCGTCTCACGCCCCCAGCTCGTAAACACTTCGTCTGCATGGTGGTGACCGGCATGATCATGACCACATCCACAGTCATGATGATGGTGGTCGTGGTGAGGTCCGTCCTCTCCATTGTCATGATGATGGTGGTCGTGGTGATGCTCGCACTCTCCGTGGTCATGATGGTGATGTTCGTGATGATGCTCGCACTCTCCGTGGTCATGATGGTGATGTTCGTGATGATGCTCATCCTCTCCATGGTCATGATGATGCGCTCCGTGGTGATGACCGCACTCCGGGCAGACAACCTCCGCAAGGAGTTCCTCCTCCATTGATCTGACGGATTCCATCGTTTCCAAAATTTTACTTCCCGCAAGTTGTTCCAAAGGTGTAGTAATAAACGGCGCCTTCGGATTCAATTCTCTTAAAATAGCAATACTTTCTTCGATCTTTTCCGGTTTTGCCTTATCTGTCCTGCTCAAAATAACCGCGCCCGCATATTCTATCTGATTACTGAAAAATTCACCGAAATTTTTTCTGTAAATTCTGCATTTCGTCACATCCACAACAGTCGTAAAACTATTTAACTTAGCGTCGATCTCACTTTGTACGTCTTGAACCGCCTTTATGACGTCTGATAATTTTCCGACCCCCGACGGTTCTATCAAAATACGATCCGGATGATAAGTATCCACAACTTCTCTCAAAGATTTGCCGAAATCTCCGACAAGAGAACAACAGATACAACCCGAATTCATTTCCCTGATCTCGATTCCTGATTCTTTTAAAAATCCGCCGTCAATCCCGATCTCTCCAAACTCATTTTCGATAAGAACAACCTGTTCTCCCGCAAACGCCTCCGAAAGCAGTTTTTTAATAAGCGTTGTTTTTCCAGCTCCTAAAAAGCCCGAAATAATATCAATCTTTGTCATTTCAAACAACCTCCCATATTATATTCAATCCATATCCAGCTCAATAGGACAATGATCCGATCCCATCACATCTGTCAAAATCTTCGCATCTTTCAGACGCTCTTTCAAACTTTCCGAAACACAGAAATAATCGATCCGCCATCCGGCATTTTTTGCTCTTGCGCTGAAGCGATACGACCACCAGGAATAAATTCCTTCCCGATCGGATAAAATACCGAAACGTATCAATAAATCCCGCGTCAAGAAGTTCGGTAAACTTTCCTCTCTCCTCATCTGTAATCCGGCATTTTTTCGATTTGTCTTTGGATTCTTCAGATCAATTTCCTTGTGCGCCACATTCATATCTCCGGTTACGATGACCGCTTTTTTTCTTCCAGTTTTTCAGGTATCATACGAAATCATCTTCCCATCTCATGCGGTAATCAAGTCTCGCCAATTCATTTTGCGAATTGGGCGTATATACCGTAACAAAGTAGAAATCTTCAAATTCGCATGTGATCACTCTGCCTTCCTGATCATGTTCTTCGATTCCGATACCGTAAGTTACAGACAACGGTTCCTTTTTCGTAAACACCGCCGTTCCCGAATATCCTTTTTTCACCGCATAATTCCAATACTGATGATATCCCGGCAAATCGAGTTCCAACTGCCCTTCTTGCATCTTTGATTCCTGTATGCAGAAAATATCCGCATCTGCCTCAGTGAAAAATCCAAAAAACCTTTTTGCACACACGCTCTTATTCCATTTACATTCCACGAAACAAATTTCATTATCATCCACCTCTCTCACATAATATTAATATCACTCTGATAGAACCTGTTTCCGGGTAAAGCATAAAAGGACAGATGCTTTCACTACCTGTCCCTCTCTTCTCATTCATACCGTACTTCTCTCAAAAAAAGTCCGCCTGCCGGAGCCAGAAACCCCGCTTTTGATCTGTCTCCTGTCAAAAGCGCCTCTTTCACACTTTCGGCGGTACGTTCCCGCATCCCGACTTCAAGTAAAGTTCCTGTCAATATTCTCACCATATGATACAAAAATCCCGTTCCGTCATATCGAATGACAATACAGTTTCCATTCCCGATCTGATCGGATTTTCCGCACGGCAAAAGTCTTTCTTTCATCTCTGATCATGATCGAGTAAATCGTACGTCTGACAGATCTGTTATCTTTTTTATCCGTATACCCCGCAAAAAATGTGTGCCTGTCAAATATCCGGCCGCCTCCCTCATCCTTGCAAGATCCGGTTCTCCCGGAAAATGACCGCTGTACTTCCGTGTAAATACATCTTGTTTGATCCCCGTATCGATCCGATATTCATAAACTTTCCCTACCGCACTTTTCCGGGCATGAAATCCGTTCTTCACAAGCTCCACATCAAGGATGCGTATATCAGGCGGAAGACACCCGTTCATTTTTTCCGTAAACAAAGCCGTATCCACTTTTCCCGGCAAAACAACGCTCGCAGTCTGGCCGCTTGCATGAACTCCGGCATCGGTTCTCCCGGAGCCGTCGATCTGCACCTGATATCCTGTGCAGTTTTCCAGCGTCTCTTCCAAAATCCCCTGTATCGTCCGATCTGTATCTGACTGCCTCTGCCAGCCTTGATAGTTTGTCCCGTCATAGGCAATCGTCAAATTTATATGTTCTCATAATTTTATCTACTGCAAAAACTTCTTAAGCTCGTCCATAAATGTGCCCGCATCTTTAAACTCTCTGTACACAGAGGCAAAGCGTACATATGCTACCGGATCAAGCTCTTTTAGTTTTTCCATAACGATTTCCCCGATCTCACTGCTCGGGATTTCTTTCTCCTCACGATTAAAAATCTCAAGTTCGACCGCATCGATCGTTTTCTGGATTGCTTCTGCGGGAACAGGGCGTTTATAACATGCGCTCAATACACCTTGTTCAATCTTAGACCGTTCATACTGCTCTCTGTTATTATCTTTTTTTATAACAATGAGCGGAATCGTCTCTACTTTTTCGTATGTCGTAAATCTTCTGCCGCATTCATCACACGAACGTCTTCTTCTGATCGAGTTTTTATCTTCTGCAGGACGAGAATCAATCACTCTCGTATCCGGATTTCCACAATATGGACATCTCATGAGCATTTCCGCCTTTCTCTTTCCATTTTCTATATGCGCAATTATTATACCACACGCTTTAAAATTTTTGCAATTTTCTTCTTTAATCTCCACAAGCACGATATCCGGACCGATCTTTTTTATGCAGGAAAAGGGAATCACATATTCACAATCTGTCCCGAAAAATCCGCATATTTTCCCCGGTCCGGGTATTACGATCGCCTCGATTTCTCCTGTACATATGTTGATCTCCACATCTGCGATACAGCCGAGACGCTTTCCGCTGCATACATTGATCACTTCTTTTTCCTTCAGTTCACAAATCCGCATACCGCCTCACCGCCATTTTACGCTCTTCTTAATTTATTATATGAACGAACAGTTCCGCCATGCACAAAGCCGCAATCCATTTCTCTTTCTTTTTTCCAGTTTATGCGATACAATAACATCAGTAAAACAAATAAAAATATATTTATATAAAATGAAAGGATTTCACACATGAAAGAAATGATCTTATTATTTAATCCACCGGCAAAAGAACAACTGCTGAAAATCCGTTCCGCCCTGCTGCCTCTGCATATCCGCATACAGCTTATCAAACCGGAACAGTACAATCAGCCGCTCGGATATCTTGCCGGCATGAAAGATATCTCTCCTGTCGAAGAAAATTACGCCGGAGAGGAACTTCCGGATACAATGTTTCTCTTCTCTTCTTTAAGCAGCAGCCGTCTCGATCAGGTTCTGGCAGCCCTTCGCAAAAGCGGAGCCGGCCCGTTCCCGTATAAAGCCGTCCTGACTGCAACTAACAGCAAATGGAATGCTCTTGACTGCTTCAACGAGATTCGTCGCGAACATGAAGCGCTCCATCCTTAAAACACTTTTTTCAAACCAATCAGGCAGACTGCGATATTGTTATAACTTTAGAGGGGGACTATCATTATGTGGAAACAAAAAACATTAAAAAAATCTTCTAAATCATGCATGAAACCGGCGTATACAAGGATGGTTTCCGTCTGTTTCATTATCTCTTTGCTTACGACAGCATACCCTGTTTCCACAACATTTTAAATCTGCAGAAACTTTCCGGTCCTGCCTATACAGACGCCGCATTTTCTCTTAGCATTACGAATTCCGAAGCGTTTGCCGAAACACTCGGTCTGATCTTAGGCGGGAACGCTTTTCCAAAACTTTTACAAAATACTGTATTTCATGTATTTTCTTTTGTGATCGATCTATGTTCCGCCGGCATATCCATATTTTTTAATGTCCTTAGAACAGTCAATGCATTTTTTACAGAACCGTTAGGCACATCTTTTGTATTTCTTATAATAGGACTGTGTATAACATTTCTCTATCAACTGTTTGTGAACTATGTGCTTATCATCGGAGAAATTGCGGTTTTTTCTTAGAAGTACGCAAATACAAAAAGAACTTCTATCTCAAAGATTTTCTTCTTATATAAACTTCGGGTGTATAGCCGCCCCTGTGTGGGTCATGTTCTGCAGATCTGTATTTCAGTTTCTTTGGAATTTCACGATCGCAGGAGGAATCATAAAACATTACGAATATGCCATGATCCCGTACATACTCGCCGAAAATCCAAAAATAAGCCGAAAAGACGCCTTACTTTTATCCAACAGCTTCATGAAATAAAACAAATGGCGTGTGTTTCTGCTGGACTGCTCTTTCTTAGGATGGAAGATCTTATCAATCTTAACACTCGGTATTCTTGACTTCATATTTGTCAATCCATATATTACGGGATGTAAGGCTGAACTTATGCGTCGCTTCGCAGAGACTATGTCCTCTCGCGGTCGCCGCGCTATGAAATGCTAAGCGATTCTTATTTGGAACATGTTCCTTCCGAAGACGAACTTCTTATCAGCAAAGCTCTTTATGACGATTCCCAGGGACCGTATACGAAGACTTCCTATTTTGAACCGGAACAATACCCTGTCTTTCTCTTCTCCGTTCAGCCAAAGACAGTAAAACCTTCCGCCCGTGTATTTCGGAATTACGATATTTTGTCCTGCATCTTCCTCTTTCATGCCGCATCCTGTTTCGGATGGATCATGGAAATGCTCATACACCTTATGCGCGACGGAACTGTGGCAGACATCCATCTGCTGTTCGGCCCGTGGCTGCCCCTTTACGGCATTTACGGAATCATTATTCTGAAAGCATCAAAACGCCTGCTCAAAAAACCGGTTTTTGTATTTTTCCTGAATTTCATTGTGTTTTCATTCCTGCAATATATTTTCAGTTTTACGGTTGAACTTTTTTCAGGATACAAACTTTGGGATTTCAGCGAATTCTTTCTGAACATTAACGGCAGAATTTATCTCGGAGGATCTGCCGCATTTGCGTTACTCGGATGTGCGTTTATTTACTACCTCGCCCCGAACTGGACAAATTATTTTTCAAAATTATCAAAAAAGACACAAACCGTTTTCTGCGTAATCTTAAATTCTTTATTTATTACGGATGTCATTTTAACTTTGATCTTTTCATACTAAGTTGTTAAAAATAGTTTTATCTTCCTAAAGCAACTTTTTAATTTGTGGTTGATTTCCATGAATTGATGGTGTAATATATGCATATACTTAATGTAGTTTCAAAAACTACATGTTGCGTTTAACTAATTCGGAGGTGCATATTATTATGGGAAATACTCATGCCATTGCTAAAAAATCAACCTTTATAAAAAACATCCTACGCTTCATATACAAAATTACGCAGGGAACAGCTATTCTGCCGCCGGTTATAAAAAACCGGTTATAATTCCGGGAAATCCGCCTCTTTGAATGAACTTCGGGGGAAATTTTATATAAAGGAGCCCGGCAGCGCCATCACTCATTTTATCGGAATGATCATGGCGCTTATCGCCGCTTTCCCTCTGCTTATAAAAGCCGCGGCGCAGCCTGATCCGGTTTACCTGATCTCCATGTCCGTTTATGCCGCAAGTCTGATCTTATTATATGCGGCAAGCACAACTTACCACACATTTGACATTTCCGAAAAGGGAAACACTGTCTTAAAAAAGATCGACCATATGATGATCTCCGTCCTGATAGCAGGAAGTTACACGCCTGTCTGCTTACTTGTCTTAGAAGGCCGTATGCGGATCATTTTACTTGCTGTTGTATGGACTCTCGCATTGACAGGTATACTGATCAAAGCTTTTTGGGTATTTTGTCCGAAATGGGTTTCTTCCGTTCTTTATATCGGAATGGGATGGACGTGTGTCCTTGCATTTGCACAGATTTTCCGCAATATGCCTTTGGCCGCTTTCGGATGGCTGCTTGCAGGAGGTATTATCTACACAGTCGGCGGTATTATTTATGCATTGAAAGTACCGATTTTCAATAACAAACATAAAAACTTCGGAAGCCACGAGATCTTCCACCTCTTCGTTATGGGCGGAAGCATCTGCACTTCATTGTAATGTACGGATACCTGCTTCCGTAAAAAATTAAAAAATCAACAGACATCTCATCTCTGATTTGACGTCTGTTGATTTTTTCTGTATGACCGGCTCTTAGAATCGTCTTATCTGCACACGATCAGCCGTTCATTTTCTTTATATCCGTCTACTGTTTCTTCCGTCAGTATCACACTGCCGGAAAAGGGAGCAAACGTCACGGCGCTTATATTGCCGAACTTTGTACTGTCGGCAAGAATATACGACTTTTGACACTGTTGTACCGCCGTTTGTTTCACCTGCGCTTCTCCTACGTCCGGAGTCGTAAACCCTTCCTCTTTCGTAATACCGTTTGTTCCGAAAAATCCTTTTGTGAAATGATATTTTCTTAAAAGTTCTATTGCCTGCGCTCCGACAACAGCCTCAGTCGAACTTTTCAATTCACCCCCTATAAGTAAAACACGATTTCCCTGAGCCGCCAGACGCTGCGCGTGTGCGACTGCGTTCGTTACAAACGCCGCCCGTTTCTCTGCCAAAAATTCTACCATATAGCCGACTGACGTTCCCGCATCAAGATAAACAAAATCATTGTCTCCGATCATATCTGCCGCATATTGTGCGATTTTGATCTTTTCCTCTTTCCTGACGTTCACTTTTTGTGCCACTGTCGGTTCTTTCATCTCATAAGTATGCTCGGCAGCAACCGCTCCGCCAAACACTTTCGTCAGCTTCCCCGCCTTATCAAGCGCAGTAATATCCCTCCTTGCCGTGGATTCCGAAATTCCGAGATCTTCTGTAATTTCAGCTACTGTAATACTTTTCTTTACTTTCAGCCGTTCTAATATCCGTTCAAACCTTTGCTCTGTTAACATAATGCCCTCTGTGCATATAATAAACTATACTATATGTTCTTTCTCTTTTTCCAATACGAGGGTCATCTTTCAATCTATATTTTTTGATGACCCTCGTATTTACTATTTGACACTATTCTATCATTTTTTCACTTTATATGCTTCACTTTTTTTTGCTTTTTCTTATTTTTCTGTTTCCCGCTGAGGACAAACAGTTTTTTATTCTTTATATTTTTATACTTTTTAAGCTTTCTTTTTCAATACTCCGAGCAGCAATGCCGACACAACTGTTCCCGCAACAAGCGCGATCAGATATTGAAGCGGATTTCCTACAACCGGGAATACGAAGATTCCGCCGTGCGGCGCCATCAGCGTACAGTTAAACGCCATGGAAAGCGCTCCTGCAACCGCCGATCCTGCGATACAGGCCGGGAGCACATGAAGGGGATCAGATGCAGCGAACGGGATCGCTCCTTCTGTAATGAAAGCAAGACCCATAATAAAGTTTGTCGGACCTGCGTCTCTTTGTTCTTTTGTAAATTTGTTTTTAAAGAGCATTGTCGCAAGCGCGATCGCGCACGGCGCCGTCATTCCTCCGACCATAACCGCCGCCATAATGTCATAATTTCCCGCCGCGATAGACGCAGTGCCGAACACATATGCCGCCTTATTAAACGGACCTCCCATATCGATCGACATCATTCCTCCGACGATCATTCCGAGAAGGATCTTGCTCGTTCCGCTCATGCTGGAAAGTCCCGCATTCAAAGCGGTGTTGATGCCTCCCATAACCGGTTCGACCGCAAACGTCATCAGTAATCCCATGATCAAAATACCAAATACCGGATACAATAATACAGGCGCGATTTTCTCGACTGCTTCGGGCAGCTTGCCGCACACTTTTTTCAGACCTACGATAATGTATCCTGCCGCAAATCCTGCTACAAGCGCTCCTAAGAATCCTGATTTTCCGCCTGCTGCGATCATTCCGCCTACAAATCCGACTGCAAGCGCCGGACGATCTCCGATCGCCATCGCGATGTAGCCCGCAAGCACCGGAAGCATAAATCCAAACGCAACTCCTCCGATCTGTTTAAACAAAGCCGCAGCCGGCGTGATCGTACCAAAAGCCGCTCTTTCATCCGCCGGAAGAGAATTAAGGTCGATACTTAAACCGTCGATCAAAAATGCGATCGCGATCAGGATTCCTCCTCCTACTACAAACGGAAGCATATGAGAAACGCCGTTCATAAGCTGTGTATAAATTTTATGTCCGATTCCTCCTGATTTTCCTGACGAAGACACCGCTGTCGAAGAGGACGTTTCGTTTCCGCTGTGATATACAGGAACGTTGCCGGACATTGCCTGATCGATAAGCTGAGGCGCTTTACTGATTCCGTCTGATACCTGACAGATGATCACTTTCTTTCCGTCAAAACGATCCATCGGAACTTGCGCGTCTGCCGCTACAATAATACAGTCCGCTTCTTTGATCTCTTTCTCTGTAAGAACGTTTTTCGCTCCGCCCGAGCCTCTCGTCTCGATCTTCACGAAACAATCTTTTTCCTTCGCCGCTTTCTCAATACCTTCCGCCGCCATATAAGTATGGGCAATTCCTGTCGGACAGGACGTTACGGCAAGAATTTTAAATCCGTTTGCAGAAGCTTCGTTCATATCTGCAAGACGCTCGTCAATATCGCCCTGCTCCGCATCTGCCTTATCGATAATATCAAGAAATTCATCGGCGCTTTTTGCATTTCTCAGCGCATCGGCAAATACTTCATCCATCATCAGTACCGACAGCTTGCTCAACACGTCCAAATGTACGTTATCTTTCGTATTCGGCGCTGCGATCAAAACATCAGCGTAACCGGCTGTCCGTCCAATGCGTCGAATTCTACTCCGTCTTTTACTACCATTGCCGCAAGACCCGGTTTCGTTACCGCATCACATTTTCCATGAGGAATGGCAATTCCTTCTCCGATTCCTGTGGTGCTTTCTTCTTCTCTTGCGTATACTTGTTCTCTGTATGCTTCACGGTCGTTGATCTTTCCGCTTGCAACCATAAGATCAATAATCCTGTCAAGCGCTTCACTTTTCGTTTTCGGAGTCTCGTTTAACGAAATACTCCTTTTATCAAGCAGATCTGTGATCCTCATTCTCAAAACCTCCTGTTCATCTTCGTTTTCTTCCGTTTATTTTTTTGCTTATTTGCTTCTGTTTATTTATGTTTGATTCTGTTTGCTTATGTTTGGCTCTGTTTGTTTCTTTCTAACTCTGTTTGTTTCTATTTATTACTGTTTACTTCTGTTTGTTTCTGTTTACTTTTCTTTTCTGCTTACATCTTTACTGTACATAGTTCGTTTTTATTCATTTTGAAACCTTTTCGTACAGATCCATGATTTCTTCTTTTGTTGCAAGATATTCAGAAAATGCACTTGCACTTCCTGCGGATACCCCCATATAAAATGCGTGTCTATAATCTTTCTTCTCGATCCATCCTGCCGTAAATCCGGCAACCATGGAGTCGCCTGCACCTACTGCATTTACCAAAGTTCCTTTTGGCGCCGGAGCTTCATACACACTGCCGTCTTCCGCTACGAGTACCGCGCCTTCACCTGCCATAGAGATCAGAACGTTTCTCGCGCCCTGCTTTTGAAGTTTTTTCCCGTAAGGAATCACCTCTTCTCTTGTCGTCAGTTTGACATCGAACAATTCTCCCAGTTCATGATTATTCGGCTTGATCAAAAACGGCTTGTATTTTAATACATTAATAAGCAAATCTTTTGTAGCGTCTACAATAAACGTTACATTTTTATGCTGAAGCCGTTCCATGATCGTACTGTACATGTCCGCCGCATCGACGCCGGAATGCTTCCCGCAAGAACAAGAATATCTCCCTCTCCCAAAATATCCAGTTTCCTCCAATAGTTCTTCGATCTTCTCTTCGCTTATTTCCGGCCCTGAACCGTTAATTTCCGTACCGTCAATATTTTTCAGTTTCAGATTGATCCGTGAAATCCCACTGTCGATCTTAATAAAATCAGAACGGATTCCCATCGCTTCTACTTCTCTGATAATCTCTTCTCCCGTAAATCCTGCCGCAAATCCAAACGCTGTACTGTCAATTCCGAGATTCATTAAAATTGTCGATACATTGATTCCCTTTCCTCCGGGAAGGATCAATTCCGAATCCGTCCGGTTCGTAAGTCCAAGCTGAAAATCAATTTACAGAAACGATATAATCCAAGGACGGATTAAATGTAACTGTATAGATCATCTCCATTCCTCCTTTTCTTTTTGCGTCTTTTTGTTTTCTTGATGTCATTATATAATCATATTCAGTCAAATTCAATCATAATAATTCACATAGTTTTCATTTTATTTTCGTTGAATTTGCACAAATATAATCTTTTTTGACTTATTTTGACCGAATTAAATATAATAACCGGACAGAACACAAATATTTATCTGCATTCTGCCCGGGTTATTTATAGTTATTTGTATTCATTTATATCTGAGCAAACAGATCTCTGTCGCGTCAGACATCCTGCTTGTCCCATGACATGTCTATCTCAGACGATCCGAAATTTTTCTCGATCAAACCGCAATACTCTTTATACTCTTCCTCTTCGGAAAAGTTTTCTTTTAAAGCGTCCCGAACCCCTTTATAATACCACTCCAACGCCGCTTTGCTTTCATCCGAAAACGCTCCCATAACTTCTCTCCTACAACCGGATAATCTCTGTCGATATCCCGCATATTTGAAAGCTTATCTGCAAGACCGATCAACTGTACTTCTCTTTGTGCGTCTTTTAATCTGGCGATCGTCGCGCTCTTGCGTTCTTTCCAGCTAAGCGTCTTATCCT
>ENA-OUNI01000733-OUNI01000733.1-human-gut-metagenome-genome-assembly--contig:-NODE-733-length-14764-cov-2.872651_pt1 | contig 14764 bp, 19 predicted proteins | sample MGYA00242499_ERZ504580 | MGnify/ENA primary metagenome ERZ504580 (study PRJEB26092, sample SAMD00036315) | human gut metagenome | host: Homo sapiens | study: EMG produced TPA metagenomics assembly of... | reverse complement strand
CGGTAATGTTCTGTGGCGTCAGCGCAAGCGTAATTGGTGTCGTACGCCGTTCACGTTCACCGTGTACATGCTCACTGATCAGGAAATGAGCATCAAAACCGGCATCCTTAACGAGAAATTCAATCTCATCAAACTATTCCGCATCGTGGATATTAGTGTGGAGCGCACGTTCCTGCAGCGCCTGTTCGGTTTGAGCACGCTGGTACTTGATACGCGCGACAGTCTTCCGGCAACGGTGTTGTGGTACTGAAGAACGTGGTGCATGGTTTTGAGGTTCGCCGGGTGATGCAGGAGGCCGTGGACTCATCCCGTAAGGAAAATGGCATGTCAGCGCGCGAATTCCTCGGAGGTCCGGGCGGTCCGGGGCCGGAAGGACCTGGCATGGGATTCGATGCGCCTGATATGGGCGATTTTTAGAGACGCGCGGTAGTTTCGTTTCAGCGCATACGAAAGGCTTGACTTGAGCTGGTTTTTCTGGCTCGAGCCAAGCGCCTTTCTTTTTCTGGAGAGTACCGCCGCGGCGGTATGGGAATCGTTATATGTCCTATGGGGCGCTCATACAACGTCCTCTGGGGCGGTCAGTACTTGTTGGCGCCGCTGCCGACGAAGTTGACCTGGAAGCCGCGGTGGTAGTGCAGGAACATGTCGGCGCCGTAGCGGTCGACAGGGCGGTGGGTGAACAGCATACGGATGGCGAAAGCGGTCTGCACGTCTTCCGGCAGGTTCATGAATTCCTTGTGCGCATCCCAATACGGGTTCATGGTGATGGCTGCGTCCGGCACATAGGCGTAGCCGTAACCGTCTTCGTTCACGTAGCCCATGAACGGCAGGTCCCAAGCGTTATGCGCGGTGAGGGCTGCCTTGAATTCCTCCACCTGAGCGAGGGCTTCGTCGCTGATGCCGAGGCTCTTGGCAACCTCGTTGGCTGCGGCGGTCTTGGCGTCCGCGTCCTGGCCGAACATGTTCAGATCCACGTTGATGACGGTCTTTTCATCTGCCATGATGAATTCCTTTCCTGCGATGTGTTCGCATAATGTCATGAACATTAGTAGTGTTCGTTTTAATGTTCGTTTAGATAAGCAAACGAACATCATTTCTTGAAGTCTGGTTCATGTTGTTGATGGATGCTTGCTGTATCCGTGACTAACGATAGCACGCTTTTTTAGCTGTGATACCGCGGAAAATACTGTTTTTGCAATTGATGATGCTGAGAATCGTTGATGTTGCAATGATTGCAGGTCTTGAAAATGACATTGTAAAAAGTAACATTGAGCGTGTTCTTTTTGTTCTGCAAAAACATGTTACTTTTCTGTTCAAACGAACATCTGCATATGATTGTAGGGTGGATTGCACGTGTGAAAAGGTGGTTTGAAAAGGCTTGAGCGATCATCGACGATGCACTGTGTCACTTTTTGCAGATGAGGTGACATTTTCCATGTCTGAGGCGTGGCGGCCGTCGGTTCAACAATGACTTTCCGCCACGTCAGCAATTTTCTGGAACTAGAATGCTGGGTTGCCGGTGAGGTGACGGTAGAGTTCGGGGTCAACCGGTTTCGCGAGTTTCAGTGTGGAAATCACGACCTTTGATTGGGTTCCGTCATCTGCGATATTCACTGACTCATGCGCATCGTCTACAGCTACTGCCGAACCGACATAATAGTAGGATTTCTCCTTTTCCTCGGCCTTACGTCGAATAAAAATGGGAACAAAATGACGGTTTTTCCATTCCGACGTATGCTCGGTTCCATCAAGCAGCCATTTGAATTCCGGAGATTGCAAAGAACGATTGTTTTTGCTGAACCATTCAATTTCTCCAGGATTCAAGAAACGATCGCCATACTGGCTTGCCTCATATTTAATGAAGATCGGCAAAGAATTCGTGTCGGTGTCAAGCTTATATCCGCCCACATTCTGCGGAATCTGCTCATCCTTCCACGCGCACAATCGCATGACATCGGCAAGACTATATTTCTCGCCATATATGAACCCATGATCCGGCATGATGCGACGCTTGCGAGCTTCCCTTGACAGTGCAAGCGCATTGAACAAGCTGGCTTCGATGGTATCTGTAAAGAACGTTCGGAATGTTGCGTGATGCAGCATTGACTCGCATTCCTGGGTCAATGCATACGATTCATTGTCGCACATACAAACCAAAGAAGTATTGCCGAAACGAGTGCGATTCGCACTTGTGAAATACGAATAATTCAACGTGGAAAAAGCAGAACCGCACTGCTGAATATTATTATCGACATACGGAAACAGCGTAGACAATAATGTTTGCAAATCAAACAAACTCAAGCTGTGCTGTGTGGAAAAACGTTCAAACAGTGACGCATCATCGTCGGAACAATCCGGATTGATGCGACGCCAATCCAAATCGCACAACACCGCAAGAATCAGCGACTCATGCGGGCGCAAACCACGCAACTGAGTCGCAGTCAACATTTTCAGCACACCAGACTGCGCGTTTGACACCGGTTCAAGCTGCTCCACATACGAAGCCGACGCATGCTTGCCGCGCGACAGACTCTTCTCACGAGAGACCACGAACGACAGATAATCGTTATTCTTCGAAGCCAACGTGAACACTAAAGACGCATCGCGATGCGCGAAATCCATCAGCATCGGAATACGACCCAACTCATAGCGCATCTGCTGATACTGCTTGCTCAGCAGCTTCATATCCGACAAATCAGCGGTATCGAGTGACGCGAGCACGCGCTCGCGGGCGATTTTATCGAAACTGATCGAAGAAATGCCGATGGACTCGCGTTGAAGATTCTTACGGGCCACATCACGATCGCCAGTATTGCCATACAATGCGATCGGAATCAAATAATTATTGGCGTAATTGCCAATAAAATCAATCACTACAACCGAATCTTTACCGCTTGCCTTACGTAAACCTCGGCCGAGCTGCTGTGTGAAAATAATGCTCGACTGCGTTTGACGAAGCATAACAATTTGGTTGATATGAGGAATGTCCACACCTTCATTGAATAAATCAACGGTGAAGATATAGTCAAGTTCGCCATTTTCAGCTGTTTGACAGCTTCGTCACGTTCGGCTTGCGAGTTTTCGCCGGTAATGGCTTTCGTGCGATACGGTCGTTCCATCTGCTGATTCACCTGCTCGTTGAACATGGCGGACAGACGTTTCGCCTCATCACGGCGAGAGTAGAACACCAAACCGCGCACATCGGTTCCGGCTTCGCTGTAAATCTGGATTTTGTCGATGATATAGCGCACGCGATTAGGGTCGGTGAGCTGTTCGAGCCAACGGGAAAACTCAGTGCGATCCTTGTCTGTCATGGAATCAGCGGAAACCTGCTGCCCCATAAACTTGCTAATGTATTCGCCAACCCCGTAATAGTGGGACGGGCAGAGCATATCCTCTTCAAGCGCCTGCTGCAAGCGAATCTCATACGCGACGTTATTGCCAAATAATTCAACTGATTTCGCCAAGGATTCTCCCGTCTCTAAGCGGAGCGTAGGCGGGAGATGAATTGGCGTGCGTTCGCATGTTATAATGATGTTCAGTCGTACATGTTGTAATCGAGGAGGTGACAATGGAATTGGAGTCGAATCATCATTCGGTGTTCCTGTTGCATTATCATCTCGTGCTCGTCGTGAAATACCGTCGCAAGGTGTTCGACGATATCGTTTCGGCGCGTGCGCGTGAGATATTCGAGTACATCGCACCCAAGTATGGGATAACCGTGGAGGAATGGAACCACGACATGGACACGTGCATGTATTGTTCCGCGCCCAGCCGAAGAGTGAGTTGAGCAAGTTCATCAACGCTTACAAGAGCGCGTCGAGTCGTCTGCTCAAGCAGGAGTTTCCGCAGATTCGGCAGAAACTGTGGAAGGAGTATTTCTGGAGCCGCAGCTTCTGCCTGCTGACCACGGGCGGCGCTCCCATCGAAGTGGTACGACGCTACATCGAGAATCAGGGACGCAGGTAGGAGGCGCGTCATGCAGGTCACACGGCATTGCGCGGTCACGTACCGCATCTACCCGGACAAGGCCCAGGCCGGTCTCATCGACCGGACGATAGGGTGCGCGCGACTCGTCTACAATCTCATGCTCGAAACCCGCATCGACACGTACAATCGCACCGGCAAGTCATGCAACCCCACGCCCGCCCAGTACAAGGACGAGTATCCGTTCCTACGCGAAGTGGACAGTCTCGCACTATGCAACGCCCAATTGAACGTGGCGAAGGCGTACAACAATTTCTTCCGCGACCCCAAGCATGTGGGCTTCCCGAAATACAAGGCGAAGCATCGCAGCGCATGGCGGTACACGACGAACAACAACAACCGCAACATCCGACTCATCGAAGGAGGCAGATACCTCAAACTTCCCAAAGTGGGCGTGATGCGCGCCCGCCAGCACAAGACGATTCCCGATGACTGGAAGCTCAAAAGCGCCACGGTGGAACATCTCAAGAGCGGTGGATACACGGCGACGATACTGTTCGAGTACGAGACCCAAGCACCCGAACCCGTCCGACCCGTGCATATCGTCGGATTGGATTACGCCTCCCACGGCCTGTACGTGTCCAGCGACGGCGAACAAGCCGACTACCCGCGTTTCTACCGGCAGATGGAGCCACGGCTGATGCGCGAGCAACGCAGACTCAGCACATGGTCAAGGGGTCCGGTAATTGGGTGAAACAGAAGCGGCGCATCGCCAAGCTCGCCGCCAAGGTCAGGAACCAGCGAGCCGACTTCCTGCACAAGACGGCCAACCGGCTCGCCGCCCGATATGATTGCGTCGGCGTGGAGGACTTGGACATGAAGGACATGAGCCAATCCCTCGCACTCGGCAAAAGCACGATGGACAACGGGTACGGCATGTTCCGCACCATGCTCGCATACAAGCTCGAACGACAAGGCAAGCAGCTGGTCACGGTAGACAGGTTCTACCCGTCCAGTCAACTATGCTCCGATTGCGGCTACCGCAATAAGGATACGAAGAACCTGTATATCCGCGAATGGACATGCCCCGATTGCGGGGTCTGGCATGACAGGGACGTGAACGCCGCGACCAACATCATGCACGAAACACGACGACTCGTGCAGGAATGATAACAAAAAACTTACGAGAACCGTGGGGCGCACGGGAATAGCCTGTAGACACTGACTCCGCTAGGAGCCTTGAGCAGGAAGCCCCCCCTCAGACCGCGAAGCGGTCAGGTGGCGGGAGCACGTCACAAATATTCGCACCATCAGTACGTTCCGGCGTTGCCGTCATGCCAAGCATGAAATCAGGAGTGAAATAATCGATAATTCTCTTATATGAATCCGCGGCGGCATGGTGAACTTCGTCGATCAAAATATAATCGAAATCATCTTTGCTGAATTGTGCAAGAATTTCCGGACGAGACATGGTTTGCACAGTGGCAAACACATATTTACGACCATGCTCTTTACTCGTTCCGGAAAATAATCCAAGCTCATCATCGGTGCAACGAAGCGCTTTCGTGAAGTTCGATTTTGCCTCCGGGAAACTCCCAATATCCAGCCAGCGACTTGCCTTCGCCACGGCGTGCGCACAATACTTCGCCATCTTTGATAATGGCCGCGCCCACAACATTGATGATCTTACGTGGCATCGTGGCTTCCTCTCTTGTCGGAAAATCAGATCCAGGATACAACGGGGGCGATCGCGCCAGGCCCAAAAGATTGAAACAAAATAGCAGTATAGGGCATGCAGACATTGACGAAGAGCTGGAAATGATCTTTGGAAGCAAAAAACTTTCACATCACGTATGCCACGTTTATTTTGCTTGTTGGGTGTAGCGGCAGTTTGGGAAGCCGGTGCACCCGTAGAATGAGCGGTTCGGATCGTTGCGATTGTGCCGCAAGCTTAGGGCTTCGCCGCAATTCGGGCATTGCGGAGGAAGTTTGACTCCTCGGAAAATGTTCGGGCAGATCTTGCTATGCAGTTCATACATGAATCGCGACGGGCGGGTCTGATCCACGATGAAGAACAGTTTCTTCTTGCATCGGGTCATCGCCACGTAAAACAGTCGCCGTTCCTCCGCATGCGGGCATCGTTCCACTTCCGGCAGTAGCAGACCAAGCAGCGGCTCTTCGGGAATCGTGCTTGGAAAGCCTTTCAATCCGCCGGAACAGCAGAGCAGAAATACGAAGTCGCGTTGCAATCCTTTGGAAGCATGAGCGGTCATGAAACGAATATCCATATCCGGTTTTTCGAGAAAACGAATATTTCCAGTGCTTTGGTCGATGGAGAACAGACCGCTTTGATCGCAACGAATCATGAGATTGATGTCACTGCGATACCGGCCAAGCAGCAATACGGACGCGGTTTTCGGTAGTTTACGCAACTGCTCGACAATCACATTGAATCGTTCTTCGCAGTATGCCCGCCAAGTGCTTTCAGCGAATATCCTTCTTATCGCTGGGATTATTGAGATGTTTGACATACAGATTGGTATCGCGCATCACGAATGCTCCGCTTGCGTCAATAAGGCTTTGACGGAAGCGCCGTGTGGTGGTGATCTGGAACATGCGGGTCGGACCCAGGCGTGCCAAATTCGGTCGAAATCGAGAATGAGATGAAGGTCGCTGCCTGCAAAACGATAAATCGACTGCCAATCGTCGCCAACGCAGAATAGTGAGAAATCATGTTGCAAGCGAAGCGCACGGATTAGCTCATAACGCGGTCGTGACATGTCCTGATATTCGTCAATCAGCACATATTTATATGGATGACGGTACGAGCCATTATTGACGCAACTGATGGCATCAACGATCATTCCCGGAAAATCAATACCATTATTGGTTGCGAAATTCTGCACATAGGCGTGATAAAGCGGTTCTATAAGCTGCAGCATCTCACGATTACGACCGATGTTTTTACCGCCATAACGTTCGTTAAGAGCTTGCATTCCAGTAGTGTCAATATTGTTTGACCGCATATGCTGGATAATGGTTTGTGTGGTATCGATAAGATTCTGACGATATTGATTGAATGCATAATCGTCTGTTGGAAGCTGGAAATTCTCAAGTCGTGCAGCTGTGGAATATTTATCAAGCAACTGTTGCGACATAAGTTTAAATGCCAGAAGACGATAGGAAACATTGTGTTCAAGCAGGTATTCAAATGCGTTACGCACCACATTGTTTGACGTGTGCCCGTCAATAATTGGACGATTGGCAATGGTGGAGGAACGGCAGATTTCCAGTCCGAGACTATGGAAGGTGCATGCGCGAATGACTTTGCCGGTGCTTTGCGTGATGCGGCTCGACATTTCGTCGGCGGAAGCTTTGGTGAACGATAGCACCAGAATCTCTTCGGGAGTGGCGGTTCCTGTGTTCAGCAACCATGCGATATAGCCGACGATGGTAGTGGTTTTGCCGGTTCCCGCACCTGCGAGCACTAGCGTATTGTGACCAGCTCCGGCGATGGCGCTGATCTGCTCGTCGCTTAACTCATGCTTTTCGATTTTGCCGATGATATTTCGCGCCCGTTCGATCTGCTCGGCAGGGAGCATTGGTTGCGGCATAAGCTTCTGAGCCGGTTGTGAATTGGCATGAGATTGCGCTCGCGAACGATTCGTTGTGACAGAAGTATTGCGAGCTGTGGTTTGTGTTTGCGCGCGGTATGACGATCGCGCCAACTGTGATGATTGGGATGGTTGCGTAAGCTGTTGCGTTTGACGTGATTGTACAGTGGACTTGCGTTGCGTCGTCTGCTGTTGCGTGGGATTGGGAACGTTTTGCCGCGCAAGCTTGGGCCCGGGCTGAGTCGCCGTTTTGGAGACGGGCGGTTCTCCAATAAGCGCGTTCATGAACTTGCTCAGCAATCCCATAATGTTCCTCCTCAACCAGTGCAAGGAGAAATTATATGTGCTGCCAATGAATGCTTCAGCGTCGGCTGTGTGAACGGAATCGCAATTCGCCGACGCTGAAACTAATATTGGAGCTTAACGTTCGAAGGGGTAGGTGAGGTTCCAGTCGCGGCGCAGGGAGTCCATGAGTTCCATGATGCGCAGGGTGTCTGCGTGGGGCATTTCCTCGCATTCGGTGCGACCGTCGATTACGGCCTGTGCGGCGGCCGCCACCTCGTATTCGTAGCCGGTGAGCTGGGCGGGAACATCGTAATGTGCAACAACCGTATGATTGCCGTCATACACGTCAATCGCCTCAACATTATTAATGTTCTGGCACACCATATAACCATCGGTTCCCCACACGGATCCCGTGCGGTCGCTATGGCACAGAATCGAACTTTGCGCGGTCGCCATCACACCGTTCTCGTAATAGAACGTCATGGAATTATGCGCATCCACGCCGGTTTCGTACGCTCGCATCGACGATTCAATGCGAGCGATCGGCGCATTATGCATGATCATGTCGATGAAATTGATCGGATATACGCCAACATCCAACAATGCGCCACCGGCAAGCGCGGGATCAGTGATTCGCGCCTTCGCGGTGGTGGGGTAACACAGGTTCGCATCGATCGCCTGTATTTCACCAATCGCACCGGAGGCGAGAATCTTATCGATAATGGCGCGGGACGGCATGTATCGCGTCCAAATCGCTTCCGCGCATAGCATGCCGGTTTCTTTTGCAACGGCTAACATCTCACGGGTCTGTGCCGCATTCGCGCCGAATGCTTTCTCCACCAGCACACCCTTGCCGGCTTTCATGCACAATATCGCCTGTTCCGCATGCAGATTGTGCGGCGTAGCGATGTACACCAAGTCCACGTTCGGATCGGCCACAAGTTCCTCATATGAACCGTATGAAACTGGAAAACCGTATTTCGCGGCGAAATCGGCCGCACGCACCGCATTTCGTGCGGCGACAGCATACGGTTCCACCAAATCCGCATAACGAACGTCTTCGGCCATTTTCACCAGCGTGTCAGCCATATGTTGCGCGATCCGGCCTGCGCCGAGAATCGCGACACGAATACGAGCCATATCAAACCCCATCTTTCGTAAACTGCATGAATAGTGTTGATTCATTTATATTTATTATTGCTGCGTTGCAAGTCCCAGCGTACGCCATGCATGATCGCAACGCGCGTTGGTCCGTCTCGCGCTTGCATTGCGTTTTGTCCGGATGCTTTTCTGATTTGCCGGATTTTGCCGGATCTTGCCATAATGGTGTGCTGTGGCAGCGCAGGAACACGTTAAGAAGACCGGAAAACCTCGGAAATCCGCAAAAAAAGAGAAATACGAGCGTGGCACGAGAAGCTACATCATGTCGCATATCCGAGGTAAAGACACCTCCATCGAAATGATGGTACGCAGTTTTCTTTTTTCGAAAGGCCTGCGATTCCGCAAAAACGACAAGCGGTATCCGGGACATCCCGACGTGGTGTTGCCGAAATACCGCACGATGGTGTTCGTCAATGGCTGCTTCTGGCATATGCATGAAAACTGCCCGAAAGCCACGCGCGTGCCGAAATCGAATGTGGAATTCTGGAGTGCGAAACTGCTGCGCAACCACGAACGAGATGTCAGACAGCATGCCGAACTTGAAACGATGGGCTGGAAAGTGATCGTGGTGTGGGAATGCGAGCTCGCCAAAAAAGTACGTGAGGAACGGCTGGAACGGCTTTATCATGAAATCGTCGGCACGCAACCTGCTTGATCGACATTTATGCGATCTACTTGCAATTGCGTGATTCTTGCCGAACATACGTGATGTATGCTCGATTAATTTCTTGTTTTTCTTGATTTCGAAACGGTATGTAACGTCGGTGAGACGATGCTTGTGATTCAGCGTGATTTGTCGTGTCTGAAGAATACAAACGAACTATGGGAAATGCTGAGAACAGCGCGCTGCCGCAGATGTCGCACCGCGCCCAGATTGCTAATCCGTTCCGTGCCATGGTGTTTGGTGCGATGGCCGACGAGATGATCGCCGCAGGCACCGATGTGGTCAAGTTGAGCTTGGGGGAGCCGGATTTCGGCGCTCCGCCCGCAGTGCGTGATGCGATGCGCGAACAGTATGATGGCCGTCCATTGCCATATACCGCCGCAATGGGTTTGCCGGAATTGCGTCAGGCGATTTCCGATTTCTACAAGGAACGCCACCATGTGGACGTCGATCCGAAACGTATCGCGATTACGGCCGGAGGTTCCACGGCACTGCTGCTTGCCGCCGCATTGACGGTGAACGAGGGTGACGAGGTGCTGATCGCCGACCCGTCGTACCCGTGCAATCGCGAACTGGTCCGCGCGTCGGCGGCAAAGTCGTGGACGTGCCGACGAATGCGACCACCCGATTCCATCTCACACCGGAACTGTGCCACGAATACTGGTCGGATCGCACCAAAGCGGTGATGATCACCTCGCCGTCGAACCCGACCGGTACCACCATCGCCTTCGACACCCTGAAATCCGTGTGCGACCTGGCGAAAGAACGCGGCGCATGGCGTATCGTCGACGAAACCTACCTTGACCTAGCCGACCGTGAACCGGACGGCTCCGACGTAAATCCGTGCTCGCCTGCGACCCGGACGCCATCGTATGCTCCAGCTTCTCCAAGTTCTTCGGCATGACCGGCTGGCGACTGGGTTGGATGGTCGTGCCTGAATGCGCGCTCGAAGCCATGGACGATCTCGCCACCAACTTCTTCCTGTGCGCGCATACTCCCACCCAGCATGCGGCGCTCGCGTGCTTCACTCCGGAAACGTTGGCCGTGTGCGAGGAACGCCGTCAGGAGTTGCTGGAGCGTCGTCGCATTGTGGTCGACGGATTGGCTGAGATCGGTCTGCCGCTGGAGGTTGAGCCGAATGGCGCGTTCTATGCGTATTTCAATATTTCCAGCACTGGTCTTGACGCGTGGACGTTCTGTGAACGTGCGTTAAAGGAAGCGCACGTGGCGTTGACGCCGGGCCGTGATTTCGGCGAGGCCACTGCCGACACCCATGTGCGGCTTTCGTATGCGGCCTCCCGTGAGGCGCTTCGTGAGGGTCTGAGGCGAATCGGAGGTTTCGTAGCCGAACTGCACGGATGATGTTTGTGAGCGCTTTGCAATCGTTGTCGGCGCTGTGAATGTTGCGTGGCCATCCTAGGTGAATAGGATGGCCACTCGAATATTTGCAAAGGTTGTCAATGTAATGTCAGGTGAAAGGGGGAGTGCGATGTCACTATGCTTGAAATCATGGTTAGTTTACATTCGCATGTCACTCGTCTTGGCGTGCTTGACATTGGCTCCAATACCGTTCACATGCTCATCGTCGATGCGGCGCCTGGCGCCCGTCCGGAACCTGAGGCCAGCACGAAAAGCACTGTTCGATTGATGCAATATCTCAAGGCCGATGGCACAATCAAAAAGGCCGGAGTCGAAGCTGTGGTCGCAGCTGTGGAAAAGGCCATGGGGCTGGTCAAAGAATATGAGATTACCCAACTGCTCGTGCTGGCCACATCCGCATTGCGTGAGGCTCCGAATGGCAGCAGGATCCTCAAACGAATCGAAAACGTCGTCGGCCAGCCGGTCACGGTGCTGTCCGGTGTGGATGAGGCCAGACTCACCTTCCTTGCAGCTCGCCGCTGGTATGGTTGGGATGCCGGTCGGCTGCTGGTCATCGATATCGGTGGTGGCTCTCTCGAGGTGGCTATGGGTTCGGATGAGGATCCCACAGTAGCGCTGTCCGTGCCGGCAGGTGCCGGTCGTGTGACCCGTGAATTCCTACCGGAAAACGGTATTGCGAATGATAGGGATTTGGAAGACGCGCGCAGGAACATCCGTAAGATTCTTGAGCCGATGGTCAAGGCGTTCCCGAAATCGAAGCACCCGATGCATGCCGTCGGCACATCGAAGACCATTCGTTCCCTGGCTCGTCTCGCCGGTGCGTGGTGCGTCAGCCCGGCCGCGTGGACACTTCGATCATGACGATTGACCAGCTTGAGGATTGGCTTCCCCGTCTTGCGGCCATCTCGCCGGACCAGCGTACCGCATTGCCGGGCGTCACGCCGGAGCGCACGTATCAGATCGTCGGTGGCGGCTTGGTGATCGACGAGATCATGAAGGCGCTTGACGTCAAGGAAGTGGAAATCTGCCCATGGGCGTTGCGGGAAGGGGCTATTCTGCGCTGGCTCGACCAGTTTGGCCGCACGAGCCTTGGTTTCTAGCGGTTCCTAGGCTTCCAGCTTCCTCAGTTCCTCCAACTGGTTCTTCGCCTTGTGCAGCTTGGTGAAGATTTCGTTGCGCTGTTCGGGATTCTTTGCCCGTTGGTGATCGCGCGTGAGCTTATCGATCTGCTCGGTAAGCTGTGCGGCCTGCATACGCCGTGTCATGCGCGCGTCCAGTGCCGTGGGAGAGGCGCTGCCGAGCGTCACCTGCGAGCATAACACTCCCACAGCGCGTCGATGGAATCGACCGCAGGATCGCCGATGTCCAGCATCGCTTCGCCGGCCGGTTTCCAATCTGAGACGAACACTTTGAATGTAGGTGTGTGACCGGCGCGTCCCGGCAGCGCGCGTCTCACGGCGAACGCGCACTCCTGCCGCTTCGTACCTTCGAAGTCGGCGTCGCGCACGCATACGAACACGATTCCCGACTTGCGTTGCATGGCAATCAGCTCGACGATATCCGTCGGTATGGCGGCGTTCTTGGCATGCAGGCGCAATCCGATTGCCAGTACTTCCGGAATGCGTGTTCCGACGGCAAGCCGTGTATTGCTTGGCCGCAGCAGAGACAACATGGTGATCGTCTCGATGTCGTTCGCCAATCGTTGTTTTGTTTTGGCTGAAACCGGTATTCTCGCCATGAACAGGCCTTTCGGCAACGTTGCCTTTTCTGCGGGAACCGCAGAGGAGCTCGGCAGACCCAATGTGAGTGCGGAAACGGAACCGCAGGAGGCGATCGTCATTGCTGGCCTTCTTTCGTGCTTTCATATCGGTTATTGGGGCAACAGTAGTCGCAAGAGCCGCAAATTTTGATAACGGCGCGTCGGTATGTGACTGGCGGGAATCTATAAAACTGCGCGTGGATGATGTCTCCATGTATTGAGCAAAAGAATGCATTTTTCGGCCATCGCGGGAACCGGTATCGGCGGATCGTTCGTCAAGCCCGTCACCTCCAGTGTGCAAGTCGCCTCTTTGGTCAAAGCCGGTTGTGGCGATCCGGTCGACGATCGGGGAGCACCCAAATTCACCTCCTGTGCGGCCAACGGCGCCGACTGCACACGTGCCGCCACCACCGATCCGACATCCGCGACGCAAGTGGGATGCGTATCGGCGCAAGCGCGCTCTGTTCGCCATGCCGTGCGGCTGTGATAGACGATTGCAATCTGCGACACGCGTGATTTGGTGATTGAGGCATGTGTGCGTATTATTTCATCTTGCGGTGATCAGAGCTAGGTGAGACGCCCGGTCCCATTCCGAACCCGGAAGCTAAGGCCTAGCACGGCGATGGTACTGCACTCGAGAGGGTGTGGGAGAGTAGCACGTCGCCGCACTTAAACTTTTTTTGAATCCCGAGTCGAGCATCGCTCCTCGGGATTTTTCGTTACGTGATTCGCCCAAGTCCAATTATGTTCCGGTTATGTGCGAAGGCGAATCCAGTGGTCACTGATTGCGGCGCTCAGGTAGCGAAAACCACCAACAGAACAATGCCGTTTCAATAAAAATGACAGGTAGCGGTATGAGCCACCACCAGCCAGTGGTGCCGAATTCGTTCGCGGGCGCAATAATCCAAGGATGCGAGCCCAGCCACCCTAAGAATACGGCTATGGTTGATCCCAACGACATGGTTATTCCTAAAGGTCTGAACAAACGCATGAGCTGGAATCGTGATGCACCGAATTCTTGAAGCGTCCAGCGTAATGTTGACTGCGTTTGACGTGTTGATATGGCCAATGCGGCGAATGTCAGGCCGCTGATAATTGTGGCCAAAGCTGGTATGGCAATGGCGCGTGCCATGTAGGAGCGGTAAGAGGTGGTGTCGTGTTCGGTAATGAATGCATACCCGCAACGGTTAATGATGTCGGATCGAATTGAATCGCGAACGCCGGAAGCGATTGACGGGAAATCGGTCATGATGAGAGTATGCCGGTTGCTTGGCGTAAGGCCAAGCGTTTTTGCTTGTGGTGAGTCGATTCCAAGAACCACGCCGGGCATGGTGTAATCATTGAGCAGCGAGTCGGTGCCCTCGGTGGATACTTGTGCTGCCTGAGTTATTTTTTGGGTTGCGGGATCGATGAGAATGATGCCAGTGTTGCCGCTTTCAGTAATATGAACGTCGTTGGTTTTACCGGCTAAAGACGAGTTGCTATCGACAAGCATGACAGTGGTTTCATTATCGGAATCTGAGTAGCAATCCGCATCGTCGGAACCATGTTGAATGACGCAATCGTAAGCATGGGAAGTCGCGGCGCGGACCAGATACCGGGATTCATCCGGTGCCGTGAGCACGATGGCTTTGTCTAGAGTCTCGGGATATTTGCCGGCAAGATAGTTCAAGTCATCCTGAGTCAAATAATCGGCGATGAACAGCCCATTATCCGAATTGCCTGTCGCTATCATCATTTGCCCGCTGAACAATGAGCTGGCACCTAACAATAAGAGTGCCAATGCGCATACTGGGGCAGACAAACTTCGTGTACGTTCTATCGCATTGCATTGTGCTGGCGTGCGGAAAAGCCAAGGCAGTGAAAGGAGCATAGGTCCCAGAGCGCAAGCCCCCATGACCGAGCCCACTGATCCGCCAAACGGCCATGCGGCTGCATGATAACGTTCTATCGCCACACAAGAAAACATCAGAA
>ENA-OUNI01000732-OUNI01000732.1-human-gut-metagenome-genome-assembly--contig:-NODE-732-length-14769-cov-2.936552_pt1 | contig 14769 bp, 17 predicted proteins | sample MGYA00242499_ERZ504580 | MGnify/ENA primary metagenome ERZ504580 (study PRJEB26092, sample SAMD00036315) | human gut metagenome | host: Homo sapiens | study: EMG produced TPA metagenomics assembly of... | reverse complement strand
CGCAGCCGCTGGGGCCTACCACCACGACGACCTCGCCGGGGCGGACGGAAAAGCTGACGTCATCCAGCACGGTATTTTCCCCATAGCCCTTGACCAGATGCTCTACGGTCAAAATCGGTTCTGCCATGGTTCCTTACCTCCATTTTTTCTCTAAGTACGATGCCAGCAGGCTGATGGGCCAGCAGGCGAGGAAATACAGCAGGAACACGACCAGATAGATGCCGAATGCAGCGTTCGGGCTGGCCATGCGGTTGGCCTCAATGATCTGCTGCGCGACCTTCAGCACCTCGACGACGCCGATCATCAGCACAAGGCTGGTGGTCTTGATCATGCGGGTGATCAGGTTGATGCTCAACGGGATCAGGCGGCGCACCGTCTGCGGAATGATGATGTACCAATAGGTCTGCGCCTTCGTCAGGCCCAGCGCCTCGCTGCTCTCATACTGGTGCTTCGGGATGGAGATCAGCGCGCCTCTCACAAGGTCACTCATCTCTGCCGTGCCCCACAGCACAAACACGATGACGGATGCCGTCTCGCCCGAGAGGTTCCAGCCCCACGCGCGGGTCGTGCCGAAAAACACAAGGAACAGCAGCACCATCTGCGGCATAATGCGGATGATTTCGAGATAAACCCGCAGGATGGCTTTTACAACGGGATTTTTGCCGCTCATCAGCACGCCCAGCAGGATGCCCAGCGGGATACTGATGGCGACGGAAAGCAGGCTGATGCGCAGGGCCACCCACAGGCCGCCCAGCAGGCGGGCCATGTTTTTGCCCTTGAGCAGTACGTTAAGCCCCAAATCCGGCATAGCGCAGCCTCCTTTCCAGCAGAGACCCCAGCAGCGAAACCGGGAGCAGGATCAGCAGGTAAAAGACCACAAGAAGGAACAGGCTCTCGGTGGTTTTGTAGTACAGGCCGATGAGGTCCTTCGCCGTGAACATCAGGTCCATCAGGCTGATAGCGCTGAACACGCTGGTTTCCTTTAAAATGAAAATGACATTGGCGACGAACGCCGGGACGCTGGTGGACATGGCCTGCGGCAGGATGACGTAGCGCATCGTCTGCATCCGGTCCATGCCGAGCTGTAGGCGCTCTCGGTCTGGATCGGCTCGATGGATTCCAGCCCGCTGCGGAACGCCTCCGCCATGTAGCTGCCGCCCAGAAACGCCAGACCTGCAATGCCGCAGACCGCAGCGTCAGTCCTGATGCCGATCTTCGGCAAACCATAATAGATGAAAAACAACTGGACCAGGAGCGGCGTGTTGCGGCTGAGCTGGATATAAAAGCCGACGACGCGGCGCAGCACAGGCACCTTATAATACTGGACCAATGCGCAGACCAGCCCGATGACAATAGCCAGCGCGATACCTGCCAGCCCCAGACGCAGGGTCAGCCACGCTGCTTTTTCAAACAGCGGCAGGTACTGTGCGACCACATTCCAATCCACAAAAGTCTCCCCTTCCCTATCGGGTCATGAACAAATTTAGGTAAAAAAAATCCGGGACTTCTCTGCGAAGGTTCCCGGACAAAGGTCAGGTTCAACACATGGGGGTCTGGTTGGCCCCACAGACCATGCCCGGTGACAGTGCATACGACAACAACACATAGCGGACATAGCGGTATTCCCCTTTCCTGTTTTTGGTTTGCTTTGTTCAAACCCGATGCCAGTATAATATACCTATTTACCTAGGATGTCAATAGGTTTTAGGCTTTTTATTTGACTTTTTCTGCAAAATAATTGCGCCGCGTTTGTGTAGAGTGCACAACGCGGCGCAATGTGTTTTATGATGTAGGGGCGCACCAAAAAAGGGCGCTGCCCTTGCGGACAGCGCCCTTTGTATTGCTTTTCAGAGCAAGAAATTACTTCTCGATCTTGGAAACAACGCCGGAACCAACGGTGTGGCCGCCCTCGCGGATAGCGAAACGCAGGCCCTCTTCCATGGCAACGGGGGTGATCAGCTCAACATGCATATCGACGTTGTCGCCGGGCATGCACATCTCGGTGCCCTCGGGCAGGGTGATGATGCCGGTAACGTCGGTGGTGCGGAAGTAGAACTGAGGACGATAGTTGTTGAAGAACGGGGTATGACGGCCGCCCTCTTCCTTCTTCAGGACGTAAACGTGGCCGTCGAAGGTGGTGTGGGGATGAACAGAGCCGGGCTGGCACAGGCACTGGCCACGCTCGATCTGGTCACGGTCAACGCCACGCAGCAGAGCGCCGATGTTATCGCCAGCCTGAGCGAACTCCAGGCTCTTGCGGAACATCTCGAGGCCGGTGATGGTGGTGGTCATCTTCTCTTCCTTGATACCGACGATTTCCATCTGGTCGCCGACGTGGGCAGTACCACGCTCGACACGACCGGTGGCGACGGTGCCACGGCCAGAAATGGTCATGACATCCTCAACGGGCATCAGGAAGGGCTTGTCAGCAGCACGATCAGGAGTGGGGATGTAGCTGTCAACAGCGTCCATCAGCTCCCAAATGCACTTGTACTCGGGGGCGTTGGGATCGGTGCTGGTGGACTCCAGAGCCTTCAGAGCAGAGCCACGGATGATGGGGGTGTTGTCGCCATCGAAGTCGTACTCGTTCAGCAGCTCACGGATCTCCATCTCGACCAGATCCAGCAGCTCCTCGTCGTCGACCATGTCGCACTTGTTCATGAAGACAACGATCTTGGGCACGCCGACCTGACGGGCGAGCAGGATGTGCTCACGGGTCTGGGGCATGGGACCATCGGTAGCAGCGACGACCAGGATAGCGCCGTCCATCTGAGCAGCACCGGTGATCATGTTCTTGATGTAGTCAGCATGGCCCGGGCAGTCAACGTGGGCGTAGTGACGCTTCTCGGTGTGGTACTCAACGTGAGCAGTGTTGATCGTGATACCACGAGCCTTCTCCTCGGGAGCCTTGTCGATGCTGGAGTAATCCATGAAGTCGGCGTCGCCTTCAGAGCCAGAGTCTTGGTGATGGCAGCGGTCAGAGTGGTCTTGCCGTGGTCAACGTGACCGATGGTGCCAATGTTGACGTGCTCCAAAGAGCGGTCAAATTTTTCCTTTTCAGCCATTGGAAGTGTCCTCCTTTAATTAAAACATATTGGTAGTCTTGCGTAAGACTATCATACAAAATTTAAAGAGAAATTGCAAGTCTATTTTATGAAGTATGACTTAAAAAATCAGACTTTGTGAGCGCGCTCGGCCATGATCTTGTCGGCAACGCTCTTGGGAACCTGCTGATACTCATCAGGCTCCATGGAGTACTGGCCACGGCCCTGGTCTTGGAACGCAGGTCGGTGGCGTAGCCGAACATCTCGGACAGAGGAACCATAGCAGTCACGCGGGCGGTACCGTCCTGAGACTCCTGGTTGGTGATCTGGCCGCGGCGGCTGTTCAGGTCGCCGATAACGTTGCCATGTACTCATCGGGCACGATAACATTGACCTTCATGATGGGCTCCATGATGACGGGATCGCACTTCTTCATGGCATCCTTGAATGCCATAGAACCAGCGATGGAGAACGCCATTTCAGAGGAGTCGACCTCATGATAAGAACCATCCCACAGGGTGACCTTGACATCAACGACGGGATAGCCGGCGAGAACACCGGACTTCATCGCGCCCTGGATACCATTGTCAACAGCGGGGATATATTCCTTCGGGATAGCGCCGCCAACGACACCGTTGACGAACTCATAACCCTTGCCGGGGTTGGGCTCCAGCTTGATCTTAACGTGACCATACTGGCCCTTACCACCGGACTGACGGGCGTACTTGGTCTCCTGGTTGGCTTCCTTGCGAATGGTCTCGCGGTAAGCAACCTGGGGAGCGCCAACATTGGCCTCGACCTTGAACTCACGGAGCAGACGGTCAACGATGATCTCCAGATGGAGCTCGCCCATGCCGGCGATGATCGTCTGGCCGGTCTCCTCATCGGTCCAGGTGCGGAAGGTCGGGTCTTCTTCAGCGAGCTTTGCCAGCGCAATGCCCATCTTCTCAGAGCCAGCCTTGGTCTTGGGCTCGATGGCAACGCGGATAACGGGCTCCGGGAAGTTCATGGACTCCAGAATGATGGGGTGCTTCTCGTCGCACAGCGTGTCACCGGTGGTGGTATTCTTCAGACCGACAGCAGCCGCAATATCGCCCGCGTAAACGGTGTCGATGTCCTTACGGTTGTTGGCGTGCATCTGCAGGATACGGCCGATACGCTCGTTGTTATCCTTGACAGAGTTGTAGACGGTGGTGCCTGCGTCCAGCGTACCGGAGTACACACGGAAGAAGCAGAGCTTACCGACATACGGGTCAGTCATGATCTTGAAGGCCAGAGCTGCGAACGGCTGGTCGTCGGAGGAGATACGATCCTCTTCCTCGCCGGTCTCGGGGTTGGTGCCTTAATGGCTGCAACGTCGGTAGGAGCCGGCATGTAGTCAACAATGGCATCCAGCAGCTTCTGAACGCCGCGGTTCTTGTAGGAGGAGCCGCAGACAACGGGAACGATCTCGTTAGAGATGGTAGCCTTACGCAGAGCCGCCTTGATTTCTTCCTTGGTCAGCTCTTCGCCTTCCAGGTACTTCATCATGAGCTCTTCGTCGGTCTCGGCAACAGCTCGATCAGCTTGTCATGGTACTCCTGAGCCTTCTCCTGCATATCCTCGGGGATAGCTCAACGCGGACGTCATTGCCCATGTCATCATAGTAGATGTCAGCCTGCATATCGATCAGGTCGATAATACCCTTGAAGGTATCCTCCTGACCGACGGGCAGCTGGATGGGCACACCGTTGGCGTGCAGACGATCATGGAGCATCTGAACGCAGCGGTAGAAATCGGCACCCATGGTGTCCATCTTGTTGACGTACACCATGCGGGGAACCTTGTACTCGTCAGCCTGACGCCAAACGGTCTCAGACTGCGGCTCAACACCGCCCTTAGCGGCCAGAACGGTAACGGAACCGTCCAGAACGCGCAGAGAACGCTGAACCTCAACAGTGAAGTCAACGTGACCCGGGGTGTCGATGATGTTGATACGATGGCGGTTCTTCTTGAAGAGAGCCGGATCGTGCTGGGTCTCGGTATGGCTCCAATAGCAGGTGGTAGCAGCGGAAGTGATGGTGATACCACGTTCCTGCTCCTGTTCCATCCAGTCCATCGTAGCAGCGCCGTCATGAACCTCACCGATCTTATGGTTGATACCGGTGTAGTACAGGATGCGCTCGGTGGTGGTGGTCTTACCTGCGTCGATGTGGGCCATGATACCGATGTTACGGGTCATTTGCAGAGATACATCTCTCGGCGTAGCCATGGCTTATACCTCCTCGACAGCGAATCAATAACGATAGTGGGCAAAAGCCTTGTTGGCCTCGGCCATCTTGTGCGTATCCTCGCGCTTCTTGACAGAGCCGCCGACACCGTTGGTGGCGTCGATGATCTCAGCAGCCAGACGAGCAGACATGGTCTTCTCGCCACGGGCGCGGCTGTAAGCGGTCAGCCAGCGCAGGCCGAGGGTCTCGCGGCGGGCAGGGCTAACTTCCAGAGGAACCTGATAGTTAGCGCCGCCGACACGGCGGGTCTTGCACTCGAGGTTAGGCATGATGTTCTCCATTGCCTTCTCGAACATCTCGAGCGGGTCGTTGCCGGTCTTTTCCTTCACGATGTCGAATGCATCGTAAACGATCTCCTGCGCAACACCTTTCTTGCCATCCAGCATGATGTAGTTGACCAGGCGGGTGACAACCTTGGAATTGTAAATAGGATCGGCCAGAACTTCGCGTTTCGCGACATTACCTCTTCTGGGCATCTTTCTTCCCTCCTTCACATAAATGATATCATCGGTACTCGAAAGTTAAGAAACTCCCGTTGTGCCACAAAAAAGGCGTTGGCCTATTTTATGGCGAAAAGATGTTTCCTTACTTCTTGGCACCGGCCTTGGGGCGCTTAGCACCGTATTTGCTGCGGGCCTGATTACGGTTCGCAACACCCTGGGTATCCAGAGTACCACGGATGATGTGGTAACGGACACCGGGCAGATCCTTGACACGACCGCCGCGGATCAGAACAACGCTGTGCTCCTGCAGGTTATGGCCGATACCGGGAATGTAAGAGGTGACCTCGATACCATTCGTGAGGCGGACACGGGCAACTTTACGCAGAGCAGAGTTAGGCTTCTTGGGGGTCATGGTACGCACGGCAGTGCAGACACCACGCTTCTGCGGGCTGTTGAGGTTGGTGTACTCCTTTTTCTGGGAGTTGTAGCTCTTCAGAAGGGCAGGCGCGGTGCTCTTTTTGACCAGAACCTCACGGCCTTTGCGCACGAGCTGGTTAAAAGTAGGCATTTCTTTTCTCCTTTCTTCACTTATTCACGCGCTTTTTGCAGGTCGTCCGGCCAGATGGCCGCACTATACCCCGCATCTCACGCAATGTTTATATTACAGCATCCCGGCCGGAATGTCAAGAGTATTGCCAAAAAAATCTTGAAAAAATCGTGCAATACGGAGAATTTTTCATTTCTGAAGCAAAATGTGCAAATCTTGCGCCGGTTTGGGCGGCAGCGTTGCATTTGGGTAAGTCCGCGCATAGAATGAAGCGGACCGTCTCCCCCCGCCGCCGCGCGGCCGGCTGCCGTCCGTGCGCGTTTTGTCTATTTACCAGAGACAAATATACATTTTGCATAAAAACAGGCCGCCAGATTCATTAACTTGACGAGTCGATTTCTGTTGCATTGTGTCCCCCGCTTTGCTATAATGAAGATACAGACAAAACCGGAACAGTTCCGGCCATACAAGTTCTGACGCTACATTTTTGAGGAGGTCCTGACAATGAAGAAACTGCTTGCTATCCTGATTTCCCTGTGCATGGTATCCGCCTTCGCTGTACCTGTTTTTGCAGATGCCAACAGCGATTATATCGCCGCCGTCAAGGCCTACCAGGCCCAGATCGCCGCGAAGGAAGCCGCCTACACTGCAGCGGTGGATGCTTATTCCAAGAATGCAAAGGCCAAGGCAGACGCCGACAGCGCCGCAATTCTGAAGGCCGCCAAGGCCGCCCAGGCGAAGGCCGATGCAGACTGTCTGGCCGTCATCGCCGCGGGCAAGGCTGCCCAGTCCCAGGCTGACGCGCGCGTTGCCGCGGTAATTGCCGCAGGCAAGGCCACACAGGCCAAGCTGATGCACGCGAGGCCGCCTATGCGAAGGCCGTGAAGGCGTATCAGGATCAGATCGCCGCACGTGAGGCCGCCTACATCAAGGCCGTGCTGGGCAAGTAATTCTACCTTATTATAATAGGAGCGGAGCGCCGGGAAAGGCGCTCCGCTTTTTTGTTGCTATTTTCTTGCCTCCCTCTGTGAGGGAGGTGGCCCCGCAGGGCCGGTGGGAGAGAGCCTTGCGGCGGCCCTTACTATTTCGGGCGACCACAAAGCTCTCTCCTCCACCGCCTGCGGGAGGAGCCCCCTCGCAGAGGTGGCCAGGGGGGCAGGGGCAACGGGCAAATGGGGTTTACTGCAGCTTTGCCAGCGTGGCCTCGGCATCGTCGAGGATGCGCTCGAACTTCTCGAGGGCGGCGTCCACGGGGGCCGGGGTGGCCAGGTCAACACCGGCGTGGCGCAGCTCGTCCAGCGGGTAAGCGCTGCCGCCCATGGAGAGGAACTCCTTGTAGCGCTTGACGGCGGGCTCGCCCTCTTTGAGGATGCCCTCGGACAGGGCGACAGCGGTGGAGTAGCCGGTGGCGTACTTGTAGACGTAGAACGGACGGTAGAAGTGCGGGATGCGTGCCCACTCGTACTGGATCTCGTCATCGATGACCATGTCGTTGCCGAAATAGTCGGTGACAAGGCGCTTGTACAGGGCGTTCAGGGCGGCGGCATTCAGGGCTTCACCGCGCTCGACCATGGCGTGGGCCTCGCGCTCGAACTCGGCAAACATCGTCTGGCGGTAGACCGTGCCCTTGAAGTTTTCCAGATACTGGTTCAGCAGATAGAGGCGGGTCTGGGGGTCGTTCTCGTTGGCAAGCAGCTGCTCGATGAGCAGATTCTCGTTGACAGTGGACGCGACCTCGGCGACAAACAGCGTGTAGTCCGCGTACTGCGGCGGCTGATGCTGCGGGAGCGCCAGCTGTGGATCGTGTGGCCCATCTCATGTGCCAGTGTCGAGACGCTGTCCAGCGTGCCGCTGAAATTCAGCAGGATATAGGGGTTGGAGTCATAGCAGCCGCCGGAGTACGCGCCGCCGCGCTTGCCGCGGTTGGGGTAAACGTCGATCCAGCGCTCGGCATAGGCCTTGCGGACGGTTGCCTGGTAGTCCTCGCCCAGGGGCGCAACGGCCTTCAGGACCATCTCCTGTGCGGTCTCGTAGCTGTAGGATTTTTCAGATCACCGACCAGCGGAGCGTAGACGTCATAGAAGTGCAGCGCGTCAACGCCCAGCATCTTTTTGCGCAGGCGGACATAGCGGTGCATGGCGGGAATATGCTTGCGGACCGTGGCGACGAGGTTGTCGTAGACCTCGGCGGGCACATTCTCCCCCGCCATGGCCATCGCGCGGGAGGACGGGTAATTGCGGGCGGCGGCCTCGGCGGTGGCAGCCTTGATGGCACCGGCGTAGGACGCGGCGAAGGTGTTGATGTGCTCGCGGTAGCTCTTGTAGTAGCTGTGGAAGGCGTTCTCTCGCAGGGTACGGTCCGTGCTCATCTCCAGCGGCACAAAGTTGGAGCCGGTGACCTCGACGGTCTCGCCGCTGCCGTCCTTGACGGCATCAAACAGCAGGTCGGCGTCCTCCAGATTGTGGTAGATCTCGGACGGCGCAGACATGACCTCGCCAAAGCTGGCCAGCAGCTTTTCTTCAGCCTTGGTCAGGGTGTGGGGCTTGCCGCGCAGCAGATCCTCGAGGTTGAATTTGTATCTGCGACGGCGGGATCGTTGACGATGGCGGTCAGCGTCTCCTCGGGCAGGGACAGGATCTCCGGCTGGGCAAAGGACAGCGCGGCGGCCATCTTGACGTACTTGCTGCCGATGCGGGCGTACATGCTCTGGGCCTTGTCGTCGCGGGTGTCCTCGTCATGGCGCTGGGAGGCGTAGCAGTAGAGACGCTCGACCTTGCGGCCCACCTCGGTGGAAGCGTCGAGGTATGCGCCAATCGTGACGGCATCGGTCAGCTTACCGGCGAAGGCTGCCAGGCTTTCAATGTCTGCGTCGAGGCTGTCCAGCGCGGTCTCCCACGCGGCGTCGCTCTCGAACATCGGGGTCAGGTCCCACTGAAATTGCGGGTCCAGTTCACTGCGTTCTTTTAGAATTTTGGGCATAGTTTTCTCCTTATTATAAAATATTTTGCTATGCTGAGGATGCAGGGGCGGGCACCGGCCTCCCGTGCCAGTTCGCGGCAGCGGAAGCTTTCACGGGCGGATATGGAATCCGCACCTACACTGTAGGGGTCGGCGTCCTCAACGAACCGGGAGTCGTGCGGTTGCCGCAAAGCTCCGCGGGCGGATGCAAGCATCCGCCTCTACAGGTTACAAAAGAGCGTTTTCCCACTCGGCCGGCTTAAAGCCGGGCAGGACAAAATCGTCGCCCACTAGCAGCGGGCGCTTGACGAGCATACCGTCCGACGCCAACAGGGCGAGCTGCTCGTCCTCGGTCATGGTCGGCAGCTTGTCCTTCAGACCCAGATTTTTGTAGACTAGGCCGCTCGTGTTGAAGAACCGCTTGAGGGGCAGGCCGCTGCGGGCGACCCATTCGCGCAGCTCGGCGGCGGTGGGGTTGTCCTCTTTAATGTGGCGGGCGATGTACTCGATGCCGTGGTCGTCGAGCCACTTTTTGGCCTTTTGGCAGGTGGAGCACGGCGGGTATTGCAGAAACAGCATGGTGTCACTTCCCTTTGCTTTATTCATTCATTATAACCCGCCTGCGTGTGTGTGTCAATCACGGACGGTATACAAAAAAGGATTCCCGCCGTGGCGGCGGGAATCCTTTGCGGTTTATTTAGTGGTCGTAGGCAGCCTCAGCGGCATCGCGGGCGATCTCAGCCTGGACGAGCTCCTCCTCGACCTCCGGCAGACCAGTACCGGCGGGGATGAGCTTACCGATGATGACGTTCTCCTTCAGGCCGGCCAGCGGGTCGACCTTGCCCTTGATAGCGGCCTCGGTCAGGACACGGGTGGTCTCCTGGAAGGACGCAGCGGACAGGAAGGAGTCGGTAGCCAAGCTGGACTTGGTGATGCCAAGCAGGACCTGGCTGGCCTGAACCAGCTTCAGATCAGTCTCACCGGCATCAATGCGGGCCTGGATCTCCTCGTTCTTGATCATGACATCGCGGCGGTTCACGATGCTGCCCATGATAAAGTCGCTGGAGCCGGAATCCTCAATGCGGACCTTACGCATCATCTGGCGGACGATGACCTCGATATGCTTATCGTTGATGTCAACGCCCTGCAGACGGTAGACCTTCTGGACCTCGCTGATCAGGTAGTTCTGGGTGGCGATGGGGCCCTGGATGGCGAGGATGTCCTGCGGGTAAGCATGACCCTCGGTCAGCAGTGCGCCCTTGGCGACCTCGTCGCCTTCCATGACCTTGAGGCGCTGGCCGAACGGGATCAGGTAGCTCTTGGTAACCGGAGCGCCGTTCTCGTCCGTGCCGGTGATCTCGGCATGGCGGCTCTTTTTGGTATCGTCGATGTGGACCGTACCGGCGATCTCGGACATGATGGCCATCGCCTTCGGGCGGCGGCTCTCAAACAGTTCCTCAACGCGGGGAAGACCCTGGGTGATGTCTTCGGCAGATGCGATACCGCCGGTATGGAAGGTACGCATGGTCAGCTGGGTACCGGGCTCACCGATGGACTCTGCGGCAATGATACCGACAGACTCACCGACCTTGACGCATTCACCGTTGGACATATTGGAACCGTAGCAGTGGGCGCAGACGCCGACGTGCGCGCGGCAGGTCATGACGGAGCGGATCTCCAGCTCGGTAATACCGGCGTTGACGATCTTCTCGGCGTCGAACATATCCATCATCTTTTCCTTGCTGACGAGCAGCTCACCCGTGGCGGATCGTGCACATCATGCAGGGAGTAGCGGCCGTTCAGACGCTCCTTGAAGCTCTCGACAACAGAGTTGCCCTCGCTGATCTCGCGGACCCAGATGCCCTCGGTAGCGTGGCAGTCCTCCTCGCGGATGATGACTTCCTGAGAGACATCGACCAGACGGCGAGTCAGGTAGCCGGAGTCAGCGGTACGCAGAGCGGTATCAGCCAGACCCTTACGAGCGCCTCGGGAGGAGATGAAGTATTCCAGGATATTCAGGCCCTCACGGTAGTTGGCGCGGATAGGCATCTCCAGCGTCTTACCGGCAGTATTGGCCAGCAGGCCGCGCATACCGGCCAGCTGCTTGATCTGGTCCATAGAACCACGGGCGCCGGAATCGGACATCATATAGATGGGGTTGCGCTGGTGGTTCTTCTTCAGGTTGTCGCTCAGAGCCTCGGAGACCTCCTCCGTGGCAGCCTGCCAGATCTCAACCGTCTTGCGGTAGCGCTCCTCATCGGAGATCAGGCCGCGGTTGAAGTTCTTCATGACCTTCTCGATCTTCTTATCGGCGGCAGCCAGAATTTCCGGCTTCTCGTCAGGCATAATAGCATCGGGAACTGCAACGGTGATGGCAGACAGGGTGGAGTACTTGTAGCCCTGGGCTTTGATGGCATCCAGCATCATGCACAGGTCTTGGTGCCATGCTTGGTCAGGCAGCGGCTGATGATGTCGGGCAGGCCCTTCTTCGTCAGCTTGTCGCTCTTGCCGCCGGATGCGATCTTGAGGGTGCGGGGGTTCATCTCGTAGTCGAACTTGGTGGCGGGATTGGTGCGGTCCACGTAGCCCAGATCCTGCGGGATGGGGGTGTTGAAGATGATCTGGCCCATCGTGGTATCGACCAGGCCGGTCTCCGCGACGCCGTCAAAGACCATCGTGCGGCGCACCTTGATGGGTGCCTGCAGCGTGATGAGGCCCTCGGAATAGGCCATCATGGCCTCGTCCTCGTCGCGGAAGATCTTGCCGTGGCCCTTATCGTCGGGGTTGACGAGGGTCAGGTAGTAGCTGCCCAGGATCATATCCTGCGTGGGCACGGTGACGGGCTCACCGTCAGAGGGCTTCAGCAGGTTGCCGGAGGCCAGCATCAGCATCTTGGCCTCGCGCTGGGCCTCGGTGGACAGCGGCAGGTGGACAGCCATCTGGTCGCCGTCGAAGTCAGCGTTGAAGGGGGTGCAGACCAGGGGGTGCAGCTTGATGGCACGGCCCTCGACCAGGACAGGCTCAAAGGCCTGAATGCCCAGACGGTGCAGCGTAGGTGCACGGTTCAGCAGGACGGGGTGGCCCTTGATGACGGTCTCGAGGGAATCCCAGACCTCGGGGCGGGCGCGCTCGACCATCTTGCGGGCAGACTTGATGTTGTTGGCCTTCTCCTTCTCGACCAGGTCCTTCATGACGAAGGGCTTGAACAGCTCGAGGGCCATCTCCTTGGGCAGACCGCACTGATACATCTTCAGCTCGGGGCCGACGACGATAACGGAACGGCCGGAGTAGTCAACACGCTTGCCCAGCAGGTTCTGGCGGAAGCGGCCCTGCTTGCCCTTCAGCATATCGGACAGGGACTTCAGTGCGCGGTTGTTCGCGCCGGTGACCGGGCGGCCGCGGCGGCCATTGTCGATCAGGCGTCAACGGCCTCCTGCAGCATACGCTTCTCGTTGCGGACGATGATGTCGGGCGCACCGAGCTCCAGCAGACGCTTCAGGCGGTTGTTGCGGTTGATGACGCGGCGGTACAGATCGTTCAGGTCGGAGGTCGCAAAGCGGCCGCCGTCCAGCTGCAGCAGGGGGCGCAGATCCGGCGGAATGACGGGGATGACCGTCATGATCATCCACTCGGGGCGCTGGTTGCTCTCGAGGAAGCTCTCAACGCACTCAAGGCGCTTCAGCAGGCGGACGCGCTTCTGGCCGTTGGCATGCTCGAGCTCCTCACGCAGCTCCTTGCTCAGCTTGTCGAGGTCGATCTCGGCCAGCAGCTTCTGGATGGCTTCGGCACCCATACCGGCTTCAAACGTATCCTCGTACTTTTCGCGCATCTCCTTGTACTCGCGCTCGGTCAGCAGCTGCTTTTTCTCCAGCGGCGTGAAGCCGGGGTCGGTGACAATGTAGTTGGCGAAATACAGGACCTTGTCCAGCTGACGGGGGCTGATGTCCAGCATCAGGCCGATGCGGCTGGGAATGCCCTTGAAATACCAGATGTGCGAGACAGCGCGGCCAGCTCGATGTGGCCCATACGCTCACGACGGACCTTGGCACGGGTGACCTCGACGCCGCACTTGTCGCAGATCTTACCCTTGTAGCGGATGCGCTTATACTTGCCGCAGTGGCATTCCCAGTCTTGGTAGGTCCAAAAATGCGCTCGCAGTACAGGCCGTCGCGCTCCGGCTTCAGGGTGCGGTAATTGATGGTTTCGGGCTTGGTGACCTCGCCGTAGCTCCAGGCGCGGATCTGGTCCGGGGAGGCAAGGCCGATCTTAATCGAATCGAATTCTTTATTTTCCATTCAGCGAACCCTCTCAAATTCAATATGACACACGATGCAATTCGATCAATCGTCGAAGGAATCAGACTCGATGGCGGCGAGGTCGTCAGCCGTGGGGCCGGCATCCTCATCCAGATCATCGTCAAAGCCTTCGTCGGCGTCCTTGACGCTGTAATCGTCCTGCAGCTCACTCTCGACCATGACGTTATCGCCCAGGTCGTAGTCATTGTTCTCAAAGCTGCTGTCATCGTCGTCAAACTCCTGACGCATATCGACGGCGTTGCCTTCCTTATCCTGCACAACAATATCCAGGCCAAGGCTCTGCAGCTCTTTGAGCATAACGCGGAAGCTCTCGGGGATACCGGGGCGCGGGATCGGCTCGCCCTTGACGATGGCTTCGTAGGTCTGACACGGCCCACGACGTCGTCGGACTTGATGGTCAGGATCTCCTGCAGGGTGTAAGCGGCACCGTAGCTTCCAGCGCCCAGACTTCCATCTCGCCGAAGCGCTGGCCGCCGAACTGTGCCTTGCCGCCCAGAGGCTGCTGGGTGACCATGGAGTAGGGCCGGTGGAACGCGCATGGATCTTATCATCGACCAGGTGATGCAGCTTCAGGTAGTACATATAGCCTACCGTGACCTTGCTGGGGAACTGTTCACCGGTACGGCCATCATACAGGGTGGTCTTGCCGTCGTCGGTCAGATCGATCTTGGAGAAGTCGATGACATGGCTTTCTCGCCCATCAGGCGGTCCAGGTGGGTCGGGTACTCGGGCGCGTTTTCGCCGTGCCACTTCTCGCGGGCCTCGGCGAAGCAGTCGCGCAGGTCGGACTCGTGCGCACCGTCAAAGACGGGGGTCTGGACCTTCCAGCAGTGCTTGGCAACGTAGCCCAGGTTGACCTCCAGGACCTGACCGATGTTCATACGGGAGGGAACGCCCAGGGGGTTCAGCACGATGTCCAGCGGGGTGCCGTCGGGCAGGAAGGGCATATCCTCCTGCGGCAGAATGCGGGAAACAACACCCTTGTTGCCGTGACGGCCTGCCATCTTATCGCCGACGCTGATCTTACGCTTCTGGGCGATGTAGCAGCGCACGCACATACGCACGCCGGGCTGCAGCTCGTCGCTGTTCTCGGGGGTAAAGACCTTGACGTCGACAACGATGCCGTAGGCACCGTGGGGCACACGCAGGGAGGTGTCGCGGACCTCGCGGGCCTTCTCGCCGAAGATGGCG
>ENA-OUNI01000731-OUNI01000731.1-human-gut-metagenome-genome-assembly--contig:-NODE-731-length-14773-cov-4.078042_pt1 | contig 14773 bp, 23 predicted proteins | sample MGYA00242499_ERZ504580 | MGnify/ENA primary metagenome ERZ504580 (study PRJEB26092, sample SAMD00036315) | human gut metagenome | host: Homo sapiens | study: EMG produced TPA metagenomics assembly of... | reverse complement strand
TTCCAATCTTTCCCAAAATAGAGGTAAGACTGGCAAAAACAGCGGAACCGACTGCATAAAACAGCCACTTCTTATCTTCTGCCTTCTCCTTTGTTTCCTTTTCTGTATCATCAGATAAGTACCGATACCGATAAGAATCATTGAAACAAATTTCAGCCACGTTATTTCTTCCCTGAGAAAAATAAAAGCCAGCAGCATCGTTATCACTGTACTCGATTTATCAATTGGTGTTACTTTATTGATATCTCCAATCTGCAGTGCTTTGAAATAGCATAGCCAGGATATCCCCGTTGACAGTCCTGACAAAATCAAAAAATCAGGACTTTTGCCGAAATATCTCTGATTTCACTTTGTGCCCCGACCATGAATACCATAAGCCATGAAAAGACTAACACTACACCGGTTCTTAATGCCGTCGCAACATTAGAATCTGTGTTTCTGATTCCGCATTTTGCCAATATGGCTGTCAAGCCTGCAAACAGAGCAGAACCAAATGCAAATAATATCCACATATTATTTCCCCTCCATTACCCAGGCAAATGCTTTCGCAATTCTTATATCCGGTTCTCTAAAATGATTGCCCTGATTCCATTCCAGGTTACAATTGATTCCATGCTCTATGAGCCACCCATATCCCATCCGGATACAGTTTCCAACCTGTGACATCACCGAATTTCTCGTTTTTTCTTCTCTGTCACCAAGACTTAGATAAACTGTCTCACTTTTAATTTCATGTTCCTTCATATACTCAATAAATCCCGGAAACCAGACAGACGGTGAAGCAGCTGCAATGCCGGAAAATACATCTGTCTGATATGCTGCCCATAACGAGAACAGCCCCGCAAGAGAATATCCCCCGATATAATATGTCCTGCTTTTGTCTGTGCATAATGTCAGAATCTGCTCCAGTGTCCTGACAGCACCATCACCAAAGTCTTCATTTCCGAACACCGCTGGTGCTTTCCATGGAGACAACTCATAATTCCAGTCATCAACTTTTGCAGCAATGAGTCTGAAATCTGTTGAAGTCCTTTTTCGGATTTCTTCAACCTCATTCTTAAGAACAGATAATTCATGATCACCAGTCAACTGAATCAAAACAGTATCCGCATCTGGATTTCCATACTCATATATAGTCATATCTATCTGCTTACCTCGTAAAAATTTTTTACTTTCTCAAGTTCCTTGACTTAAATTTTATTTTCAGCAATTCAGTCAAACAAAAAATCTCTTTATATTGACTCTATTCTTCACTTTCTTTATTCCAAGTCATTTACATTGATTTCCAGACTTACTGTGTCATCCCCTGCATGCATTTCTATGCTAAAATGTATAGCTGTCGGGGAGTTCAGAAGTTCTACGTTACATATCTTTTTGTCCAAAAGTTCACCACATCGCTTTCATGTTTGGCGGATTCCAGGTTCAAAAGTCTTATCGTACAGTCACGAACGATCTTTTGACCCTGATATCTACATATTCAAGTATGACATAATACTATCAGAATGTCCAGAAAGAATCAGCTAAGATCTGCTTCGTAATCCTTTAATTCTCCGGATGCCGTTATTGATAAACAATAAGCCTGATGTATACTATGAATGCTGTTCTGTAAGATTTCCGCTGAAAAACTGTCTGATAATATAATCTGAAACACTTTCTCAAATCTGTGGTTTGCTTCCTGTAAAATATTGTCAGCAACTGTTTCTGTTCGCACATTACTATTGAACCGCAACCGGGAAAGTTCTATAATGAGTTCCGACATCAGAAATCGGGTAAATACAATATTTCCGATGACGGACATTTTTAAGAATACGAGGTGGATAAGTTTATGAATATCAGCATACTGCTCATGGAACAGATCATTCAATTGTTTCTTATGATCTTCATGGGATATTTGATCGTGAAAGTTGGGCTTGTAAAAGATGAAGACAGCAAGGTTTTATCCAAAATCATTCTCTATCTGATCATTCCCTGTGTAATCATCAATGCTTTTCAGGTAGATTACACGATGGATACTGTAAAGGGATTGCTGCTTGCTCTGGCTGCATCTGTCATGACCCAGGTTCTTCTCCTGATCATTATCTCCATATCCGGAAAGCTTTTGCATCTGAATGAAGTGGAAATTTGTGCTTCTGTTTATTATTCTAATTCAGGAAATTTGATCGTACATTGTGACCTTTATTCTTGGACTGGACTGGGTTTTATATGGATGTGTTTTTATGAGTGTGCAGCTTATCTTTCTGTGGACACACTGCAAAAAGATTATCAGCCAGGAATCTTCCTACGACTGGAAAAAGATTGTGTTAAATATTAACATGATTTCTATTTTTATCGGTGTTGTACTTTTTTTCGCAAAAATCCATTTGCCGGAGATCATCAATAATACTCTTGGCTCAGTGGGCAGCATGATAGGACCGGCCAGTATGATCGTAACCGGTATGCTGTTTGCAGGAATGAATCTGAAACAGATTTTTGCTGACAAAAGAGTATATTTTGTATCATTTCTTCGTCTGATTGCAGTGCCTTTGCTTGCACTTGTAATGATTAAGATCAGCCATCTGGCTATGTTCTCTGCAGACGGAAATAAAATCATGCTTATTGTCTTTCTGGCGATCATCACACCGTCTGCTTCCACAATAACCCAGATGTGCCAGGTATACGGAAATGATTCACGTTATGCCAGTGCCATCAATGTCATGACTACACTGTTCTCAATTATTACAATGCCGCTGATGGTAATGTTATTTGAGGCAGTTATATAAAACAATTACCTGTACATGAAAAAAGAAAGGAAATTACAATGAATATTACCGTTTATCTTGGAGCTTTGGAGGGGAATGATCCGGCACTTGGAGATGCTGTCCGGGAATTAGGAACATGGATTGGAGAAAGTAGAAATTCTCTGATATATGGCGGATCGAAGTCCGGTCTTATGGGACAGATAGCAGAAAGTGTGCTGAATGCCGGAGGAAAAGTAACAGGCGTGGAACCACAGTTTTTTATAGATTCTGAACTGCAGTATGATGAGATCACAGAACTGATCGTCACAAAAGATATGGCTGAAAGAAAAGCAAAAATGATTGAACTAGGTGATGCATTTATTGCATTTCCGGGAGGCACAGGTACTCTGGAGGAAATCGCAGAAGTTATGTCCATGGTTTCCTTAAAACACCTTAATGCCCCCTGTATTCTGTATAATCTGAATGGATATTATGACAGCCTGAAACAGCTTCTTGACCATATGATCAAGATGGGGCTGTCCTCAGAAAATCGTCAGCAGGGAATTTATTTTGCTGATGATATGGAAGATATTAAAGCACTTCTGGCTACAGTAACTAAGTAAAATTCAGATCGTAAACAATTGTCAAACACCCCTGGGGGATATTTACCTATTCATATATTGCATAGTTCATACTACTTTTTCATGGTTTGAAATCCCTCTGGGAGGCTTGTTCTTTCCCATAATTTTGTTAAAATATAATCAATGCAGAGATCATTAAATATCAGTCAGCGAGATACTTAATGATCCATGTATCCGCACAAAGATTTGTGTCAAACAACAAATAAAGGTGCACAGACCTCCGCGCAATGCGCATCTAAAAACTCATTAAAAAGTACTTCGTCCGCAGGAAGTACTTTTTTTAACGAAAAGATAATTATCAATATTATGATAGTATCTTCAGTTCATGTTCTTCATTCATACAGGCAAATCTGGTACCGATAGTTTCAGCCAGTTGTCTGTTATGTGTAATCGTAATCAACGTTTTTCCTGCTTTATGAAAACTCTGCAGAAAATCCACCAGCATATCCTGTGTTTTTTCATCAAGTCCTGCAAGAGGTTCATCCAAAATCAGGACCTCAGGATTCAACGAAAGAATACATGCCAGTGAAACCTTTCTTTTCTCCCCTCCACTCAGATGATAGGGTGGTCTATCTCTTAGTTTTTCCAATCCAAATAAGTGCAGGCAGTCTTCTGTTCTTTTTTTATCTCCGCTTCCGAAAGCCCCATCTGGACCGGGCCAAATGCAATTTCCTCCTCCACACTTCCACAGAAAAGCTGGGCATCTGCATTCTGAAACACATATCCCATCTGCTGATGAAACCATTTTGCAAACTGGCTGTTTTTTAACGCTTTTTCATTAATTTCATGTCCCTGATAAAAATATTTTCCTTCCGATGGAAAAATAATTCCATTCAATAGTTTAATCAGTGTTGATTTTCCACATCCGTTAGGTCCCTGGATAACTATAGAATCTCCTCTGTTTATGTGAAGATCCACATATCTCAGTGCAATTTCTTTTTCATATGCAAAACATACATTCTCAAGTCTGATCATAACTACCCTCTTCTGTCTTTTCCTGTCAATTATCATATCTTTCTGTTCAGATACCAGAACAATACAATACATCCAGCCATAATAAAAGTGCTGAAAATATCCGCTGCACATAACGTGTATTTCTGCTTTTTCTTATACTCTCCTGTAAATCCACGACAACACATTGCTGCATGCATTTCCTCTGCCATTTCACCAGATTTCAGAAATGAGATTCCCAACACACCTGACAAAGCTTTTGCTTTCTGAGGATTCTTTCCCACTGACCTTAACCGGACAGACGTAAGAATAGCTGCACATATCTCTCCAAGCACCGAAATATATTTCAAAGTAATATCCAGCGTAAAAATAAATATGGATGGCAGCCGAAAAGTTCTCATACTTCCTGTCAGTTTATTCCAGGATGTCCCTGATGACAAAATACCAACCAGAGTTACAGATACATATACTCTTGAAGTAATATTCATTAAAGTCTGAGGAGTTCCCATAAATACAGATAGGAGAAGGATCAATATAGAAAACAGAACCGCACCTGCTGTTCCTCTCAGGATCTGACGGATAGCTTTTGCCGAAAAAAAACGCCAGTCTGACTGTCACTGCTGCACACATAATCAGAGTAAACAGATAATTTCCCGAACATGCAGTAAGAACAATATATAGAAGTGTATAAAACAGTTTCAGAGAAGGAGTGGCAGAAAATTTGCCATCCTTCCCTTCATAAAACCGCATTTTTGCAAGCACAGATAAAACTGATTTCGTACTTTTTGTTAAAAATGCTTCTTTATCTTTAGATGGAACATAAGTTTCTCCGGAACACATCCAGTCTGGAAGCATAGTTTCTTCTTTTTTATGATCATTCATCTGTTATGCAGCCTTCTTTTTAAAATCAACTTTCTCTTTCATCATTGAAGAAATAATCTTAAAAATGATCACCAGAAGTGCCACGCCTACAATAGCCGAAAGAATATATCCTGTCCACTCAGGTAACCCGGACATAGAATAATCAGGAAACAAAGTTGACAGTTCAAATCCATTGGTCATTCCTGACGGAGTGTATCCAAGCTGGCTTCCGCCACTTACCAGACCAGCGATTTCATCAGCACCCCATTCACCCCAGGCAGTACCGGTTGCCAGAAGTCCCAGAGGAGTCAGTACGATGAGAACAGCCATCAGTATATACAGTGGTTTAAATGCTGTCTTATCCGGAACAGCATCCAATGCTTTTGGTGTAACTTTTTCAACAAAGGTAAGTACCACTACTGTCAGAATAATCTCTGCCAGACCAAATAATGTAATATGTCCGATCATCATTGCAGGTATTGATACACTTAGCGGATACGGACAATAAAGAGCCTGGCCTTCTGCATTTTTGAACAGCAGTGGCTGAATACCAAATTCAACAGCTGCACAAAAGGCCGCAGCATTAATACCTATATATGAACTAATTGCCGCGCTAAGTTTGCGCATACCTGTTTTCTTCAAAAGAAGTTTATACAGGAAAAGCCCAGATATGGCAATATAAATGCCATATTAAAACAGTTTGCCCCAAATGCAAGGATTCCGCCATCTCCAAAAAGAAGGGCCTGTATCAGCAGAGCAATAGAAACCGCTATGCACCCGGCTGCAGGACTTCCTGTCAGTATGGCAATAAGAGTTCCCCCTACTGCATGTCCTGTTGTACCGCCCGGAAGCGGAACATTAAACATCATTCCCAGGAATGAAAAGGCTGCCCCAATACCAAGAAGCGGCATCTTTGATTTCGGTATCTCTGTTTTTATTTTATGAATAGAATATCCCCACACCGGAAGCATGGCTGCTGTCATTACAGCACATGTTGACGGGCTTAAATAATTTTCAGGTATATGCATAAATATACTTCCTTTCCTGTGAAAATATTATTTTTATCTGGCGCGCACCTTACAAACAACTGTATTGTAGCACCACATTAAAGCGTCAACAACCCACCAAGGGGATATCTATATATTCTTATCCGGCATAGTTTTGCCTGTATTTTTCATACCACTATCGCACTTCCAAAAAAATCACATTCACGAAAGTACCGCATCCACCAGTCTCTGTGTATACTCTTCCTTGGGTTCATTGATGATATCATCGGGAATTCCGCTTTCCACTACTTTTCCCTCATACAGTACCAGAACCCTGTCACAGAACATCTGGACAAGGGCCAGATTATGACAAATAAAAATAAAAGACAGCCCCTTCTTCTCTTTCAGATCTTCCAGAAGCTCCATGATCTGTTTCTGTATGGTTACATCCAGAGCACTGGTTGCCTCATCACAGATCAGAACTTTTGGTTCTACTGCCAGGCTCTTGCGATCGCAGCCCGCTGGCACTGTCCGCCACTTACCTCATAAGGATATCTTTTTGCATATTCCTTCTCAAGACCACACTGCTCAAGCAATTCTGCTACTCTCTTCTCCACATCAGCCTTTTTCATTCCACGGTTTCTAAGGCTCTCACCGATTCCGTCACCCAGTGTCCTTCTGGGATCAAAAGAACCCACCGGATTCTGAAAAACCATCTGTATATCTCCATATATCTCTTTCAGCTGACTTTGTTTCAGTCTTGTAATATCTTTTCCTTCAAATTTCAATGTACTCTGTGATGTCAGTCAGCCGGGTGATCAGCTTTGCTATGGTACTTTTCCCGCTGCCGGATTCCCCTACGATTCCCAGCGTTTCTCCTTTTTTTAGTGTAAAGCTTACATCATTTACTGCTTTAAAAGGATTTTTTCCTCTCTGGGTAAATGTTTTTGTTAAATGTTCTGCCTCTAAAAGTATGCTCATACTCTGACCTTCCTTTGCAGCTTTGGTACAGCCTCCAGCAATTTCCTGGTATAGGGATCCTGGGGATGATCCAGTACACGGTCTGCTGTGCCATATTCTATTGTTTTACCATTTTTCAAAACCAACACAGTATCTGCCATTGACCGGACTACTCCGATATCATGTGTCACGATCACGATTGCAGTTCCAAACAACTCTCTTAACTTAAGCATTTCCTTTACAACCTGACGCTGTACAGACACATCCAGAGCACTGGTCGGCTCATCTGCAAATAAGATAGGCGGATTCATAAGCATGGCGATTGCAATACCTGCCCTCTGATTCATTCCGCCAGACAGTTCAAATGGATAACTGTCCCACACGCGCTGGCTGTCCTTAAAATTCAGTTTGTCAAACAGATCCATTGCCCTGGTTTTGGCCTCACTTCTTGTTATCTTTGTATGTGCACACATACTTTCGTAAATCTGCTCTCCAATGGTGCGGATCGGGCACAGGGAAGCACCTGCATCCTGAAAGATCATGCCAATTCCTGCACCTCTGATCTTCTTTTTCTTTCTCCGGTATATCCAGAATATTCTGATCCATATATCGGATATCTCCTCTTGTCACAAGACCATCCGGTCCCAGAAGTCCCATTGCGGCTTTGATCAGGGTGCTTTTCCCACTGCCGGATTCTCCCACAAGGCCAAGTATCTCTCCATGTTCAAGGGAGAAGCTCACATCATGAACCACCGCTTTCCCGCCAAATGATATCTCTACGGAATCGTAGGTCAGTATTTTTCTATCCATTTCTGTAAACCATCCTTGTTAATACTTACCAAATCAGGGGCAAAATATCTTTTGCCCCTGAAATATCATCGTTCACATATTCTTCATTTATTGTTACAGTTTAGTTGATATCCAAATCCGCTGTCAGTTCATAATAATCACATGGATGTGCAGTCAGTCCTGTTACATTAGACTGCATGATCATACTCATTCTCAGGTAAGAGCAGAATACATAGGCATTGTCATCCAGGATTGTCTGCTGCATCTGAATCGCCAGATCTGAACGCTTATCTGCATCAAATTCTTGCTTCATCTGTTTTTCCAGATCTTCCAGTTTATCACTGTGATAATGTCCGTTATTGCTTGCAGATTCATCCAGTGTACAGGAAGTGAAGAAATACTCCGGATCTCCTGTAGGTGCAGTTACCATGGCACTTGCATATACATCCCATAATGTAGGATCTTTACGGATAGTATTATTATCAGAGGTACAATTCACCTGAACATCCATACCGATTTCTTTTAAGGTCGCCTGTGCAGACTCTGCAAGAAGCGGAAGCTCCTGACGGCTTGGATAAGTAAGCCAGCGGATTTCCAGTTTCTGTCCATCTTTTCACGGATACCGTCACCATCGGAATCCACCCATCCAGCTTCCTCCAGAACCTTCTTTGCCCCATCAGGATCATAGCTCTCTGTTGTCAGATTCTGTCCGCCAAAAGAGAAGGTATCCGGGAAAACACCAACTGCAGGATATCCATATCCATTCAGAAGCACAGACACAAAGCTGTCCTTATCAATACCCATGGCAATTGCTTTACGCACTGCCGGGTCAGATGTTACAGGACTTTCAAAGTTCATCCATGCATAGAATGCACGGCTTGTAGCTGTACTGGTAAATGTAAAGTCATCATTTTCAAATAAAGGATAGCTTGCATATGCCATACCATAGGCAGCATTGATCTCCCCTGCCTGAAGAGCCATTGCCAGTGTATCACCGTCAGAGATTGTGCGGACAGTGATCTCATCCACATTTACATCTCCGTTCCAGTAGTTTTCATTTTTTACAAGATTAACATGATCATCTGTCACCAGTTCAGTGGCCACATAAGGACCTGTACCGATTACAATCCCATCATCACTGACACCTGCCTGCATATCAATAATACATCCATAAGGATCACTGAGATAATTGATCAGTGCAGGCTTCGGTTCTGTAGTCTTTATGGTAACAGTATTTCCGTCAGCCTCGATAGTATCAATGCAGAGATCTCCTGCTGCACGCTCATTATTGGCAACCAGAGCCTCCAGGCTTTCCTTTACTGCCTCTCCGTCACAGGCACGTCCATTGGAGAACACAACTCCATCATTCAGTGTGATCTTCCAGGTCAGCTCGTCAATATTTTCATACTCTTTTGCGATCCATGGCTCTATTTCCATTGTATCAGAATAACGGAAAAGAGTTTCCCCTACTCCATAACGGATGCAAGCCCATCCTGCATAGGTATTCTGAGGATTAATATCTGCCTCCTCATTTTCCGCATTAAAGGTGGTATCGCCAAATACCAATGTCTTTTTTTCTGCTGCCAGTGTTGGCATAGCTGTCATTCCTACTGCCAGCCCCAGGGCAATTGCCATTGCCAGAAATTTCTTTGTTCTCATTTTCTTTCCTCCTCGTTTGTTTTCATATTACTTATCATGAACGGCTGTTCTTAGGATCCAGATAGTCACGAACTGTATCACCTAACAGATTGAAAATTGCCACAGATATAAAAATTGCAATTCCAGGTGATAATACTACCCATGGATATGTTTGGATCATACTTCGTCCGCTGCTCATCATACTTCCCCATTCAGCCATGGGAATCTGTGCTCCCAGTCCAAGAAATGACAGACCTGCAAGTTCCATCATCATGGTACCGATATCAAGCATGGCTGTTACCAGAACAGGGCCCAGCATATTTGGAAGAATATGTCTGAGCATAATCTGACCTGAGCTGTCACCTGCCAGTATGGCAGCATGAATATAGGGTTCCTCTTTTAATGCCAGAGTCTGCCCTCTGGCAATACGTGAATATTTCGGCCAGCTTACTACTGCCAGTGCTATAACAGCATTCTGAATGCCTCCCCCAAGAATAGCTGCAATCGCCATGCAAATACAAGCCCAGGGAAAGCAAGACATATATCTGAGATTCTCATCATAACAGTATCTGCAGCTCCGCCAAAATATCCGCAGCATACACCCACAGCTGTTCCTAACACAAAAATCACAGCAACCAGGATAAAGGTCGAAAAAATACTGGCTCTTGCACCACTTATAACTCTGGACAGCATATCTCTCCCATATGTATCTGTTCCCATAGGATGCTGAAGACTGGGGGGCTGAAGTGCACTTGCCAGATCCTGTGCATAAGGTCATATGGACAGAGATGCTCTGAAAAAACTGCAAGTATCACAAGCCCTATTGCCAGAATAAGAAAAAAGACCAGCTTTTGTTTTATATGGTTTTTCTTAATCTTCTGTACACGCACTGTCACATTTTTATTCTGCTTTTCACTCATTGTTTCACACCTCCCAGACGGATTCTCGGATCCAGGAACCGGTATGACAGATCTGTAAGCAGATTTACTACAACATAGATGATCGCCATCCACATAACATATGCCTGAATAATAGGATAATCACGCATGGAGATAGCATCTACTGCCATCTTTCCAACTCCATCCCACATAAAGATTGATTCTACGATTGCAGTTCCTCCCAGCAGATTTCCCACTGACAGCATCAGCAAGGTAATGATGGTTACCAGCGAAGCCTTCATAATACTTTTCCAAAGAGTGACAGAAAACTTTACTCCTCTTGCTTTCGCTCCTGCCACATAATCTTTACTCAGTTCATCCAGCACAGTTGCACGGACCTGGCGAAGATACTTGGCCGACATGGCAATTGCCAGAGTGATTGCCGCATTGCCACACTCTTTAAACTTACATCTTTGGATATAACCGGAAAAATCCGCAACCTGATCGCAAGAAAATACATCAACAGCAATGATACAAAAAATTAGGAAGACTGTTTCCTATAAAGCTGCATAAACGGATCAGATAATCCGTAATCGTATTCTGTTTCACTGCTGACAGAATCCCCAGAGGGATTGATATGATGATGGTCAGCAAAATAGATGTCACTGTAAGAAGCAGCGTTGCCGGAAGCTTCGATATGAACGTATCAAAAACCGGAAGACTGGATACATAGCTGTTTCCCATATCTCCATGAAGCAGTTTCCCAAGCCACACAAAATACTGGGTCAGAAATGGTTTGTCCAGTCCCAGCTGTTCTCTGGCTGCATTTAACTTATCTTCTGACAGGATCTGTCCTGTATTTTCCATTTTTTGTGTCACTACATCACTTCCCGCAATCCGCATCATGCCATAGGAGAGAAAAGTAATCGCAAACAAAATGGGAATCAGCTGGAGCAGTCGTCTGAATGCATATTTTCTCATTTGATTATCTCCATTTTATAATTTTTCAAAATTGTACTCCTAATTAGCCACCATTCAGTTTAACAAAAGCAAAAATAGCCCACAACCCACCCTGGGGGTTATAAGCTATTCTTAATTTGAATATCTATCGTCATTTTTGGAATAGGTTTTTTTAATATCAGCAATAATTTAAAACAACCATCCCATTTTGTTCTAAACTATGTTATACTACAAGAGCTGTCGAACCTCCAGCAGGAAGGAGGTGAGTTTCATGGAAGCAATTTTTACTTCATTTCTTGTCTCTGTCATAGCAGGCGTAGTTAGCTACTACATATGCAAATGGCTGGACAGCGGACATTAGACAGCAACAGTCTAAACGGAACAGCTCCCCGTAACGAGCAAGAAAACCCTCAGAGCGGCAACTCTGAGGGCTTTCGTTTCGCTTCATGGAAATTTCACTTCATTTCTTAGCTACTATTAGTATATGCAAAATAAGTTAAAAAGTCAACTGCAATTTTTATTAATGCTTCGGCAGTCTGCTCTTTAAAAACTCCACAAGCTCTGCCACACTCTCATCCATTTCTTCTCCTTTGTGAAGTATAAAACCAAAAATCACTTTACTGTCTCCAAGATCCAGAGGGATTCCCGGTGTAGTTCCTTCTTTGTTTTCTGACAGGTAACTTCCGCTTATATTTGCCACCTTACTGTTCTTCAGCATTTTTTCCATAATATAATCACTGTTGGTCAGCACGGAAATATCAATATCCTTCCATTGGAATGCATCTTCTTTTACAGCACCGATGTCAAAAAATTCATCCTGATAATTCTGTATAAAACGGATTCCCTCCAGGTCTTCCAGTTCTGCCCTCTCTTTGCCGGAATTGTAAAGCTCTGTCAGCCCTCCCGGATACAGCATTACATCTGTTTCATAGATAGGTTCAAATGCATTTTGTTTTTGACAATTCATACAGGAAATTTTCCTTCTGCTGACTGAGGATATATACAAAACCAATATCATCCATATAATCCCGGACTCTTTCCATTACGCTTTGTACACCTGCTGTTGTTACCTGGAAATGATATTTTTTTCATAGGTTTCATTATAAAAGTCTACAAATTGATTGGCAAACCAGGAGCTGGGATTTAAAGATATCCGGATCCATTTTGTCATTCCGCTGGAAGCCATATTTTCCAGAACATTTACTTCATTTATAATTTTCGACGCATATTCATACATCTTATGCCCCTGTACTGTCAGTCTGATTCCTCTTGGCAGTCGTTCAAAAAGCTGCATTCCTAGCGTATCTTCCAGTCCCTTGATTACCTTGCTGACACTGGGCTGTGTAGAATACAGATTTTTCGCAGCATCACTGAATGAACCAGTCTGCGCACATACTACGAAATACTGTAATTGTTTTAAATCCATAAAGATTTTATCCCTCTTTCTGTTTTTATCCGCCATTAACCCTTTTTTCTATTTTGAGTTTTATCTTCATACATTCTGTGATCTGCCATAATGCGGATTTCATCAATCTTCTGGCTGTGTTCTGGATAAATGGCATAGCCACAGCTTGTATCCACGCTCAGCAGACGACCCTCTATGTTAAAAGGCCGGTCAATGACTCTTTTTATTCTTCTGACCATCATCTCACAGAATTCATCATTAATATTGCCCTCCTCAATGATCAGGGAAAATTCATCTCCACCGATACGGAAAGCATAGTCTGTCTTCCTGATACATTTGCACAATCTCCGGGAAACCGCCTTCAGCAATCTGTCCCCCATGTCATGTCCATAAGTGTCATTAACAGGCTTAAACCTGTCCAGATCCAGATAGAACATGGCAAATTTTTTGCGTAACTTTCCATTTCTTTTTAATCTTTCGGAAAGATAACGCTCATTATAAAGTCCTGTCAGTGCATCCGTATTTGCCAGCTTCTCAAGTTCATGCTTCTGCCCGATATCCTGAGCGATCAGCATTACTTTGGACAGTATACTGCCTTTCCATTCCACAGGTATCACTGACATTACTTTATAAGAAGATCTGTCAAGAGTAGAATATTCAAAGGTATACAGATCATCCTCAGACATAATAACTTTTCTCAGATGTTCCGGTGAAAGCAGATCATCCATCTGTATATTTATCTTTTCCGTAAGTACACATACTCTCCGGACATACGCTGAAGAAGCTCCCTGTAATCACCTGTAGGATTATAATAAGACTCATTGTTCATCTCATAATATTCGTATATCCCGCTGTCCAGATCACAAACTGCAAAACGCTCTACAATCCTGGTTACTCCCTGAATAAGCTGGTCCATGGCGATGTTCTGCTTTAACATCGCTCTGCGTTCTTTTTCCGCATTTTTCGAATCCGTCACATCACGAAGAAAAATCATGCGTGTCTGACCTCTCCGTTCTCATCTGTATCTCCCTCCATCACTACATTCCGGATAATACGCAGCTCTCCGTCAAGCACTGCTTTGTATTCCTGACTGAGTTCCCCGGTAATTTTTCTGAGTTCCTTCATAATATATTCCCGGTTGTAAATCTGCGCAACCGCCTCTTTACTCTCAGGACAGACATAATTATCAAGAAACATCTGTATCAGTTCATCCCATGTCCGGCTTTTGTTGGAAATTTCCTGAAGCGAGCCCTTTACTTTCATAGATTCAAATGTATTTTCCTGAAGATCCACATAATATTCACACAGATTCATATCTGTAAAAGCCCGGTGAAAAACAGCTTCCCTTGCTTCCTGATTCCGGGCAAAGTGATCAGATCTGACAGATAATACCCAGATTGGCCGTCCTTTATTATCCCTGGCATCTGCTTCACAATCCTTACCGGTATTGATAAACCTTTACTGTCTGTCAGATACAAGGTGTGAGAACCCTGTAAATCATGAAGTCCTGCCGGTGAAAATATATGCTTTTGCTCATTACAGACCACACTGAGCATAGATCCGTCTGATGCTTTCATAAATTCATCAAGGTCATCCACCCAAAGCTGCAGAAATAGTTACTTACACTCCAGATTGTCAGCTTCTCATCATAATAACCGGCGATTGTTCCCACAGGATCATTCTGTTTCAGTACATATTCAATAGCTTCCTGAACTGAAGGATTAATATCCGTATCTTCATTTGCGACATATATTTCAATCTTATTCATTTTGTTAAGCATACACCTATGCTCTGACATGATATTCTCAACCTTTCTTTAAAATAAAAGAGAATAATGCCCGCTACAATACAACAAGACATTACTCTCTGTATAAATGCAACTGGCTGCCATTTTACAGGCCCTTTAGCTTTGCGCCGCAGCCTTTCGACTGTTTTGCCGATACTGTATCTGTGGAATTATACAGTTACCTGGTGTGCCAACAAGTTG
>ENA-OUNI01000729-OUNI01000729.1-human-gut-metagenome-genome-assembly--contig:-NODE-729-length-14802-cov-2.242794_pt1 | contig 14802 bp, 16 predicted proteins | sample MGYA00242499_ERZ504580 | MGnify/ENA primary metagenome ERZ504580 (study PRJEB26092, sample SAMD00036315) | human gut metagenome | host: Homo sapiens | study: EMG produced TPA metagenomics assembly of... | reverse complement strand
TGGGAGCTGGTGGCCACCAGAGGAAGAGGCGGCCGATGGTACATCTTCCCTCATGGAGGCGGCCGGCAGTCGCCAGGCCAGCCCGGAGCTGTCCTGGAGAGCTGGGTGGCCACCATGGAAGAGGAGAGCAGACGGATGTACCATCTTCCACATGGAGGCAGCCGCCCGGCCGGCCCGGAGCTGCCCTGGGGAGCTGGTGGCTACCAGGAGAGGAGAGAGCAGACGGATGTGCCATCTTCCCCATGGAGGAGGAAGGAAGCCATATAAGGAAAGGAGTCAGGTAATACCTGACTCCTTTCCTTTGCCGCTCGACCCCATTAAGGGTAACGGTATCAGATTTTTACTGCTCGTGTGCGTCTGGCCTGGACTGGCCAGGATTACCACCACGCCTTTCATTTTTTAGTATAGCAGGAAACAAGCAAAATGTAAATTGCTGTTTACCGATCTAATGAGGGCTCTTTCCTCTGCTGAAGAGGAGCCTGGTGCTCTGCCTGCTGGGCTTCTGCCCGCTCCGTGGCGGCCGCGAGTTGTGCGGCCAGACTGGGGATAGAGATCCCGCGCTCCGGTTCAAGGAGCTGGGAGCGGAGCTTCAGCACATCTACAAAAGTAAGGTTCAAGCCCCTGCTCTGGACTTTATGCAACACACTTTTTGCAGAGCGGATGACATCATTCCTGACAATCGGAGTAGCCCGCACGAAATGGGAAAAACGATCCAGGTATACCTCCCGGATGTATTCTCGGGTTATTGGGAACATGTTCTGGATAGAAGGAAACAGTATGGAGGCCCTCAACGCGGCCGAACCGTATTGTATCACAAAACCCATAGCGCGCCACTTTAGAGTCAAAAACAGCCTGGTATTTATCATGCTTGGATGATATGGGAACCATCCACAAGAGCTTGGAAGGAGGGGGCTCCTGAAATGCGAAAAAGAAGGGACGACGATCATATTTTTTAAGATCTAAATCAGGGAAGAAATCGGCGTACCTCTGGAAAAATCTGCTTCTATAAAGTAGAAGCGCCCTGGCTCCAAAACCCAAAATGTTTTCATGCTTCCAGTCCGGGGCGCAAGTGCATCCTCAAGGCGCAGCGAGAAAAAAGATTGGTCATCCATGGCCTGGAGCTTCGTGATGATATGATGGACTGTGGCCCGGAGCTGGAGATCGTCGATCACAGAGAGGGCACCCGTGAGCTCGGCAAGGAGCTCTGAGCGCGTCATGGAGCTGGAGGCTTGCCGGTATAGGTTGATAATAGTCTGTTCTTCTACAGTAAACATGATATTCCTTCCTTCTGCGTCACCGCTCTAATTCCATATTCCGAACCTGCGACGGTGGATTGCGTGTCAAATCAATGGCGCTTTGGGCCTGCGCCAGCTCAAGCCGCTGCTGGAGGGAGCCCCGATCGGCTTTGGCCTTTTCCAGCTCCAGCATACTGGCGTCCAACTGCTCGATCACGGAAAAGGCGTGCTTTTGGATTGCATCAAGGCAGCGTTCCAGCTTGTCCCGTTCCTGACGACACCAGGAGGCAGGTAAGGAAGGTATACTCGGAGGTGTCGATCCCATAGTGCGAACAGATAACAAATGCGGCACTCTCTGCTTCAAGCTCTTTTTCAGCACGGGTTTTTGCGTCTCCCTCATTATGGAGGATAGCATGGGTTATTTCATGGAGCACGGTCTTGGCTGTTTGAACCTGACTGAGCCCGGAGCGAACGACGATGCGCTGCTCTTCAAAGCTACAGTAGCCCCGAACATTTGGGGATGCTATGTTCTCGAACTCAATCGGGTAGGGAGAGAGCTTCCGGCAGGAGGCAAGGAAATCCTGATAGGAGGCCACGTCCCCCTCCAGATCATGAACGAGCTGCGGGAGCGGTTCACCCTCTGTTTGTGATACGTCATAGACATAAACAGGAAAGTAGACCGGATATGAGTGCTTCACATATTCAATCGCTGGTTTCCCATCGTCTCCTATCACAGGCTCGCCCTTTTCATCCAGGAGCGGCTTCTTCAGTGTAGTGGATTTTAAGGCGTATCCGATAATCGTGATTCCCTTTTCGCCGGCGAGCACGTGGCGGTGGAATTTCTTCTTCCAGGCGTCAAAACCAGCAACCATTGTTGCCTCGGGCCGCTGAAAATGAATCAGCAGGCAATTCCGGGCGCTGTACCGATGGAATTTAGCATCGTGCGGAGATATGAGCGGTAGTTATCACTTGTGAATACTCCAGAAACGCCGGCTTCAATGCGGGAAAAAAGCTCCTGCATTTTTTGGCCCGTGCATCATCGTTGCCGGAGGGCCTGGCTTTGATATCAGCGGGCATCACCCAAGCCCCTTTCTTGGTGAGAACGCTCGATGTCAAGCTCCATGGAGGAGACTTGCCTGGCGGAATCTGCGCAGGCCCGGCTCAACCGCTCTGAAAGGGATTCGCGGCCCGTGCTTTTTGTGCTGATAAAAGCATCGAGGGCCTCGTATCCGCCAGGACCGGCGGTATCTTTTACATCAATGGCTATGTTGTAGTAATCGCGGTACTCTCCAGGAGTGAGATTCAGATTAGTATACCGCTCTAAATGATTCACGGCAAATATGATGCTGGGATCTGCAAAGAGGCAGATATCAGAACGATACTGCTCCAACAGGGCAGCGGGGATCTCCATGCTCTGCGTCTGCTCGGCCACCAATAAAACGGCGGCCACTTCATCACGGCCTAAAAAGCGATTCTTGTCCGGTAAAGACTGCCCAGGGAAGGAGTTGTGCTGGTGCTCGTCGTTGTAAATGAGCTTTAGGGCCTCACAGCGAAGCGGATACTTTTGGGCAGTCTCGCTGAACATCTGCGCCAGGTCGGATATCTCCCTGGGATCAATAAGCTGCTCGTGACAGAACGCAGCGGCTCGGTTGGCCACAATGGAGATAGCGTTGGTGCTGGCCTCATTGTCGGGATAGAACATGCCATTGACCAGTTGAGTAACCCGCTGCGGGAGGGGGATGGAGAGGGCATTTTCAAAATGCCCTGCAACATTAAGATCATTCAGCAGGGTTGTAATTTCGGAAGAATATAACGTGTCCAGGTGAGAGGTAGACATAGTTTCCATTCCTTTCTTCACGTATCTGTTTGACGCTCCTAGCCGCGCTATAAGCGCGTAAAAGAGGGGGGAGGGGGGGATATGATGGTACCCGGAATGAAATTCGGCGTGTAGAGCGGGCGTAACGCGCCTAAGAACCCATAGCGCGCCCTTGGCGCATCCGCTGTCCTTCCTAGGCTTCCGGTCGGGCCGGAAGCCCCTATCCGTTAGAGAGATCGTTCGTCATGGGCAGGGGCCTCTATTTCTGCTTGGCCAAGTTTGCGAAGGGAGTCTAACCTGGAGCGGGAAGATTCCTCTGCATGACCAAGACGATCGGCCAGAGAAGGTTGCCGAGCTTTAGATTGAACAAAGGCATCGAGCTTTGATCGAAGCTGGTCGTGGTCAAGGGCTTGCCCCTGGAGGGCAATCCGGTAGTAGTTCTGGTAGTCTTGAACAGTAAAACTTATACGCTCATATTCCGCCAGGTTGTCCATGGCCATGACCAAGGATGACTCTTCAAAGTAGTATAGTTCAGATTGATAGTGCTGCAATATCGGTGCAACAAATTCTGTGCTCTGAGTTTGGCGGGCAATTTGCAAAATGGGTGCCACCTCTGAAGGGTCTAGGAACCTGAAGCCAGATTCAGCCTGATAAATCAAGTGCATTACCTCGCAGCGCAGAGGATCTTGCTGAATAGCAGTTTTGAAGACCATGGCGAGGTCACTGTCCATATCAACGTGACCATCACAAAAGAGGACAGCACGTTCCGCTGCCCAAACAACCCTCAGAGCGGTGGAGTTAATGGCCGGATAATAAGTATCGTCGATAGCCCTGGTTGTCCGCTGGGAGGGCGGTACCCCAAAGGCGTCCTCAAAATACCCGGCAATCATAGTTGCGTTAGGGTCGCCTATGTCTAGCTTATTCATTTCGTCCTCCTCGATTTGGGAATTCAAACCCTACCTGGTGATCATTCTTAAGAATTAAATAGGCATCAAATTTTTTCCCGGCTTTGGAAACAAAGCCCTTGATAAGACTACTCCGCCCCGTGGCCAGCAGCTTCTTGACCTGGCTTCTGTAATAGATTTTTGGGCGATGGACTTCCAGATTGTGAACCCACAGCCGCCTTTCCCGCTTTCGCATGAATAGGACTTCGTATACGCTCTTACTTGCCGCCCGCAAATGGGGCACAGCCCAAGGCTAATCCGCTCCTTTGGAGCGAAAAGCTCACTGGAGTTCTGACTTCCAGATAACAGCTTGGCGTCTGCGATAAAACTGCGCAGAAAGGATATGATGGATGCCATAAAGTCATCCTCGCTCAAGTCGTTATGCTCTATTTCGGCAAGCTGTTTTCCCATTGAGCGGTTAGATGGGGCTTTAATCGTGGTCGGAACAAGCTCTATAAGCAATTTCCCGTCATCCGTTGGAACGAGAAATTTTCCGCTGCGGCGGACATAGCCGCTCTTGATAATGCTCTCGATTATTGCGGCCCGTGTCGCCACTGTACCCATACCACAGTCCTTGATTGCGTCTCTCAGGTCATCATCTGCAAGCGTTTTGCCGCACGTCCGCATTGCCTGTACCAATGTACCATCGGTATATGGCGAGGAGGCCGGGTTTCTTGCTATCGCTTTTATTCCTTGACTGGGTATGTACTTCCCTCTGCAATAGAGGGGAGGTTATCGTTGTCAGGCTCGTCCTCCATGGAGCCGGATTCCATAGAGGGCTCGGCAACCAGAGCATCCCAAATGAATCGGTAGCCAGGATCTATAACTTCGATTCCGGTAGAAGAAAAAGCATAGCCGCTGATATCAAAAACTATTTTTGTTGATGAATAGCGGCGTGGGGGGTACAGGGCCGCTAAAAAACGCAGGATCAAAAGGTACAGGATCTTTTGCTCTCCGGCAGAGAGGGAATCAAACACCTTTTTGGTGATGCCCCCGGTAGGTATAATTGCGTGATGGTCAGATACTTTATTATCATCTATGACGGATTGGACATCCAGCAGCTCCAGAGAGCATTGTCGGCTAATATCTGGTGGAAGGACACCGGACTGGAGCAATTTTGAGGCCAATGGCACGACAGCAGGCTCCATATCTTTTGTTAAGTAGCTACTGTCGGTACGCGGATAGGTGGCCAGTTTAGCTTCATAGAGAGCCTGGGCATAGGAGAGGGTATCCTGGGCAGTGAAACCATACAGACGGTTGGCATCCATCTGTAAGGTATCCTGGTTATATAGATGGGGTGGGGGAATCCTGGCGCTCGGATTGTTCGATCTTGGCCGCAAAAGCATCACTGATTTTACAGGCGGCAACAGCGGCCTCGGCCTCCGCTGCCGTGCTTACACGGGAATAGGCATTAAAACCACCTAGATCCGCGCATAAGGTAAAGTACGTTTCAGGAACAAACTGTTCTATTTCAGCCTGACGGCTTACAATAAGCTGTAATGTAGGGGTTTGGACGCGGCCGATAGGTAGCTTATGGGAGTACATGATTGTATAGAGGCGCGACAGATTTATACCCAAGAGCCAGTCGGCCCGCTGCCGGCAACGGGCCGCATGATAAAGGCAGTCATACTCAGAAGCAGGCTTTAGGTGCTCCATCCCCTCTCGTATTGCAGAGCTTTCCAAGCTGCTGATCCATAAACGCTTGACAGGCTTTTTACACATCGCCTGTTCATATACCAGACGGAAGATCAACTCTCCCTCTCGGCCGGCGTCAGTCGCGGCAATGACCTCTTTGACATCGGTACGGTGCATCAGGCTTTGAATAATTTTGAACTGTTTTTCTGTGCTGGCTTGGATAACAGTCTTGAACTCTTGCGGGATAATGGGAAGGGTACGGAGATCCCATTGCTCCAATGCTGGGTCATAGTCCTTGGGCTGGGCCAGCTCAACCAGGTGTCCAAAGCACCAGGACACGATATAGCAATTCCCATGGACATAACCAGCTCCGCGCTGCGTAGCACCGAGCACCTTGGCAATAGCTTGTCCAACGCTCGGCTTTTCCGCTAAAATGAGTATCATATATCGTCCTCCTGCCGGAATGTCACGGTTCCAGATAGAATAGGGGGTTTAAGCGGTGGCCATCTTTGAAATACTCGATATGCAAATGATTTCCGGTGGAGCTGCCAGTGGTACCCACATACCCGATTACGTCTCCGATTTCTACGTCTTGACCATCTGAAACAGCTATGCTGGACATGTGCGCATAAAGGGTATAGGTACCGTTGTTGCCCATGATTTGACATAATTTCCGTAGCTTTCATGGTAGCCTGGCACAACTGCGGTGCCGCTCATACAAGCGTTGATAGGCGTGCCGCCCGGCATGGCAATATCGAGTGCATAGTGGCAGGAGAGGTCTCCACTAATCGGATGGATTCTCCAGCCAAACCGGCTTGTTAGACCAGAGCTCCAATCAATCCCGACAAAGGGGGATGCAAGCTCCTGCCGCATGGTGTAGATGCCAACCTCCCCCAACGCCTCAAGCCGTTCCACTTGATCAGCGGATAACAAAGTATCCTTGTGATCTGTGATGTATTCTAGGGCTGGTTCGGTGGTCAGGTATTGATCTAAATGGGTGGTATGGGTCGTCACCTCGTTACCTTCGCTGTCAGTAGTTGTGCTGCTTGTGGTATACTCCTCCAGACGGAGCGAGTGCAGGGCAGCATGGAGTGAATCAATTTCTGACCGGACATCGGAAAAAGTATAGTCGTCATATTTGCAATCCAGATATGCAAGCAGCAAGTCGGCATCGGTGAACACCTCCATTTGCTCTAAAGATACTGCCCCGTTGAGATAGTAGGCAAAGGAATCCACGCCGCTCCGCTAGAATTTTGGATGATGTCATGCTCCATGGTGGCGTCGAGCTCTGTGATATACAGGTATGTTTGTGTGAGTTCCCAATCGTCGCTTTTAATAGAGAAAATGGAAAAAATACAAGACATACGAATGATCAGGGGCAGAGGAGAATCGACCAGGACATAAGCTTATGGCTGCTATTGCCCCAATACCCGCCTTGGCTGCAACAGAAGCCGTTTTGACCATGCCTGAAACAACCTGAACAACGCGGCGGCCCGTCCGGGCAGCAGAAGCAATAACCCGTCCGCCAGTCTTGGCCCCCTTGGTCAAGGTACTGGCTGCGGCTTTGGTTCCTGTGAGCGTGCGCTTGGTTCCGATAATCATGTTCTTAGGTTTGGTTATAGCCTGCACACCAAGATCGTCGCTGCCATAGAAATCCTCGACATCATAGGAGATACTATCCTTTACAGCCCAACCGACGCCATGCAGAACACCGCCAGCATTTTTCTTGACCTGGTGCCAGAAAACAGACTGTGCCTCTGAAACGCTGAGTGCTCCAGAGGCTATGTCCCTTTTCAGAGTGTGGTGGTACTTGGCGGCTTGATATGTGCCCTTAACGGCTCTCGTGCCGCCGAGTACCGTATATCTGCTGGCCCGATACCCATATTTGATGCCGATGCCGGCGGCCCGTTCACTGGAATCACTGGAGCGGGCTGCATTGGTATTGATAGACTGGGGTACCGCCCGGCCTAGGGCTGAGAGCGGGCCCCGCCTACTATGGGGTGTGAACGCCTTTTCTGCGTATGCCGCAGCCTCAGACGCAGGTGCCAGAGGAGGGCTTGGGCCGTTCTCTGGCGTGGGATCACTGTCTTGGCCAATATGCACCCCCCAAGAGGCCATGGTAGGTTCAGGCGATATGGCGGACTTAATTCGCTCCCGTCCCTTTTCGGGGGTTTTGATAGTGACTCCATGGGAGCCCTTTAGTACCGCGCCGCTGGCGGCCCCGGTGAGCAGCCGTTCTTCACCTAAAGATCCATCAGATGCAGGTGCCTTATACGGTGCGGCGCTATGCTTGCAAGGTAAAGAAGATTCAGCACCTGGCTTTGGCCTGCTATCTCGTGGTGTTGAAGACCTGACAGGTTTCGTATGGCTGCGGTCAACCACTTCTGAAGGTGGGCGAACAGACGACTTTGCCGGCCTTGGCGTGGCCCTGGTATCCGTGCTCGGGGCATCATCGCCGTTGAGCACGGCGCTTTTATGGATGCTTTTTCGGATACTGGTTTCCAGATCTTCGTGTATGGTACCTTCCGATAAAGGCCGGTGTTCCTCCAGAATCAATGAGGAGCTGGTATTCTCAGATGCACGGAAAGGCTGGTCTTTTTGCTTTTTACTCATACTAAAATCCTCTGCACGGAGCCAGGAAAAAGACTAGAGGATAGAGGCTATCCCTCGGGGCTGCTGCTTTCACTTTTTCCGCTGCTCGGGGCAACCTCCTCCAACTTGGTGGTCATCATCTGGTATAGCTTGGTGTTCTTAGGTACATTGTTGATAAAAGGTACAATGCTTTTTCCGGCAAAAAGTAGCCCTTGGCCAGAATCTGCATTTGTCACATAGTCTAATTGCCGATTGCTGATATTTAAGAGGTTTGCCAGCTCCACCCGGTCGCTTGTCGCTTGGTTGAACATCAGGATAAAGCGGCTGTTACTTAACATCCGGCGTGCAAGGTCAGAGAGCAGAAGGGTTTCCACATTTTGAGTAATTCCAGTCGGGATTGCTCCCCACTTCCGGCTCCGGCTCCAGAGCTCAAAAAAGTAGTTTGCTGAGAACTCATTTGAGAAGAGAAGCTGCATTTCGTCAATGTATAACCAGGTGTGACGCCCAATAGCTCGGTTGCGGGTTATCCGGTTCCAGATTTGATCCATTACCACAACCATCCCAAAAGTACGGAGCTGTTTGCCCAAATCTCTGATGTCGTAAACCAGAAAACGCTTATTGGTATCAACATTTGTATGGTCTGCAAAGATGGATAGGTTGCCCTCAATATAGATCTCCAGCTCCAGTACAATATTGGCTGCGTCCGGTTCTGGCTGCTTTTTCAAGACCTCATAGAAGTCTCTCAAAGTCGGGATATTTTCAGGGCATGGGTGCTGAAAATATTTCCGGTAGCAGATCGAACAGGCGCGGCCGATCAAAGACCGTTGCCCACCTGACAGGCCATACTTTCCGCCGATCAACAATTCGCAGAGAGTTAAAACGAGTTCAGACTTTAGGCCAATGGCTGTTCGTCATCGGAGTAGTCCATATTGATGTCCATGGGATTGATGCAGCTCTTACTCCCGCCTCCAATACGGATAACTTCGCCATCAAAGCCGTCAGCCAAAGGGGCGTATTCGCGCTCCGGGTCAAGCACAATAACCTCGCTGTTTGGATCTCGAAGTAGTACATTGCTGATCTCACCTTTTGCGCCCATGGATTTTCCGCTGCCAGGTGTGCCTAATATCATGCCGCTGCCTACATCCATCGAGAGCCGATTGAAAAAGATCAAATTGTGGGACATTGCATTTAGGCCGTAGTAGATGCCTCCTGGTTGATATAGCTCCTGGGTTGTGAATGGAACAAAAATCGCTGTAGAGGATGTCGTTAAGGTGCGCTCAATGGATAGCCAGTTTTTCCCGAGCGGCAGCACACTGTTGAGGCCTTTCGTTGCTCCATTCGCAGTACATCAAATTTCATGTTCTGCTCCCGTGCAACGGCCATAATCTGCGAAATATTGTCCTGAAGTGTATCCAGGTCTTCAGCATAGGTGAATACCAGGACATTTACCTTGAACATTTTTTGATTCTGCTCTTCCAACTGTGCCAGGAGCTTAACGGCCTCCTCGTAGCTGCGCCGGGTTCCATCGGCAATGCAAGTTCGGGATTGCGCCCGCCCTGATTGGCGGCGCTCTGCTTTTCTGTGGCCTCCATTTCCATAAAGGCAATCTGTCGGCGCACATACTCTAGCGCCTGCCCCTGGTCTACGTTTGTAATATGGACGGAAACATTCATGTCGATTGGGAGATCTGTGAGCTTGGTGACAAATTGATCCGACTGCTCGGTTGGGTAGTCACGCAGGAACACGACTTGACCATAATAGTCTCCAAATTGAAAATACGGCTTGTTGTCTGGAAATTCAAAGTAGGACGGTGCTATAAAGGATTTTGTGGTCAAGCCAGAGCCTAGTAAGTCACCGTAGCTGAAGGTAAAGCGGTCGTCCGGCCGGAAGGTTTCATGCAGCAGCTCCAGGCGCTCTGCACCGGAAAGCGTGCCGGCATCACAGCCGAGTGACTTTAAATGCCCTAGGATATCCGTCTCCAGGCGGGCCAGCGCGGGATAGAAGTTTCATAGCTGCTGGCGGCGGTGGTTACGGTCATGTATTTTTCTCTCAATATTGAGTTCTGGCCCTCCAGGGCTTTTCCGACAGCATGGTATTGATTTCTTTCCGGTATTCGTCAAGCCGCTCCCCTTGGTACTTTAAAAACATCTGCTCCTTGAAGGAGTCCTTATCAATGCGGCGGTTGATTAGATTTATCTGTAGATGTATGGAGGAAGAGAGCCAATTAAGAAATTCGCAATACCGGGAAAATATATCTATTTGGTCATCCCGCCGGGCAGTTTGATAGTTGATATCAGAAAAACGGATTGTTCGGCTGAAAAGACTGGCTCGATTTCACATATTCCGTCTTCCACCATGCGCCAGTAGGAGATCACATCTTGGGCTGATTTAGGTGAAGTGGCCCGTTTAAATGTGTCTCTTGGCCTGGCGTCGTGCGGCCCGGTATTCTTTAAGAGCTGCTTTAATTTGGCGTCGTGCGCTTTGGCGTTTTCTTTTCTGCTTCGATGCTGTTTTCTGGTAAAGGTAGAGGCTCTGCCTCCTTTGTGCGCTTCCCATAGCGGCCCCGTGGCCCGCCCCCCCTTTGCCCTTTTGAAATATTGAAATCACCGTGAGAACTCCTTTCTGGAATAAGGTCAAATCAATCAGGCTCTCAGTTTGATAGGAAAATTTGTGCCGGCCCAATTTGGAGTCCAATACAGCCGCGCAAATTCCTCAAATGGCCGCCCCCGTGGCCGTACAAAGCCCAGCGCCATCAGCGGGACTACTTCGACCATGATGATATAGCCTGCGATATCTATGGATAATCCCAGCACTTGCACAAGCAAAAGCCCAGTTGCAACCGCCAGGCCAACAGCGATTACCCCGCATACTAGTTGGCGGAGAGAAAGCCCAAATATGACCTTCTCTTTGTAATCACTAATTTCCTTTGGAACAGATACGCTGATCACTTATTTCTCACCTCCAGGCTAAAAGGCATTACAGATGGACTTCGCCCAGCGGCCGCAACTGAGCACGCTGACGCCCAAAACAAGGGAATAGAGCAGCATCCCAAAAACACTTGAGTCCCCCAGGATATCGTTGCTTATCAGAACAGGGAAAAAGGAAACCACCAGGTAAATCAAGATGCCCTGGACGCACACCGCTGCAAAGGATTTGAAAAAATTCTTACCAATGCTGCTCAGTTCTTGCGATGGTAATGTGGCGATTGGGATGGGGGCGATTGCGATCATCACATAGATTTCAATAAAGCGGCCAATGCAGATTACATTGACAATCCCGAGAATGATAAGTACACCGAATTTGACAATCACCAGTTCTATCAGCATACCGATCTGCTCGCCTATTCCCATCCCATTTATTTCATCAATAACTGCGGGCAGATCCAAGCCGCTGGAAACACTACCGCTGGAAACGATGCTGCTGATACCGAGTGTGATGTGCTGGCTGACCTGGTAGACCGCCTCCATGATGATCTGTGTGCTGTCTACAGCAATCTTGGCCAAGATCATGTGCAGCATAGCTTTTCCGACAATCTCCAGAGAAAAGGTCGTGCCACTGGCGGCCCCATCTGCCTGGACGCTGCAACGGTAAAGCTCCAGTAAACAAAACAGCGCGAGAATAACATAGGCGACGGGCATCACAACTGTGCTCATGATCGTCTTGATATAGGCATATAGCGTTGGGTTAAAAGCTGAAAGGCTTATGGTTAGATAGCCGCTGTCTCCGACGGTAGCTATCTTCTCGTTTAGCTCGGTCACCCAGTCAATCAACAAATTCTTGAACATAAGAACTCCTTAATATGGGCAGGGGCGGCCGTAGCCGCCCCCCGATAAAACTACGAGCCGACGACTTGGCCAAAGAGCACCGCGCCTGCGATTATGACGCCGCCGCCGATAATTTTCCAGATTGCAGAGGAGATACCAGGGCCATTGTGGTCACTGAGGCTTGTGCTAGGTTTACAAGCCCAAAAACCAACAGGACGCCGCCGCCGATAATCACGAATTTCTGGATAAGGTCTAGCACATCATTCAAGAGATCCATTTGTTTTCTCCTATTCAAAGTGTCAAAGTGAATTGAGCTCCGATAGGTCGAGCTCTACCTCTTCAACACTGGATACAGTGTCGAAGAAATGCTGGTCAGAAAGGGTTGTTGCTGGGTAATATCAAATAGCGGAACTTTTCCACTGTCTGAAATATACCGATACCTCTTGTGCCGTTTATTGTTGACTTTCCTACTGCGGAAAGGGGGAAGCCCGACGATAATTACAAGGCACTCTGTCCGTCCAATCCTCCCAACCTCTGCTGGGTCAAGAAGATCTCGGCCCAGCCCCCTGTCCTGCACCGAATAACTGCCACTCTGCCCCTTGCTCTCGCTGGCGTCACGTCCCGTAATAGTGGTTTTGCCCATCATTTCAGCAATCTGTTTTGTGGTCTTGGTGGATTTCCCTCCAAGGAAAACCATAGAATCACAGCAGTCTTGAATGGTATCGGCATGATCCTTATACACGGCATTGAGCTGGGCCAGCGATTGCAGCATAATCGTTGTGGAGATCTCTCGGCTTCGGATTGTCGAGATCAGGACATGAAAATCAGGAATTTTACCGATGTTGGCAAACTCGTCTAAAATACACCGGACATGGATTGGGAGACGGCCATGGTACTCGTCATCGGCCTTCTCGGTAAGTAGGTTGAACAACTGGTACATGAGCATGGCGATCAGAAAAGAAAAGGTTGTGTCCGTATCAGACATGGTGATGAACAGGGCTGTTCGGTGGTCGCCAATGGAATCCAGCTCCAGTTCATCGTAGCTCATGAGTTCTCTGAGCTCTTCAATGTCAAAGGGGGCCAGGCGGGCTGCACAGGATATCAGTATAGATGCCATGGTTTTCCCAGCCCCAACCTTAAATTTTCGATACTGGCGCACAGCCAGGCAGTCCGGCTCCCGTTGGGCCAAGTCATCCATCAAAATATCAACTGGGCTTTTGTAGTTTGGAATGTCCTCGCGCACCTGGCAATGCTCTAAAAGGTCTATGAGGGATGGGATATTTCGTTCTGAGGGCCTGGCCTCTTTCATCAGATAGGCGATTAGTGCTGTATAGAGCAGCCGTTCCCCTTGTTCCCAAAATGGATCTTTCTGCGGGGATGCATCGCCATTTGTGTTCTTGATAAGGACATTTACTACTTTCAGGATGTCCTTCTCTGAATGGATGTAGGCCAGTGGATTATAGTGCAGCGATTTTTAAAATTGATAGTGTTAAAATTGCGCACTTTCCATCCATTTTCGTGAAAAGGTAGCCGGTTTGAGGGAGCAGGGTACCCTTTGGATCAGTTATCACATAGCTGCTGTGAAGCTGCATCAGGTTTTCTTTGACCAACACCGTTTTTCCCGAACCGCTGCCACCGACAACAATTACATTTTTATTGCGGTCATGCTCATAGTTTTTGGCCTGTCCCATACTGATCTGCTCAGTGGCCGACAGGACAATATTTTGGTCAGGATCTTTGCTCCTAAGTGGTGCGCTGTCCCTTCGGCTGCCCCACTCGGCCGATCCGTGCTCAATCCCATACATTCGCTTCGGGGCCGCAAGACGGTACAGATACATAAGCCATACCATACCAAATCCGCACGCCCCGGCCAGTAGGGATGCTTTTGATACTCCAATGGACAACGGAGCAGCTCCTATGGATGGTATGATAGCATCCACGGCATCCAGCAACCGCTCTATGGGGTTGCCCGCTGGCAGCCCCTCCAGAACCGCCCAAAAGCGGTTCAGGAGGTAAGCGGCTGCCAGCGAGAGTACCGCCATAAGAGCGACTTCTAAAGGTTTTGCCTTTTTCATCGCTCCTCCTTGCTCCGTTCTCTCTTGTGTTCCCTGGCCCCGGCCTCACGCGCCTGCGCCTCGGCCTGGCGTTCAGCTTCTTTTACTTTTTCAGATAGTGGCTCCTCCTTCTCCCAGTCAAAATTTTTGACTACATTTGACACCACAGTATAGATACGCTGCGCATCCTGGGCCTTGAAAAATACCTTGTAGGTACCCGGCTCTTCGCCCTTCATCACGGCAAAATCGACATTATATCGACGCAGCTCCCGACGTAGGGCCTGCATATCAGCGCCCATAAAATCATAGGAAACCAATTCCCTGTTCTGTAGATTAAGTTTCCGAAGAGACTGCTTACCGTGTGTGACTTGCTTGTACTGACGGGCGAGCGCAGCCATCAGCCGGAGAAGGGTGGAGAGTGTTACGGTTCCAGCCCGTACCGTGATCTGGATTGCCTCTTCTTGTATTTCAGTTACCATCAGTTCATCAGCTCAGTCCATTCCTCGGTGGTGTCGCTATCATCCTCCAGCTCATAGGCATGCCCGTTGGCCGCTCCTGGATATCGTTATAGTACCATTTACCCTCTTCACAGTCCGGGAAAGTAATCATATCAGGCAGCATCCCATCGGCTCCGTGTTACGCTCAAACACGTTATTAACCAGGGTCACAGTCTCCGCTCGGGTCATGGGATCATCAGGCCGGTAGGCACCGCTGCCATCGCCTTGTACCCATCCCAGGGCTGCGGCCTTGGTAATATACGGT
>ENA-OUNI01000728-OUNI01000728.1-human-gut-metagenome-genome-assembly--contig:-NODE-728-length-14822-cov-2.719020_pt1 | contig 14822 bp, 19 predicted proteins | sample MGYA00242499_ERZ504580 | MGnify/ENA primary metagenome ERZ504580 (study PRJEB26092, sample SAMD00036315) | human gut metagenome | host: Homo sapiens | study: EMG produced TPA metagenomics assembly of... | reverse complement strand
CGATGCCTTTGAAGAACTCATAAAAGATATAGACTGAAAAAAAAGGTCCTGTTCGCATAATGACAGGACTTTTTGAGTATTCCGTTTGTAGTTTTTAGAGATAGACAAATGAGATTTGCTGAAGTATGTGAAAATAATGTGTAATGAAGGGCTTGTCGTTTTGCGGCAAGCCTTTTACTGTATACTGCATGGCTATCACTTATTATTGAAAACATGCATAATGACATAGATTTTATCTTTATGACTTTTTGACCTATATAGAGGGTATACGAAAAAATATTAGGTATTACGAACTTTATCCAGGACAAAATTTTTGAATTCCTGCACGACAGGCGGGACATATTGGTTCTTATTTGAAATCATATAGAACTTCCGCTCGTATGAGGATAGCAATGGGCAGAATCTTTACGTCCAGCTGCAAGAGCATGTCCATGAAGGGGACGACGGCGATGCCGAAGTTTTGTGCTACCAGTCCGGCGATGACTTGGTCTTCAGAAACTTCATAGGCGATTTTTGGATTCGCGCCGATTTCAGCGAACATGTGAGCGACGATGGGGCGCAGGCCCGATGTCTTATCGAAGAAGATATAAGGATAATCCAGGGTATCACGTAAATCGACGATATATTTTTTGGCTAAAGGATGGTCGTTGGGAACGATTAAGACCAGTTCTTGCTTAGAAACGGCTGTCGCTTCAAATTGGGACATGACCATCGGCCGCGAGGCAAAGACCAGGTCGAAAGCGCTTTCAGCCAGGGACTTCAGCAAGCTGTTGGTCAGGTCGACGTGGAAGGTGAACTGGATGTCCCTGTCGGGATGAACATTTTTAAAGGCCGCTGCCAGCTCTGGTACGTAGTGTACCCCTAGAGTCCGCAGGCAGCCGATGCGGATGATGCCGTTGCCGCGGGCGCCGTTCTTGATGGTTTCGATGCCGTTGTCCAAGATGTTCAATGATGAGTTCACGCTGGCAAAGAACTGTTTTCCAAAGCTGGTCAGTTCCGTTCCGCGTGGGCCTTTTTCAAATAAGACGACGCCGAGTTCCTTTTCCAGCTGCGAAATGGCATGACTCAGACTGGGCTGTGTGATACACAGCAGCTCTGCTGTTTTGGTGTAGTGCTTGATCTGGGCTAATTTGACGAAATATCTGAGGTGGGAAAGATTCATAGCGGACCTCCTGTCATATTTTTCACGGTGTACTATTACATTTAGTTACATATAGCTTTATTTTACCATTTATCATAGCTTTGGTCTATGGAAACATGAAAATTATTGATTTGTTAAATAATTCACGATACGGTACCATAGAGCCATGGAAGGACAGGGGCTTCTGAAAGGAAACCGCAGTCCCGACGCTATTGTTCATTTTTACACTTACTTATGAAAAGGAAGCGTTTTATTCGTGCATATTTCAGGAACTACCCGGCTGTTAGGCCTTATCGGTACGCCAGTCGGTCATTCTAAATCTCCGCAGATGTATAATTACTGCTTTCAGAAATTCAATCAGGATTTCGCTTATTTTGCTTTTGACGTTACAGAAGAAAATACGGAAAAAAGCCATCAATTCGCTGAAACTTCTGAATTTCCGCGGTGCCAATGTCACGATGCCGTTGAAAAATGCAGTCATTCCGTTCCTCGATAAGCTTTCGCCAGCAGCTAAAGCTATCGGAGCTGTCAACACCATCGTCAACGATGATGGCGTCCTGACCGGACATATTACCGATGGAGCTGGATACACGTTGAACTTGAAGGCTGGCAGCGTTTCGGTAAAAGATAAAAAGATTACCTTAGTCGGTGCCGGCGGCGTCGCTTCGGCCATTATGATCCAATGCGCTTTGGAAGGTGTCCGTGAAATCGCCGTATTCAATTTGAAAGATGCTTTTTGGCCGCGGGCTGAAGCCAATTTAGAGGCCATCCGCCAGGCTGTTCCCAGTATCAAAATCACCTTGAATGATTTAGCCGATACAGAATTGCTCAAAAAGGAAATTGCTGAAAGCGATATCCTTTCCAATGCGACCCGCCTCGGCATGGCTCCGCTGGAAGATAAGAGCATCATCGATGGCCTCGATGTCCTTCGTCCGGACCTCATCGTAACTGATGTCGTTTATATGCCGGCTGAAACGAAGTTGCTCAAACAGGCAAAAGAGGCAGGCTGCCGTACTTTTGAAGGCCTGGGCATGCTTCTTTACCAGGCGCTGAAGCCTACCGCTTGTATACCGGCGAAACGATGCCTGTCGATGAAATCAAAGAGTTGCTTTATAAATAAGTTTTATACATAGGAAACTATGAAATTTATATACATATAATATTAAGGAGTGTATCTATTATGTCTAAAAAATCCCCGATTACTGTAAGCTCTTGGACTTGGTGACCAGTGCACTTTCGAAGAACGCGTCAGCGCTGCTAAAGAAGCCGGTTTTGAAGGTATCGGCCTCCGTGCTGAAACGTATGTCGATGCCTTGGCTGAAGGCTTCATGATGAAGATATCCTGGCTATCCTCAAAAAATATGACATGAAGGTTACAGAAGTCGAATACATCACCATGTGGGCAGAAGACCATCGTTCATATGAACAGAAATATAAAGAACAAATCTGCTTCCATATGTGCGACCTCTTCGGCGTACAGCATATCAACATCGGCTTGATGGAAAAATATTCTGTTGAACATACGGCACAGAAGCTGAAAGAACTCTGCCAGCGTGCTGGTAAATACATTATCGGCGTAGAACCGATGCCGTACTCGGGTATTCCCGATGTAAAGACCGGCTGGCTGTCGTCAAAGGCTGCGGCTGCGATAATGCAAAACTTATTCTTGACAGCTGGCACTGGATCCGCGCTAATCAGTCCTATGATCCGTCCTATCTGGCTGATATCCCGTCTGATAAAATCATTTCCATCCAGATCAACGACGTTCAGCAGCATCCCTATGCACCGACGATCCTTCGCGACGAATCCATGCACGACCGCATGGTTCCGGGCACAGGTTACGGTGATACAGCAGGCTTCGTAAAGATGATCCGCGATAAAGGTATTGAACCGAAAGTCTGCGGCGTTGAAGTCATCAGCGATGTCATCATGCGAAAGGCGTTAAAGAAGCAGCCAAAGAAAACTTTGAAGGCACAAAGAAAGTCTTGGAACAGGTTTGGCCTGAAATCCTCGGTTAATCAATAAATAGGTCGTATTGAAAGGAGTCTTATCATGGAAGCAAGAATTGATGGTCACACACAGTTATTTGGTTTATTCGGTTCCCCGGTCGGTCATTCCGGCTCGCCCGTTATGTATAATTACACCTTTGCCCGCCTCGGCATTAACGCCGCTTATCTCGCTTTCGATGTACAGATCGATCAGCTCCCTGCTGTTATCCAGGCAGTCCGCACATTGAACTTCGGCGGTTTCAACGTTACCATGCCCTGCAAGACGGCAATCGCTCAGTATCTCGATGAACTGTCTCCGGCAGCTAAGCTGATCGGGGCTGTCAATACGGTTGTCGTAAAAGACGGCAAATTGATTGGTAACAACACTGATGGCGTTGGATTCGTCCACAATCTTCGCGAAAATGGCGTCGACATTACGGGCAAGAAAATCGTCCTCCTCGGTGCTGGCGGTGCGGCTACGGCTATTGCCTGCCAGACTGCTTTGGATGGCGCTGCTGAAATCGCTATTTTCAACCGCAAAGACGAATTTTTCGCCAATGCTGAACATACTGTAGAAAAAATTACGGCTGCTGACCTCAAGTGCAAAGTTTCTGTTACGGACCTCGCTGACGATGCTGCTTTGAAAGCTGCTATTGCCCAGGCTGATATCCTGGTCAATGCTACGAAGTCGGCATGAAACCCCTCGATGGCCAGAGCCTGATTAAAAAAGAATACCTCCGTCCGGAACTCGTCGTAGCCGATACGGTATATAACCCGAAAGAAACACAGATGATCAAAGACGCACAGGAAGCTGGCTGCAAAGCCGCTGTTGGCGGTATCGGCATGCTTCTCTGGCAGGGCGTTGCTGCTTTCAAACTCTTCACTGGCAAAGATATGCCTCATGAAGAAGTTTTTGAAAAATTCTTCGCTTAACTTTTATTTGCACATAGAGTAAGGAGATATAAACATGAAATTCAATGCTATGTTCCAACCGATTCAGATCGGTTCCGTTACGATTCCGAACCGCTTTGCTGTTCCACCCATGGGCAATAACTTCGCCAATACCGACGGCACACTGAGCGACCGCTCCGCAGCTTACTATGCAGCTCGTGCTAAAGGCGGTTTCGGTTTGATCACCATCGAATCTACTGTTGTTTATAGTGAAGCGAAAGGCGGCCCCAGAAAGCCGTGCCTCTTTTCCGATGATACCATAGACAGCTTCCGCAAAGTTGCCGACGCTATCCATGCTAACGGAGCGATTGCATCCATTCAGTTGCAGCATGCAGGTCCAGAAGGTAATTCGGCTCTCACGGGCTTCCCCTTGAAAGCAGCCAGCGCCATTGCTCCTTCTTCAGGTCGTGAAGTACCTGTTGCTATTTCCCGCGAAGAAATCTACAAATTGATTGAATGTTACGGTGATGCCGCTGCCCGCGCTCAGCGTGCCGGTATCGATATGGTCGAAGTACACTGTGCACACGGCTACTTGGTCAGCACTTTCATTTCGTCCCGTACCAATAACCGTGTCGATGAATTTGGTGGCTGCTTTGAAAACCGCATGCGCCTGCCGCGCCTGATCATTGAAAATATCCGCAAAAAGACGGGTGGCAAGATGCCGATTCTCTGCCGTATCAATGCCAGCGATGACATCGAAGGCGGCCAGACCGTCCAGGATGCGGCAACCGTAGCTGCTTACCTCGTCGAAGAATGTGGCATTGATGCTCTGCATGTCAGCCGTGCCGTCCATGTCCATGATGAATTCATGTGGGCTCCCGGTGCCGTCCATGGCGGTTTCAGTGCACCCCTCGTCGAAGAAATCAAACGGGCTGTCAACGTCCCGGTCATTACGGTCGGCCGTTATACAGAACCGCAGTACGCTGAACTCATGGTCCGTGAAGGCCGTGCTGATATCATCGCTTTTGGTCGTCAGAGCCTGGCTGATCCGGAAATGCCGAATAAAGCTAAAAACGGCAAGCTTGACAGCATGACACCGTGCATCGGCTGCCTCCTCGGCTGCGTGCCGTACATGTTCCGCGGCGACCCCATTACTTGCGCGCTGAACCCGGAATGTGGCCGTGAAGCGGAAGTAACGCCGGCTGCCAAAGCGAAAAAAGTCGTCGTCGTTGGCGGCGGTCCTGGCGGTCTCTATGCAGCCGCATCTGCGCACAGCGTGGTCATCAGGTTACGTTGCTGGAAAAGAGCAACGTCCTCGGCGGCAACTTCCATTTAGCCGCTTATCCGGCTGATAAGGGCGACCTCACGTCGGCTGTCCGCAGCTATATCGTCCGTGCTGAAGAAGCTGGCGTTACCATCAAGATGAATACGGAAGCTACCGTAGACCTCTTGAAAGAAATGGCTCCTGATGCCGTTATCTTTGCGACTGGTTCGATTCCTCTCATCTTGAACATCCCTGGCTTGGCTGATTCTGGTTATGTCACAGCTCAGGATATGCTCGACGGCAAGTATGAAATCGGCGAAAAAGCCTCGTTGTCGGCGGTGGTATGGTCGGCTGCGAAGCGGCTGAATTCCTTTGCGAACGGGATCACAAAGTAACGGTCATTGAAATGAAAGATACCTTAGCGGCAGATGTTTCCAAAGAAAACCGCGTCTTCATCTTTGATGACTTCAAACGTCACGGCGTACAGCTCGTACCAGGCGCCAAAGTTACAGAATTCTTCAAAGATGGCGTCAGCTATGAACTGGCTGATGGAACAAAAGGCGAACTGAGAGGCTTCGACAGCATTGTCCTGGCTATGGGGTCCCGCAGCTATAACCCGCTTAATGAAGAAGTTTCTAAGTTTGTACCGCAGACTTTCGTCATCGGCGAAGCTTTCAAGGCGCCGGGCAGCGCGCTGACGGCTACGACAGATGCTTTCAATGCGGCTTTAGAAATTTAATAGATCCATTATTGTCTGTGACTACGTCTCCGGGTCCATGATTCGGGAGACGTAGTGGCAACAGGAGGAATTTAACGTGGAAGAGACAAAGACAAGTAAAAAACTGTATCTTACAGCTATCGTACTGTATCTGAATTATTTGATCCTCGGCGTTGCGGCATCCATCCTCGGTCATTATAAACAGGCCCTGGCCCAGCAATGGGGGTCCGTCCAGCTGGCTGGCGGCATGTATGATGCCAGCGGTGTTGTCTGGGTATCGGCTTCTTTAGGCCTGGGCTGCCTTATCGGCAGTTTCTTTTCCGGCCCTTTATCGGACCGCTTCGGCCGCCGTATCATTTCGTTCTTTGGCAGCGTTTTTTATGCCATCTTTTTCTTAGGTGTAGCCGTTGCCGACAATCTGACCGTTGCTTATATTGCCGGCCTCATCGGCGGCATCGGTAATGCTTTCCTCAATGGCGGCGTTATGCCGGCAGCTATGGAAATCTTTGTCGGCCGCAGTGCTTTTGCCAGCATCATGACAAAATTGTTTATCGCTATTGGCCAGTTCATCCTGCCCTTCATGATTATGTTCGTTGCGGCTACACAGATGCCTCATACGACATTATTCTATTTCTTCCCGGTTGTCTGCGCTGTCATCGCCGTCTTGACGATGATCATGCCTTTCCCGAAACAGAGTGGTGTTGCCGAAAAAGGAGATGCTCAGCCGTCTTTCATGGAAAGCTTGAAGAGCCTGAAATTTACGGCCAGCAGCATTGCCCTCATCATTATGGGCTTCACGACGACGGCGACTTTCCAGATTTGGGTCAATTGCAATCAGGAATATGGGAAATGGGTCGGCATGTCCAATCCGTCGGTCATTCAGTCTTACTATTCGATTGGTGTCATCGTCGCTGTACTGCTCACAGCAGTCATTGCTGATAAGGTCATCAAATCGATCCGGCTCGTCTTCTGGTATCCTCTCATCGCCTTCATCATGTTCGCTATCCTGGCCGTTGTACACAATCCGACATTGACCATCATCGGTGGTTTTGTCATCGGCTTCTCGGCAGCTGGCGGTGTTTTGCAGCTGGTTACGGCTACAGTCAGTGACTTGTTCCCCCAGGTCAAAGGACCATCATCAGTATCGTTATGATTTTGTCCAGTATCGGTACATGGGTCGGCGTATCGGCAGCCGGTTCTATTGCCACGGCTGGCGGTGCTGATGGCCCGGTCTACGTCATCATCTTTGATGCAGCCATTACTTTGCTGAGCGTCTTGTTGGCCCTGTTCGTCAATCTTTCGGCCAAGAAAAGACAGGCATAAATATATTATCTGCTATCAGATGGTACTTTTCACCATCTGATAGCAGAATATATTTATGCCTGAGTATGTGAATTATAGAACAAAGTATAGGACAATGTAATTTTCATAGATAAAATCTATTAAGGGAGGTATTCCTGTGAATGATAAAAAAACAATACCTAACCAGTCGGTACACGCTGGAAAGCCGACGCGGAAACGCTGGTTCATGCTGAGCCTTATCTTCATCTTAACGGCGATTAATTATTTAGACCGGACGAACATGGCCGTTGCAGCACCCAGCATGAGTGCTGAACTGGGATTCAGTGCCGCTACGATGGGGATGCTGCTGTCGGCCTTTGCCTGGGCTTATGCGCTGATGCAGGTACCCGGCGGCTGCTTCTTAGAACGGTTTGGTCCGCGCATTACGTATACGATTTCGCTTTTCTTCTGGTCCTTATTTACCATGATTATGGGGTTGGGACATAGTTTTCTATCCCTTTTTGGTATCCGTATGCTATCGGAGCGGCTGAATCACCGGCCTTTCCCACGAACAGCCGCGTCGTTGCCGCCTGGTTTCCGGACCGCGAACGGGCAACGGCAACGTCTATCTATACGGCTGCTGAATTTGTGGGACTGGCCTTTTTGACACCTGTCCTGTTTTGGATCCTCGACACCTTTGGTTGGCGGGAAATCTTCTACATCACTGGTTTTGTAGGAATCGGCGTCAGCGTCATCTGGTATCTTCTCTACCGGGACCCTAAAGATTGTAAGGGCGTCAACCAGGCAGAACTCGACTATATCCGCGAAGGCGGCGGCCAGGCTGAAAATGCCGGGACTTCCAAGAAGATTACCATGGCCCAGCTGCGGGAACTCTTCCGTCATCGCCAGCTCATCGGCATCTATGTCAGTCAGTTTGCTAATACGAGTACGATGTATTTCTTCCTGACCTGGTTCCCGACGTATTTAATCATGGCCAAGAACCTGCCCATGTTAAAGGCTGGTATTTATGCAGTCATCCCTTATATCGGCGCTCTTTGCGGCGTCCTTCTCGGCGGCCGTTGGTCCGACCATATGCTGAAAAAAGGCGCTTCTTTATCGAAAGCCCGTAAACTGCCGATTGCCTGCGGCCTCATTTGTTCTATGTCGATCATGGCTGCCAACTATTTCGATTCCCTGGATGTCATCATTGCCATCATGGCCTTTTCTTTCTTTGGACAGGGCATGGCGGCTATCATCTGGAGTACTGTTGGCGATGTCGCTCCGCAAGATTCTCTCGGACTGGCCGGCGGTGTTTTCAGCTTTGCTGGCAATCTGGCCGGTATTGTGACACCCATTGTCATTGGCCTTATCGTCCATTTGACCGGTTCTTTTGTAGGAGCCATGGTTTTTATCAGTGCTGTCGCCGCTGTTGGTGTATTGTCCCTGATATTTATTGTCGGCGATATTCATCGTATTCAGTCTGTTAAATGAAAAGAAGACTGCAAACGGCAAACTTAATACTCAAAAAGGCGCTGTCTTCATGGGACAGCGCCTTTTGCTATATCTTTATAGGAGAGACCATTAATAGCTCTTAGTGAAGGGCTTGTAATATTTTTGCAGTGTCGTGACTTCCAGCTGGCCCGGAGCAGAGGCTTTTTTAGCCGAGCCGAAGGTCAGGGCAGAGCCGAAGATTTCCCCGCTGATGCGGCTGATGGCGCCGAGTTTTCCCATGGACATGGTGATGAGCGGTTCGTCGGGATACTTGGATTTGACGGCTTCCGTTGCTGACAAGAGGGTCAGGACGTCTTTAGCCGAGTTCGGCATGCAGGCCAGTTTGGCTACGTCGGCACCGAGTTTCTTCATGCCCATGAGGCGGCCAGTGATTTCATCGAAAGACGGTGTCTTGTCGAAGTCGTGGTTGCTCATGATGACCGTGACGCCGTGTTCTTTCGCAACGGCCAGGACTTTTTCGATGCTGGCGCGGTCGCGGAAGTATTCGACGTCGACGGCATCGATTTTACCGCTTTTGATAGCGTAGTCGATGAGGTCGAAATAGTAGCTTTCAGGGACTTCCGTTTCGCCGCCTTCTTCTTTGGTGCGGAACGTGAACAGGATAGCACTGTTCGGCAATTCCTGGCGGACGGTTGCCAAGCTTCGCCGACAGCGTCGAGGGACGTGACGTCTTTTAAGAAGTCGATGCGCAGTTCGACGACGTCGTAGATTTTATCCTGGAGATAACGGCATTCCTGGACGAGTTCAGAAAGAGTGCGGCCGACGATGGGGACGCAGATTTTAGGGATTCCATTGTTTAAAGCGACATTACCGATTGTTACCATGGTATAGCCTCCTTGGATTAGAATAAGACGTCTTTGATGAAGTCGACAGGCATTTCTTTGCCAGTCAGAGTTTGAACGCAGCAGCGCCCTGATAGAGCATCATGCCGAGGCCGTTGAAGTTTTTGCAGCCTACTTCGTCGCACCATTTCATGAGTTTCGTCTGGCGCGGAGCGTAGACCGTATCCATGACGACCAGGTCCGGGCGGAGATAGGATTTATCGGGGATAGCTACGACGTCTTCCAACGGTTTCATCCGCACGACGTGCTGTCGATGTAGATATCAGCGCTGTCCAGTTCTTCTTTCAATTAGCATGGTCTTCGAGGGGATAGATGTTGACGATGCAATCCGTGCGTTCGCGCAGTTTCTTGACCGTTTCTTCGCCGTGGGCGTAGAATTCGTCGGCGCGGTTGAAAATCGTCAGTTCGCGGACGCCATCGAGGGCTGCCTGTACTTCGATGGCCGTAGCGGCACCGCCGGCACCGATGACGACCATTTTTTGCCGATATATTCGACACCTTCGTCTTTGAGGGCCTGCATGGCACCGATACCGTCGGTAATCGTACCGGTCAGGACGCCGTTGTCGTTGACGACGGTGTTGCAGGCACCGATGATTTGAGATGCCGGCGACAATTTATCGAGATACTGTGTAATCGGTCCTTTGTTGGGCATGGAGACGTTCCAACCGCGGACTTTCATAGCGCGCAGGCCTTTGACCGTGTCTTCCAGCGTCGAATTGTCGACTTCAAAGCAGACGTAGACGTAATCGAGGCCTAATTTCTTGAAGGCTTCGTTGTGCATGGTCGGAGACATACTGTGGCGGATTGGATAGGCAATGAGACCGATTAATTCCGTATGCCCTGTAACGCGCGTTCTGTAACTTTTACCCATAATACATCCTCCTAGTGATAAATACAGATAATCTGAATTTTAGTGTAGCAAATAATTTAAAGAAATACAATGAACCCCGTATCATCGTTAATAAAAAAATATCCGTTTGTATTTTGCCATAACCAACGTGGGATATTGGTTATGGCAGAAATACAGACGGAAGTCATTAGTCGTCGAAACCGCCGATCATATCGATGGTAGCGACGATGTTGCGGCCTAATTCCGTGCCGTGGATGATCTGGCCCGTCTTGCGGCTGTTGCCGAAGTTGCAGAAGGGAATGCCCTGTTCTTCGGCATAGGTCTTGAAGGGGTCGTCAGCAGGGATATCCGGGACGAGGCCCATGCAGATGAAACCGTAGTCGAAGGGATATTCGGCAGATTCACCGTTGTGGGATGCGATGAATTTGTCCGGGCAGACTTTCTGCAGTGCCGTGCCGAGATGCATGTCGACGGGATGGGTTGCCAGGAGTTCCTTGAACGTCGATTTGGAAACGATGTCCGCGTCTTTCCCGAAGGACGGCATCATTTCGATCATGCGACGTCGGCTTTGCGCAGCGTGAAGAATTCCATGACGTCCAGGCCGACAGCGCCGCAGCCGATGATGACGACTTTTTTGCCTTCGGCGTTGGCTTCATAGTAAGGGATGTTATCCATGAAACCGTAGATGGAACGGATGTGGGAGCCTTCGGCATCGGTCAGTTCGCGCAGGCCTTCGATAGGCGGCAGCATCGGTTTGGAACCTGTGGCGGCATAGAGGATGTCCGGCTTGAGTTCAGCAGCATTTCTTTGGTAGCCGTTGTGTTCAGTTTGATGGTCAGATTTGGCAGCTGAGCAGCCCGGTGTTCGAGATAAGCCGGGAAGTCTTCGATGCGGCTCTTTTCCGGGAAGCGGGCGATTTTGCGGGCCAGGCCGCCGACTTCGCCTTCCCGTTCGATGAGGGTGACGCGGCAGCCGACTTCAGCGGCCGTGCAGGCTGCTTCCAGGCCCGATGTACCGCCGCCGATGACGACGACGTGGATATCGCGCGTGACTTTCTGCTTTTTATAGCTCGCCGCCACAGACAGCCGGATTGACGGTGCAGCGGATCGGCTGGGATTTGGCGATGCGGTGATCGGCACAGCCGATGTTGCAGGAAATACACTTGCGGATATCGCAGGTACGGCCGCTCTGTGCTTTGCGGGCCCAATCGGGATCGGCGATGAGGCCGCGGCCGATGGCGATGAAGTCTGTCTTGCCTTCGGCGATGATCTGGTCGGCTACCTGGGGATTGCGGATATTGCCGGAAATGATGACCGGTTTGTTGAATTTCTTCTTTACCGCTTCCGACAGGTAGGCGCGCCAGGCGTCAGGCAGGTCGCATTTATCGATCTGGTACTGGATGGAGTCGTTGACGGCGGCGGAAACGTTGATGATGTCGACTTCCGGTTCGATGTATTCCAAGAGTTTCAGTGTGTCGTCCAAGGTGTTTCCGCCTTTGATGAATTCGTCTGCTGAAATGCGGAAAGAAATGGGCACCCACGGTCCGACGGCCTTGCGGACGGCTTCGACGACGAGGCGGGCGAAGCGGGCCCGGTTTTCGTGAGAGCCGCCGAATTCGTCAGTCCGTTTGTTGTAGTACGGTGATAAGAACTGGTCCAGGAGGTACGAATGGCCCCCGTGGATTTCGACCATATCGAAGCCGCCTGGACGGCGCGTTGGGCAGCTTCGGCATATTTCTGGACAATGTTGAGGATTTCGCATTTTTCCAGCGGACGCGGTGCCGGATTGCCTTCTTTGGAAGGAACCGACGATGCCGAGACGGCCTGAAGACCGTTCAGTCTTTCTGGATAAGCGGAAGCGCCGGCGTGGTTGAGCTGGATAGAAGCCAGGCGCCGTACTGATGGATGCATTCCGTCAATTCGTAGAGACCTGGGATGAACTGCTTGTTGTCGATGCGCAGCTGTTTGGTGCCGTTCGTGGCCAGGGGATAGTCGATACAGGCGTTTTCGACGATAATCAGGGCTGTACCGCCGCGGGCACGGAGGCCGTAGTAGTTTTTCATATCTTCTGAAACTTCACCGGTAAAGGTGGCCAGGTTTGAACCCATCGGCGGCATGATGACGCGGTTGCGGAAAGTCGTGCGTTTGACAGTGAACGGTTCAAAAATGTGCGGATAGTGCTGACTCATAAAGGGAGTTCCTCCTTATCATACTATAAGAAATATAGAAATAGATTTTTCTGTGAAATATCGAACTATGTTTTCGGTACGCCTTTATTATACGGAGAGAAATCTAATAGCACAATTTCTTAAAATAATAAAAAACAGTTCAAAAAAACTATTAAAAATGATACAATAATCTTGAGAATTGCCTTGGGATGATAGATTCATTTCCAGAGACCCGCTTGTCGAGATTTATGTAAAACGCATAATATAGCGTAAGACCAGTAAAAGGGGATTGTTCGTTAAACGAATAGTTTTTATTGCTATAAAAGGTGTGAATTGATAGCTATTTTTGCGGAAATACGAACTAAAAAACTATTAATTTAGGGCTCTTTATCACAATCTATGATAAATACGTATGTGAAAGGAGAAGACCATGAATTAAAGCAACTTCAATACTTCTTGAAACTGGCTGAGACCGAACACTATCGAAAAGCGGCCGAAGCCTGTACATTACCGAACCGAGTTTGAACCGGGCTATCCGGGATATGGAAAAAGAGCTGGGCATCCAGCTCTTTGAAAAACGGGGGCGCAATATCTATTTGAATAAGTATGGCCATCTGTTCCTGCCCTATGTCAAACGGTCGCTGCAGGAACTCGGCCGCGGTGTCGACTTGATGAAAGCCTATACGCGGCCGGACCAGGGGAAAATTACGCTGGGCTTCATTTATACTATGGGCTATACGATGGTCCCGGAGATGATTACCCAGTTCCAGGCTGCCGAAGGCAATGGCGGCATTACCTTCGACTTTCACCAGGGGACGACAGCAGCGCTCATCAAGGAATTGAAAGAAGAAGAAATCGATGTTGCCCTCTGTTCTTTTGTCGAAAATGAACCGGATGTTGTCTTCTATCCGATTGCCGAAGAAAATTTGGTCGTCGCCGTCCCCAAGGGGCATCCCCTGAGCAATCGCGGTTCCGTATCCCTGAAGGAACTGGAACCCTATCCATTCATCGCATTCGGCAAAAACAGTGGTCTCAGTGACATTATCCAAGGTCTCTTAGAACAGGCTGACGTCCATTTAAAAGTTGCCTGCCACGTAGAAGAAGACAACGCCATGGCCGGCTTCGTAGCAGCTGGCTATGGCGTTGCGATAGTACCTGATTTTTATACGTTACAATATTATGACCTCGACCGGATACCGATTGCCGATCCTATTGAACAGCGATACCTCTTCCTGGCCATGTTACGGCAGGCCCAGGTCTTACCGGTTGTAGAACGATTCCGTAATTTCCTCTTATCCCGCTGGCAGCGAGGGACTTTGTGAAATGGGCCGATTATTTGTAAACTTGATACTCAAAACGGGGCTGTCGCCCATGCGACAGCCGTTTGTACACTCACTTTTCGTCCATGATGGCGATAGGTCCTCGTTCGCCTGTCCGGATGCGGACGGCATCGTTCAGGCGGTAGATGAAAATCTTGCCGTCGCCCGGTTTGCCTGTCTTGCAGACTTTCTGGGCGACTTCGACGACTTTGTCGACCGGCACTTCACAGACGACCGTTTCGACTTTGATGCCTGGCAGGAGGTTGATGTTGTACCGCTGGCCGCGGTAGACTTCGACGTAGCCTTTCTGGAGGCCGCAGCCGAAGACCTGGCTGACAGTCATGCCCATGACACCGATGTTGTTCAGGGCTTCTTTGAGCTCTTCCAATTTACTCGGACGAGTGATGATTTCTACTTTTGTAATCGGATGTTCTTCCATTCGTATCACCTCTATAAGTTACGACCGTTAATGCCTGCGCTGTTGACGGCGGCATTGTTCAAGGATGCATTGCCGAGCGGCGTCGCCGGCGTTTCGCCGAAGGGGCTGCCGGACATGATAGCATAATTATAACCCCGTTCGCCGTGTTCGCCAATGTCCAGGCCTGTGATTTCTTCATTCTTATCGGTGCGGACCGTCATGAAGAGCTGATGATCTTGAAGATGATGAACGTGCCGACAATGGCCAGGCGTAAGCGACGACAGTGGAAATAATCTGAGCGACGAGCAAATCCGAGCTGCCGTAGAAGAGGCCGTTAGCCCCGGCTGGGTTGACTTCCGTCGTAGCCAGATGCCGGTGGCGATGGAGCCCCATGTACCGCCGATACCGTGGATACCGAAGGCGTCGAGGGA
>ENA-OUNI01000727-OUNI01000727.1-human-gut-metagenome-genome-assembly--contig:-NODE-727-length-14823-cov-2.109145_pt1 | contig 14823 bp, 20 predicted proteins | sample MGYA00242499_ERZ504580 | MGnify/ENA primary metagenome ERZ504580 (study PRJEB26092, sample SAMD00036315) | human gut metagenome | host: Homo sapiens | study: EMG produced TPA metagenomics assembly of... | reverse complement strand
GCCGCAGGGTTTTCACGTCGTCGCGCACCCGGCCGGGCATGTCGGCCGCGGGCGTGCCGGGGCGTTCCGAGAAGGGAAGACATGCAAGGTAAGCAGGAGCGAGCGATTCGAGCAGGTCGTAAGTCTGCCGGAAATCCTCGTCCGTCTCACCCGGAAAACCTACGATGACATCCACGCCGATGAAGGCATCAGGCATGCTGCTGCGGACCGTTTCGATGCGGTTGCGGAAAGTTTCCGCCCGGTAACGTCTGCGCATCAGGCCGAGAATACGGTCCGAACCGCTTTGCAGCGGAATGTGGAAATGGGGCTGGAACTTGGCCGACGCCGCGCAGAAGCCGATGATGTCATCGGTCAGAAGGTTCGGCTCGATGGAAGAGATGCGGTAGCGTTCGATGCCCGCCACCCGGTCGAGCGCCGTGAGCAGGTCAGCGAACCGCTCGCCGGTAGTCCGTCCGAAATCGCCTGTATTGATGCCCGTTATCACGATTTCCTTTCGACCCGAAGCGGCGATTCGCTCCGCTTCCTGCACGAGGTCGGCGACGGGCATGTTGCGGCTCGCTCCGCGGGCGTAATGTATCGTACAGTAGGAGCACTTGTAGTCGCAGCCGTCCTGTACCTTCAGGAATGCACGTGTACGTTCGCCTGTGGAAAAAGCGGCGAAAAAGTTGGTCAGTTCAGCCGTGTCGCATGAATAGATGCGGGCGCCCGACTTGCCGCCGAGAGCGGCCACCCGGTCGAAAAGCGTTCCCTTGTCGCGGTTGCCCAATACGAGGTCCACCCCTTCGATGGCGGCCAACTCTTCGGGCCGAAGCTGGGCATAGCAGCCCGTGACGGCGATGATGCCTGCGGCGCTTCGCGGTGAAGCCGTCGAATCAGGTTGCGGCACTTCTTCTCGGCATGTTCCGTCACGGCACATGTATTTACCACGCATATGTCCGCTTCGGCGGCGTGACGGACGGTCGCATAGCCGCCCTCTTCGAATTGCCGCGCGATGGTGGAGGTTTCGGAGAAGTTCAGCTTGCAGCCCAGCGTATGGAAACTGACTTTTTTCGGCGAAGGCATCTTCATTTCATCTGTTTCGGAGTGCGAAGTTACGAAAAAGGCGGTAAAGCGTGAAATAAAAGCACCGCCGGTCGCTGTCGTGCGCATTGCTGGCGATTTTTCCGTAAATTTGCATTCCGCAGAGCCGCACCGACGGTTTTGCCGGAAGAGACGGAGATGGATTTTTTCAGGGCACTTTACGAATACGGCTTTTTGCAGCATGCCATGGCGGCCGCGGTGCTTTCGGGTATCGTCTGCGGTATCATCGGCACCTATATCGTGGCCCGTCGCATGGTTTTCCTGAGCGGAGGAATAACGCATGCCTCGTTCGGCGGGATAGGCATAGCCTATTATTTCGGTCTGAACCCCATTCTCGGCGCGCTGGTATTCGCCGTGATGTCGTCGCTCGGAATCGAGTGGGGGGCACGGAAGGGGAAAATCCGCGAAGATTCGGCCATCGGCATGGTCTGGAGCTTCGGCATGGCTGTCGGGGTGATATTCGTCTATCTGACGCCGGGTTACGCACCCAACCTGATGAGTTTTCTCTTCGGCAATATTCTGACCGTGACGACGGCGGATATCGTCGCTTTGGGGTGCCTGGTCGCTGTTCTGCTCCTGCTGGCATTCTGTTTTCTGCGGACGGTGATGTACGTCGCCTTCGATGCCCAGTTCGCCCGGAGCAGGGGGGTAGCGACGGGAACCGTATCGTATGTCATGGCGGTATTGGTGGCGCTCGCAGTCGTCTTCTGCATCCGGAGCGTAGGCATCGTTCTTCTCATCTCGCTGCTCACCGTTCCGGCGGTCATCGTCAACTCCTTCACCAAATCCTTCACCGCATGGCTGCCTGGTCGTCGGTCTGCCGTAATAGGCAACATCGCCGGACTGTACCTCAGTTACGTCATGGATATTCCCGCCGGAGCCGCTACAATATTTCTGCTGCGCTTACGCTTATAATTATAAAACTGCTACCTTTGCGTAGCCGAAAAACCGTGGCGTATAGTGAAAACCCTCGATAAGTTCATCCTGAAGTCATATATAGGCCGATGATTCTTACCTTCTTCATCGTGTCGTTCATATTCCTTATGAACTTCCTGTGGCTTTATATCGACGACCTTGTCGGGAAAGGACTCGACTTCGGCGTCATCCTCGAACTGCTGGGGTACGCGTCGGCTACGACCATCCCCATGTCGCTACCGCTGGCTACGCTTCTGGCGGCTATCATGACAATGGGCAATCTCGGCGAAAACAACGAACTGCTCGCCATGAAATCGGCGGGAATATCGCTTCCGCGCATACTGGCCCCGCTGACCGTCCTTGTTGTCTTCATCGCCATAGGCAGTTTTTTCGCCTCCAACAACCTCGTGCCTTATGCCTGGAAGCAGATGAACGCACTCATCGCCGATATCCGTCAGCAGAAGCAGACCATCGAATTCAAAGACGGAGCCTTCTTCAATGGTATCGACGACATGAGTATCCGGGTTGGGCATCAGGACCGGGAAACCGGTCTGTTGAATGATGTGCTGATATACGATACGCGGAATCAGTCCAAAAACGGAACGATGTCCACCACCATAGCGGATTCGGGTTACATCCGCCTCTCGGACGACAAGAAATACCTGCTTGTAACACTCTATAAAGGCGAACGTTACGAGACGCGGCGCGACTATCAGTGGTACAACGAAAGCCAGTTCACGCAGCAGACCTTCGATATGCAGAATGCGGTCATTCCGTTGGAGGGTTTCGATTTTGAGCGCAGCAGCAGCGACCGCTTCAGCCACGGGACGCAGACACAGTCCATCGCGCGGCTCGAAAAGGATATCGATTCGCTCAACATCGTCGTGGCGCGGGAGATGGCCCGTTCCTACGAACCGCTCCTGCGGAACAGCCTGCTCCAGTACGACCTGTGGTCATGGGGATGATGGACAGTGTCAAGACGGATTACTCTTACCGCAGGCCGGAGCCCGTGTACGAAAGGCTGGATTACATGACGCTGGTACAGCGCAAGGATATACTCAACAATGCGCTGATGAAGGCGAAGAACTCAAGAAACGCGATAAACTACGAAGAGGACTCCTATAAACAGAATCTGAACAACCTCTACCGTTCCGAAATCGAATGGCACCGGAAAGTGTCGCTTCCCGTATCGGTCATGATATTCTTTCTGATAGGCGCTCCGTTGGGGGCCATTATCCGGAAGGGAGGGCTGGGGATGCCCGTGGTGGTGTCGGTACTTTTCTTTGTGGTGTACTACATCATCAGCATGTCCGGCGAGAAGATGGCGCGCGACGGCATCAGTACCGCTTTTCAGGGAATGTGGCTGTCGTCCTTCATCCTGCTGCCGATAGCGCTTTACTTAATTTACAAATCGACGAACGATTCCAATCTCTTCAACATGGATTGGTACAGAATACAATATGCCAAACTCAAAGAGTGGGTCGGCAGAAAAAGACAACACAGAAAAGAGAGCAAAAAGCATGGAACAAAGGAAGCTTAATACCGTAGAGGAGGTCCTCGAGGATTTCCGCCAGGGTAAGGTCGTCATCGTAGTGGACGACGAAGACAGGGAAAACGAAGGCGACTTCATCGTGGCAGCCGAGAAGATAACTCCGGAAATAGTCAATTTCATGCTGCATAACGGCCGCGGCGTACTCTGTGCCCCGCTGACCGAAGACCGGTGCCGGGAGCTCGACCTCGACATGATGGTCGGCAATAATACCTCCCTGTTGGGCACGCCGTTCACGGTGACGGTGGACTACCTGCATGACGGATGTACTACGGGTGTGTCGATACACGACCGGGCTGCTACCATTCGCGCTTTGGTGGACCCGAACGCCAAGCCTGAGGATTTCGGCAGACCGGGACACATCAATCCGCTGCGTGCACGCAACAAGGGAGTATTGAGCGTCCGGGCCATACCGAAGCGACCATCGACCTTGCCCGCATGGCCGGCATGCGGCCCGGCGGTGCGCTTATCGAGATAATGAACGAGGACGGTACCATGGCCCGTCTGCCCCAGTTGCTGGAGATTGCGGACAGGTTCGGACTGAAAATCGTCTCCATCGCCGATATTATCGCTTACCGTCTGAGGACAGAGAGCATCGTCGAAAAGGGCGAAGAGGTGGCCATGCCTACCAAGTGGGGCGAGTTCCGTTTCATCCCCTTCAAACAGAAAAGCAACGGCCTGGAGCACATGGCTCTTATCAAAGGAACATGGGAGCCGGGCGAACCGGTCCTCGTCCGCGTTCACTCGTCGTGTGCAACGGGCGATATTTTCGGGTCCGTCCGGTGCGACTGCGGTGCACAGCTCGAAGAGTCTATCCGTATGATAGAAAAGGAGGGTAAGGGTGCCGTGGTTTATCTGATGCAGGAGGGCAGAGGTATCGGCCTCTGCAACAAAATCAGGGCCTACAAATTGCAGGACGAGAACGGATACGACACGGCGGAAGCCAACCTGCAGCTCGGTTTTGCCGTGGACGAGAGGGATTACGGTGTGGGTGCCAGCATCCTGCATGCGCTCGGCATTACCAAGATGCGTCTGATGACCAACAATCCCACCAAGCGTGCCGGACTCGAAGGATACGGACTCTCCATCGAAGAGATAGTGCCTATCGTGACCGAACCCACGAAATACAACGAGCGTTACCTCAAGACCAAGGAGGAGCGGATGGGGCACAAGCTCGGTCTTTTCAAGCAGGAGCGACACTGAACCGGATATTCCCGTATGGCAGCCAATCCGAAAACCTTGCGTATCGTGTATATGGGAACGCCCGACTTCGCCGTCGCGCCCTTGAAGGCGCTGGTGGAGGGGGGCTATCATATAGTGGCGGTTGTTACCATGCCCGACAAACCGGCTGGTCGGGGACTGAAACTGCAGGAGAGTGGCCGTAAAACGTTATGCCGTATCCGCCGGTCTGCCACTCCTTCAGCCGACAGACCTCAAGGCTGAGGAATTCATCGCGGAACTTACTGCCCTGCGTCCCGACCTCGGGATTGTCGTGGCATTCAGAATGCTTCCGCGGGCGGTATTCGAGCTTCCGCGATACGGAACATTCAATCTGCACGCCTCCCTGTTGCCGCAGTACCGGGGAGCGGCTCCGATAAACTGGGCGTTAATCAACGGCGAACGGGAAACCGGCGTCACGACCTTCATGCTGAATCCGCGGATGGACGAAGGGGCGGTCATTGCGTCCCGTCGGGTAGCGATTGCCGACGACGACAATGCGGGAACCCTGCACGACAAACTGATGACGGAAGGCGCACGGCTCGTTACAGAGAGCGTAAATGCCGTGGCGGCAGACGGTTTTCGGCCTGAACCTCAAGCCATGAAAGAGGAGTTGAAACCGGCTCCCAAGATATTCAAGGAGACGTGCCATGTGGATTTTATGGCTGAAGGCGTTCGTATCGTCAATCTTGTACGGGGGGTATCGCCTTATCCTGGAGCATGGGCTATGCTCCGGGAACGTGCCGTTACGGATGGGGTACTTATCCGCGAAGGGAGCGTGAAGTTCTATTCGGTCGTTTTCCTGCCCGATGCGGATGTCGCAGACGCGCCGGGAAGCGTGGCAGTAGAGAACGGTACGATGCGTATTGCCTGTCGCGACGGATATATCCTGCCGCAGCAGGTACAGCCGGCCGGGAAACAGCGCATGGGCATACAGGAATACCTGAACGGGCTGAAAGTCCGGGGCGAATTGAAGTTCGAATAGGAAAACCGATGATAACGACGAACGGCAGCGATTGACTGTCGTTCCGTTTTTTATGACCTCTGTTTGGCACCTGTCGTCTTGAAAATCTTGCCGTGCTGCCTCTTTTCAATCCTGTTCCCGGTTGGTCATGGCGCTGTTTTGCAGCTAAAATTTTTTACGGCATGCAACAGGAAAGGCTAATTTCGCATCTATAATAACGAAGCGGATTCCGAACCGGGATTCGTTAGAGAACCGTATTGTTGAATAACCGAAAATATCTCATGATGAAAAAGTTTACTCTTTTCATTGTTTCGTACCTTGTCTGTCTCGTCCTCGCATCCTGCCAAAAGACCGAACCGGAACCGGAATGCAAACTCAAGGATTTTCCCTATGAAATCTTCGAGGTAAAAAAGATGAAACTCTATATCGCCTCCGAGAAATACCATCACCCGGATTTAGATTGTTCGGAAGAAGAGTTATATGCAAGTGACTATTATTACATTATCAAATTTGCCGAAGATCACCCTTGGAGTTGGCATACATGGCCTATACCGACTTTTCTTACGAAAAGGGCTATGAATACATAATTGAAGGTTTGTGTATAGATTATGTTGTGGAAGGAGATATGATTTTCAGAACGTTCCAATGTTGTAAGATTTTGTCTAAACAGAAGAAACAATCTGAAAATTTGCCGCAATAATGGGAAGAATATCTTTCATCCGCCGGTAGAAACCGGCGACTGCTTCGAAAGGAATGACTTTATCGTACTGGAGTGGCCGTTCCTGGCTGCGAAACGGAACAGGTGTCCCGCAAAAGAATCTTTCATGGGACACCCACTTATATATTCTTTGATAATCCGGAAATTATCATTAAGATTGTATGAGTCGGCGCAGCGGATTTGTGCGCTTTGAGAAGAAAGGGACTATCCTAATTAAAACGTATGAACCATGAAATCACGGACGAAATGGCTGTTTTGCCTCTGCCTGCTGGCGTGGCTATCGACGGGATGCGATTCAAAGTCGGATATAACCATCGGTGACCCTCCGGAAGCAATGTGTACCGAATGGGAAACTCATTACATCTATAAGAATGAATCGTCTTTCGATATCGAATGGAATACATTTCTTCGAACGGGGATAAGCGGGTGGGAGAATCCGTTCAAATCAAACAAGGCGATAAATATGAATTTATACAGAAGTACAATGCGGGAAGATTTTCTCCTTTGAATCAATTATATCCAGAAGGCAGCATGGTTCGCATTTCCATATCAAACGGAATAGTCGAGGTCATTTATCGTAGGTCTGGGCATCCTACTGACGATTCCAATATATTCGAGGAAAAAGCGTATGTACGGACAACGGAGAAGCAATATTTATTACAGATAACATGCTATACCTATACGTTCACCGATGATTGTTTCAAGGACGCACACCGATAGGAAATGCCGAAATATCCATTGAGACCGTAGGGGAGAATCGGTCGTAAGCCGTTTCGGACAATGCACGATCTGTCCGAAGCGGATAAGAACCGTAAACAAACTAAACAAGGCCCTGCCGCATCCGGCAGGGCAATTGACTGTATTGCCCGGGAAACTTGTCCTGTTTTTGAATGCGTATATCCGGAGTATATCCGACCGGCTGCAACGGAAGACACTCTTCGGCAGGAGGGAAAACAGACGGATAGGAGGATAAAACAGGAGGTAAGGCTGTCGAGAACAGACATAAAAAACGGGGCCGGACAATCCGGGCCCCGTTTCGCTTATTGCAACAGGCCCGCAAGCCTGCTTTATCGGGAATTACTGAATCTCCTTGATGATGTCCATACCGATACGGATGGCCTCTTCGTTCATCGGGAGCGACTTCCATGCACGTTCCGGAAGCGATTTCTTCAGTCCTTTGTAGACATTTTCAAGCGTTACAATCGGACGTACCTTCAGATAACCGCCGAGGATAAGCGTATTGAAAATGCGGGAGTTTCCCCTTTTGGCAGCCTCTTCGGTAGCGTCGATGACATATATCTTGATGTCTTTGCGCTGCGGATGGCGCGTGATGCCGTTCGTGTCGTAAATGAGCACTCCGCCCGGTTTCACCTGGCTTTCGAATTTGTCCATACTCTGCTGGTTCAGAATGATGGCCGTATCGAAAGTCTGGAGGGTAGGCGAACTGATAGCTTGTCGCTGATGATAACCGTCACGTTCGCGGTACCGCCACGCATCTCGGGACCGTAGGAAGGAAGCCACGAAACCTCGTAGTCCTGCATGACACCCGAATAAGCCAGAATCTTACCTGTGGAGAGCACGCCCTGCCCGCCGAATCCTGCTATAATTAACTCTTCTTTCATAGTTTCTTTGCCGATTTTGAATTAATTAACCTTTGATATCGCCGAGCGGATAGAACGGAACGAGGTTCTCCTCCATCCATTTGTTAGCATCAACCGGGGACATCTTCCAACCGCTGTTGCAAGTCGAAACCATTTCGACGAAGGAGAGTCCCTTGCCTGCGAGGGCGTTCTCGAATGCCTTGCGGATAGCCTTCTTTGCCTTGCGCACGGCAGCGGGGGTGTGTACCGACTGACGGGTTACATAGCATACGCCGGGAAGCGGAGCTATCATGTCGCAATCTTGTAGGGGAACCCGTGTATCTTCGGGTCACGTCCGTACGGCTGGTAGCCGTCTTCATGCCCACCAGGGTGGTCGGGGCCATCTGGCCGCCGGTCATACCGTAGATGGCGTTGTTGATGAAGATAACGACGATGTTCTCGCCACGGTTGCAGGCGTGAATCGTCTCCGCGGTACCGATAGCAGCCAAGTCACCGTCACCCTGATAGGTGAACACCATCTTGTCGGGATTGGTACGCTTGATGGCGGTAGCCACTGCACATGCACGTCCGTGGGCGGCCTGCGACCAGTCTATGTGAAGGTAATTGTATGCAAACACCGAGCAGCCTACGGGCGATACGCCGATGGTCTTGTCCTGTATGCCCAAATCCTCTATCACTTCGGCGACGAGGTTGTGGACCGTTCCGTGGCTGCACCCCGGGCAATAGTGCATCACTTTGTCCGTGAGTACAGGCGATTTGCGGAATACCAGGTTCTCTTCCTTTATTTGTACTTCGAATTCAGCCATATCTTTACTTGTTTATTATTTTCGTTAACAATGCCTCGTAAACTTGGTCGGGCGAGAATACGGCACCGCCGCTGCGGCCGTAGTGCTCTACGGGAGCCTGGCCGTTTACTGCGAGGCGTACATCCTCTACCATCTGTCCGTGGTTGAGCTCTGCCGAGAGGAAACCCTTTACCCCCCTTGCGGCGAGGTCGTGGAGCACCTTGGACGGGAACGGATAAAGGGTGATGGGACGAACGAGACCTACCTTGTAGCCTGCTTCGCGGGCCATCTCTACGGTCATCCGGCAGATACGTGCCGCGGAACCGAATGCTACGATAATGTAATCGGCATCCTCGGTCATGAACTCCTCGTAACGTACCTCGTTCTCGCGTATCTTTGCATACTTGGCGATGAGCTTCTCGTTGAACCTCTCCTGTGCATACGGGTCGAGTTCGAGCGACGTGATGACGTGTTCTTTCCTGTCTGCCGTTTTGCCGGTCAGTGCCAATCGCCGTCCTGGGCGATGATTTCTTCTGCGGTACGGCGCGGACGCTGGTCGGCCAGTACCACCTTCTCCATCATCTGTCCGATGACACCGTCGGAAAGAATCATTACCGGGTTGCGGTATTTGAACGCCAGGTCGAATGCGTCGAATACGAAGTCGTGCATCTCCTGTACGGAGTTCGGAGCCAGTACGATAAGGTGGAAGTCACCGTGTGCGCCGCCCTTGGTAGCCTGGAAATAGTCGCTCTGGGAGGGCTGTATCGTACCCAGACCGGGGCCGCCGCGCGTAACGTTGATGACCACGCAGGGCAGTTCGGCACCTGCAATGTAGCTGAAGCCTTCGCTCATGAGGCTGACACCGGGGCTCGACGAGGAGGTCAGTACCCTTTTGCCCGTGCTGGCCGCACCGTACACCATGTTGATTGCCGACACTTCGCTTTCAGCCTGAAGAACGACCATTCCGGTAGTCTCCCACGGTTTGAGTTCCATGAGCGTCTCCATTACCTCCGACTGGGGGGTGATAGGATAGCCGAAATAGCCATCGGCGCCGCAACGTATCGCCGCTTCGGCGAGCACTTCGTTGCCTTTCATCAATCTTACCTCTTTCTTCATCGCTTACTCGAATTTTTGTCTGTAAACTGTAATGACGCTGTCCGGGCACATGATAGCGCAGCTTGCGCAGCCGATGCAGTCATCCGGGTTAGCCATATAACTGTAGTTGTAACCTTTGCCGTTCACGTGCGGCGAAAGGGCCAGCACATTGTTCGGACATGAAGGCACGCACACGCCGCAACCTTTGCAGCGTTCGATGTCTACAATGATAGTTCCTTTGATTTTAGCCATAATATATTATGATTTGTTAAGCCATGGGCTATTTTTGCTTACAAATATATATACTTATTTTGTAACTAAAAATAGGTACGCACGTTTTTTTTTAGCATGAATTGCAAATTGCCTGTATGAGGGGCGACAATCGCTTCCGGAGGGGGCCGGGAGGGGGGCGGCATCCGGCATAACCGTACCGCCGACGGGGGCATACCGACATAAGGGGAGGGGGGCTACGGAGATGTCGTAACAAAAAACACCATCCCCGCGAACTGCCGGGAAAAGAGGGCTCGCGGGGACGATTTGAAAGGATGGTGTTATCGGTCGGTCCGCGGGATATTGGCCAATGCGTAGTCGAGCCGGCGGAGCGTCTCCTCCTTGCCGAGGACTTCGCACATCTCGTACATCGAGAAGCCTTTGCTTTCTCCTACGATGGCCAGGCGGAAAGCATTCATGATTTGCCCCATCTTGTAGCCGTGTTCCTCTATCCAGGCGTGACAGACGGTCTCCATATTTCGGTTCGTAAAGTCGTCAATACCGGCCAGTACCTCCCGCAGTCCTGCGACGGATTCCGGGTTCTCTCCTTTCCAATATTTTTCCGCCACTTTGGCATCGAACGACACGGGCGCGCGGAACAGAAAGTAGGAGAGTTCCCAGAAGTCGCTGACGAAAGCAGCTCGTCCTTTGATGTACCTGCGATGCGTGCCGCCTTCTCGAAAGGTATCTCCACGCCGTGCTCACGCAACAGCGGGAGATAGGCTTCGGCCAATTCGTCGTTGTCGCGTACGTGCATGTACTGTGCATTGAACCAACGCGCCTTGTCGGGATTGAACCGTGCCCCGGCCTTGCTGACGCGTTCCAGCGAAAAGTCGGCAATCAGTTCGTCCATCGAAAACAGCTCCTGCTCGGTCCCCGGATTCCAGCCCAACAGCGCGAGCATGTTGATGAACGCTTCGGGAAAGTAGCCGTCTTCGCGGTAGCCGCGCGACACCTCCCCCGTAGGCGATTTCCATTCGAGCGGAAAGACGGGAAATCCCATCTTATCTCCGTCCCGTTTACTCAACTTGCCCTGCCCGGTAGGTTTCAGCAGCAGAGGCAGATGCGCGAACTCGGGCTGCGTATCCGTCCATCCGAACGCCCTGTAAAGCAGATAGTGAAGAGGCAGGGAAGGGAGCCACTCTTCTCCGCGTATCACGTGCGATATCTCCATCAGGTGGTCATCCACGATGTTGGCCAGATGATAGGTAGGCAGCCGGTCAGCCGATTTATAAAGCACTTTGTCGTCCAGCGTAGAGGTGTTCACCGTTACCTCGCCGCGGATAAGGTCGTGCATATGCACCTCCTCGTTTTCGGGCATCATGAAGCGGATGACCCATTGGTCGCCCCGTTCGATACGCGCGCGCACTTCCTCGTCGGTCATGGCCAGCGAGGTAGCCAACCGGCCTCGTACCTTATAATTATATGCGAAAGCGTCGCCCCGCTGTTCCGCTTCCGTACGCAGGGCATCCAAAGCCTCCGGAGTATCGAAGGCATAGTAGGCATTACCCGACTCGACCAGCCGCAGGGCGTATTGCAGATAGATTTCCTTTCTTTCGCTTTGCCGGTAGGTCCGTGCGGACCGCCTTCGCGTACCCCTTCGTCGGCCCGGATACCGCACCACTGCAAGGCATCGAATATGTACTCCTCCGCTCCCGGCACGTAACGGTGCGAGTCGGTATCCTCGATGCGGATGATGAAGTCGCCGCCGGCCCGGCGTGCGAACAGATAGTTGTACAATGCCGTTCGGACACCACCCATATGCAGGGGCCTGTCGGACTCGGCGCGAAACGAACCCTTACCCGTCTCTTCGTCATTTGTATATCGCTTTTATGTAACTGTAATTATTTTTGTCTCCCGAGCTGCGCCTTACCTTATATTATATTCGAGACGCATGGTGATGCGGGCTTTCTTGTTTTTGCTCGAAGTATTGAAGTTGCCTCCGGCGGAGAACTCTTCATTGGTATTGGCCCCCGTTATCTGAAACACGCCCATGCGTGCGGTCTTGAGCTTGCGCAGTTTCGCGCCCGATTTCGCCGCTATCTTTTCGGCACGGGCTTTCGCGTCGACGGTGGACTTTTCGATTAACTCCAGTTTCAGGTCATCCAGCTTACTGTAATAATAATCAGGCTGAGAGGACTCGAGCTGTACGCCTTGTGCCAACAGAGCGGATATCTCGCGCGATATGTTCTCCACCGCTTCCACGTCGGTGCTTTCCACGGTGAACTGCTGCCGCAGGGTATAGCCCGTAAAACGCTGGCCGACATAGTTGCCGTTCTGGTAAATAGGTTCGGTATTCTTGTAGGAATCCACGAACATGAATACGATATCATCCGGTGCAATGCCCTTCTGCATAATGAAATCCTGTACCTTGCGCTTGTTTACTTCAAGCTGGGCATAGCCGTCGGTTATCGAGGGGTTGTCCACTACTATCCATCCGCGCCAAACGATAAGGTCCGACACGAACTCTTCCTCTCCAAGTCCGGTTACCACAATGGTATTCTGCTCCTTGTACTTATACTTGTACGCTCCCCCGAGGATGAATGCGCAGACGATAATGGCCGCACAGATGACGATTGCCGTGTTTGTTTTCATAAGGATATGAGTTTTAGGTTAAACCAAACAGTTGTCTCCATTCCGATTCAATGCTTCCCGAGGAACGGAATGCCGGCAGCAGGAAGCCGAAAAATGCCTTCGGATGCGTTTTATACGTTGAACAGAAAGTGCATGATGTCGCCGTCCTGTACTACATATTCTTTTCCCTCTATCGCTATCTTGCCTGCCTCCCGGCATGCTTTTTCCGAACCGAGTGCGATGTAATCGTCGTACTTGATTACTTCTGCACGGATAAAGCCCCGCTCGAAGTCAGTATGGATAATTCCAGCTGCCTGAGGTGCTTTCGTTCCTTTGGTAAAGGTCCATGCCCGCGATTCGTCCGGCCCCGTGGTGAAATAGGTCTGTAAGTCGAGCAGTCGGTAGGCCGCTTTGATAAGCCTGCTGACCCCCGATTCTTTCAGTCCTACGTCGGCAAGAAATGCCTCCCGTTCCTCGAAACTCTCCAGCTCCGCGATGTCGGCTTCGGTAGCCGCCGCAACAATCAACAGCTCCGCATTCTCGTCGCGTATGGCTTCGCGCACGGCCTCCACGTAGGCATTGCCCGATACGGCGCTCGCTTCGTCCACATTGCATACGTACAGTACCGGCTTGTCGGTCAATAGATTGAGGTCGGAAACCGTTTTCCGTTCCTCTTTGTCGAGTTCGACCGTGCGGGCCGCCTTGCCCGATTCGAGCGCTTCCTTGTATTTGACTAATACCTCGTACTGCCGTTTGGCGTTCTTGTCGCCGCCCGTCTGCGCCTGTTTCTGAACCTTCGCCAGACGCTGTCTACCGTTTCGAGGTCTTTTATCATCAGCTCCGTGTCGATAATCTCCTTGTCTCTTACAGGATTCACCGAGCCGTCCACATGGGTGATGTTGCCGTTGTCGAAGCACCGGAGCACATGGATGATGGCATCCGTATTCCGGATGTTGGCAAGGAACTTGTTGCCGAGCCCCTCTCCTTTCGACGCCCCTTTCACGAGTCCCGCAATATCTACTATCTCTATCGTTGTGGGAATCACTTTCTTCGGATTGTCTATACGGGCGAGTTCCACCAGCCGTTCGGTCCGGGACGGTAATGACTCCCACATTGTTCTATCGTGCAGAATGGGAAATTGGCCGCCTGAGCCTTCGCATTGGAGAGGCAGTTGAACAGCGTCGATTTGCCGACGTTGGGCAGACCGACTATCCCGCATTGTAACGCCATGTTTTGAATGTTTGTATTGTTTCGGAGTACAAATATAGTGAAATTATATTCGCTGAAATACGAAAGTGCATGTCGGCCCAAAAGCCGGTGCACGCTTGCGAAGCAATTCATTTGACGAATACAGGAAAATCCATTCAATGGAAACCGAAAACGGCCGGCGGATGACAGCCCGGTCCGCGGTCGCGGACGTGATGCGGTGATAAAGATTGTCGAGGTCGGGCAGGAGGGGGCTGCGGTAAAAAACGTCCTTCCGAGACGATATTGTTCATCCGCATGCACGGAATTTCCCGTCGCACGTTTGTAATATACCGCCGGCTGCCGTATCTTTGAAAGATAAAAATGCCAATGTCCGCATTTGCGGAAGGGGTGAGAACCAAGATAATATATTCGTGAAGATATGAACCATACAGTTGCGGAGGAGGACCTGAAAGTCATTTCGGGCTTGTTGGAAGAGTGGAGGAAAACAGGCCGTCTTGGCGGGTTGGAGTATGACCTCCTGTTAGATAAAATAAAGAGCCTCTACGAAACGGTGAGGTTCGGCGGCGGACAGCATGACGAATCCACGCCCTGTCGGGAAGCCGCCTCGGTCGGTTCACGTGAACCGGAACCGTCTGTTTCTGCCGGGGTGTTTCCGTTGGAATCGCTCAAGGAGGGAGGCTTTGGCCGAGCGGAAAACTTTATCTTTTCGCCGGAGGTCCCTCATTGAGGGAGCCTCGGCGCGGCGTGAGCGTGCCTGAGGGAGTTATGCAAAAACGGCACCTGCCAATTCCGCAGGTGCGTTTTGTGTTTTGGGCCGTTATGCTTTGTAAGCCAGAATAGTCTTC
>ENA-OUNI01000726-OUNI01000726.1-human-gut-metagenome-genome-assembly--contig:-NODE-726-length-14825-cov-2.795755_pt1 | contig 14825 bp, 21 predicted proteins | sample MGYA00242499_ERZ504580 | MGnify/ENA primary metagenome ERZ504580 (study PRJEB26092, sample SAMD00036315) | human gut metagenome | host: Homo sapiens | study: EMG produced TPA metagenomics assembly of... | reverse complement strand
TTTTTATTTTTTAAAAAGAAGTGGTGGTAAAGAATGGCATTAAAGGAATTTACTTTTAATATTGGTGAAACTACGCAGACTGTCAAACTCCCGGAAGAACACATTGTCGGGGTCATGGAAGGGAAACACGTCCCTGCCGTCGACGTCAAACAGGCGACGATCGACTGCATGCGTCATCCTATCGGCAGCGCCCCGTTGCAGGAAAAAGTCCAGAAAGGCGATAAGGTCTGCCTCGTCGTCGCCGACGTCACCCGCACGTGGAACCATTCCAATCAATTCCTTATCTATATCATCGACGAACTGAACCTGGCCGGCATCCCCGATGACGACATCTACATCGTCTTTGCCCAGGCTCGCACCGCGCCCAGACGCCGGAAGAAGACGTCCTCGTCTGCGGCGAAGAAGTCGTCCGCCGCATCAAGACCTATCAGCACGACTGCATGGATCCGACTCTCGTCGACTTCGGTACGACCAAGCTCGGCACACCATTGAAACTCAATAAACACGTCGTCGACGCCGACAAAGTCATCATCGTCGACGGCATTACGACCCATCTCTTTGCCGGTTACGGCGGCGGCCGCAAGCTCATCCTGCCGGGCGTCTCCGGTTTTGAAACGATCCAGCGCAACCATTGCCACGCTTTAGCTGACGAATTCGGCCACGGCATCAATCCCAAGACGCGGGCCCTCAAGATCGACGGCAACCCGCTCAACGATGACATGGTCGAAGCCTGCAGCAAGATCAATCCGTGCTTCCTCGTCCATTCCGTCATCAACGGCGACGGTGAAATCTGCCGCATGGTCGGCGGCGACTGGTACGAAGCATGGCGGGCCGGCACGGAAGCCGTCCTCGACATCCAGCGCGTCCCGATGAAAGAAAAATCGGACGTCGTCATCGCCTGCGCCGGCGGCTATCCCAGCGATGTCAGCCTCTACCAGGGCTGCAAATGCTACGATCCGGCTGAAATGGCTGTCAAAGACGGCGGCATCATCATCGCCATCATGGAAGCCCGGGACATCAAAGAACCGGCCATCTACATGGACAGCTTCAAATACGACACGATGGAAGACATGGAAAAGGCCCTGCGGGCACACTTCACCATTCCCTTCTTCGTCGCCTTCAACCTCTTCTGCCTGACCCATAAGGACACGGTCATCCTGGTCACACTGCCGCGCAACTTCAACGACATCCGCCGCACCGGCCAGATTCCGGTCGAAACCGTCCAGGAAGCGTGGGACCTGGCACAACAGAAACTGAAAGAACAGGGCAAAGACAAGGACTACACCATCAACATCATGCCCCATGCCACCAAAGTCATGCCGATTTTACAGGAAAAATAACTTTGTTATTTTTCCCGTAGGGGACGTCCTTTGGGCATCCCGCCTAATTCCATAACCCGTAGGGGGCGCACGAAGGCTTTTACCATCATGAAAGGCCCCTTTCTCTTGAAAGTTTGTAGAAGAGGGATTTAAATTTAAAAGCCTTCACTAAAAACTACAAACTTAATGCTCAAAAAGGCGCTGTCTTTATGCGACAGCGCCTTTTTTGATGCCTTATCCCAAGTCTCTCCTCATAGGAGAGCTGTCAGCGCAGCTGACTGAGAGGTTGCTTTTTGAATCACCGTGCAGGTTACGGGATTTTCACAAGCGGGTTCGAAAATGCAACCTCTCCGGCCTTTCAGGCCACCTCCCCTATCAGGGGAGGCCTGCGGACTGCGACCTGCGACCTGCGGACCGCGTTCCCCATTATTCCCAAAGGCTATACGTGTCTATTCTTTGATGCGTAAATAACATAATATATTTTCGTATATATCATGACAAACGTAAAATCATATGCTATAATATAGCCAAGAGATGCGAAAGGAATGGCAAGCAAGTTTCCCTTCCTTTGTAAGCGCATTAGAAAGGGGTGAATCCAGTGGAAATAGAGAAAGTAGAACATGCCGCCGGCGGTAAGGGGTACATCTTGAAGAGAAAACTTCTGAGCGCCACCGAGCTGAAAGACAAGGTAGGTATGTTCGCCGAAATCACATTGAAACCTGGATGTTCCTTAGGCTATCACGTTCACAGTGACAACGCAGAAGCATATTACATCCTTTCCGGAGAGGGAGAATATGACGACAACGGAGAAATCCGGACCGTTAAACCAGGAGACGTTACTTACACATCAGATGGTAAGGGTCACAGCTTGGAAAACAAAAGTCAGAACGATTTAGTTTTCATTGCGTTGATCATTAACAACTAAATAATGTCCATAGGATCAGCAAGCGTTCGTCGATGAACATTACGAATTAACTTATCTTGATTGAAGTGCTTCGAACTTTTCGAATGGGTGTGATGTTTTTCAAATAGGTTAGTCTAGTAAATCCAAGCGCAACGAACGATTATTGTTTCAACATTTTTGTACGAGGTTAAAGTAACCAGAATCAAAAACGAGATGAATATGAATCCTATAACGTAGAGGACCGGTAGACATATGTCGTGTGTGTATCGGTCCTTTTACGTGTTTTTTTACCTGACTTGTCCCTTCTCCATTGACAGAAACCGTCCCCTCTTCTATAATATACTGAAACGGTATTCTATAGAATTCGTTTAGATTTATCAAAGGGGGAGACAATTATGTCCAACGAATCTCAAGACCGGGTCCAAGAACAAGCCCGGGAAGCCATCCGCGGCAGCCAGGGCCAGCATCGCGGCCGTCAATTCGCCTTGTGGATGGGCGCCTTGATCATCGGCGCCATCTTAGGCTGGCTCGGCATTCCGGCACTGAACCAATTATTTGATTTCATTGCAACAGTTTTCACGCGCTTATTCCAGTTCATTGCCGTACCGACTATCGCCTTAGCCGTCATTACGACTTATCGGCGCTGGGAGCCAAAAAAGAAACGGGCCGCATCTTCGCCCATGCCGTCACATACACGCTCTTGACGACCATCTGTGCCGCCGCCATCGGCCTGGTACTCTACCTCTGGATTGCCCCGGGCACCTGCCGGTAGACCTCATCAATTCCGGCGTTCCAATGTCCCGCAGAAATTGGAAAAGTCACCTATTACGACCACTTCCTGTCGGTCATCCCGAATAACATGCTCCAGCCGTTCTTGTCGGGCAACGTCCTCTCGGTCATGCTCATCGCTGCAGCTGTCGGCCTGGCTTTGGCTTCATGCCTAAGACAGAAAACCGCGCCGTCCTCCTGAAAGGCTCCTGGCTTACAGGAAGTCCTGTTCACCCTCATCCGTGCCCTGCTCTGGATTTTGCCTGTCGGCATCCTGGCTTTCTCGGCACAGCTGTCGGCTCAGATTGAAGCCGGTGTCATCGTCGGTGCCTGGGTAAATATACCCTGGTCATCCTCGGCGGCAACCTCATCCAGTTCTTCATCGTCCTGCCGATTTTCCTGGTCCTCCGCGGCCTCAATCCGATTTACGTCTTCCGCAAGATGGCTCCGGCCATTGCCGTCGCCCTGTTCACCAAGAGCTCGGCCGGTACCCTGCCGGTCACCCTGGCTTCGGCTGAACAGCGCCTCAACGTCCATCCCCAGGTATCGCGCTTCGTCCTGCCGATCTGCACGACCATCAACATGAATGGCTGTGCCGCCTTCATCCTGGTCACATCCCTGTTCCTCATGCAGAACGGCGGCTTCGACCTCTCCATGGGCACCATGATTGCCTGGCTCTTCGTCGCCGTCCTGGCTGCCATCGGCAACGCCGGCGTCCCCATGGGCTGCTACTTCCTGACTTTGTCGCTCATGTCCGGCATCGGTGCGCCTATCGGCATCATGGGTATCATCCTGCCGATCTACACCATCATCGACATGATCGAAACAGCCGAAAACGTCTGGTCCGACTCGGCCGTCTGTGCCATGACCGACCACGACTTAGCTTCTGAACTCGATGCCCAGCCGGCACCGGCTCAGCATTAATAGTGTAAAAAAAGCGCTGTTTCTAAAGACAGCGCTTTTTTTTAGTTGTTAGTGGCTAGTGGTTAGGGGCTAGCATAACTGTTAGCCGCGAATGGTAGCTTCTTTCATGGCTTTGACGTAGTCGTAGATGTGCGGAGCCGCATCGTCGCCGTATTTGGCGATGATTTTGACGATGGCACTGCCGACGATGACGCCATCAGCAACGCGGCCGATTTTTTCGGCCTGTTCTGTCGTGTTGATGCCGAAACCGACGGCACACGGTACGTCTGTGACTTCTTTAGCCGTATCGATGATTTCCTTGAGGTCCGTCTTAATTTCCGTCCGCGTCCCCGTGACGCCCAGGGAGGAAACGATGTACAGGAAGCCTTCGCCGACTTTAGCGATTTTCTGGATACGGTCTTTCGACGTCGGCGCGATCATGGAGATGATGTCGATGCCATGGGCTTTAGCGGCAGCGGCACATTCATCGTGTTCTTCAAAGGGCATATCGGGGATGATGATGCCGTCCATGCCGGTTTCCTGGCAGCCAGGCAAAGAATTTTTCAGCGCGTAATGGAATACGGGATTGAGATAGGTCAAAAAGACCAGGGGAATCTGCGTTTCCTTGCGGACCCGTTCGACCAGGGCAAAGACGTCGTCAATGCGCGTCCCTGCTTTCAAAGCCCGCAGGTCCGCTTCCTGGATGACGATGCCTTCGGCGATGGGATCGGAAAAGGGGATGCCGATTTCGATGAGGTCTGCTCCGGCCTTTTCCATGGTCATGATATATTCATACGTCTTGTCCAGCGACGGGTCGCCGGCTGTCAAGAATCCGATAAAAGCTTTGCCGTTCTTAAAGGCGTTGCCAATCTTACTCATGTAAGTCCCTCCCTTTATATCTTGCAATGGCGGCGACGTCTTTATCACCGCGGCCGGACAAGCAGACGATGATGATGTCGTCCTTGCTCATCTTCGGTGCTATCTGCATGGCTTCGTAGACGGCGTGGGCGCTTTCGATAGCGCAGATGATGCCTTCCGTCCGGGCCAGGTATTCAAAGGCTTCGACGGCTTCGTCATCCTTGACCGGGATGTACTGGGCACGGCCGGTCTGATGCAGATAAGCGTGTTCCGGCCCGATGCCCGGGTAGTCGAGGCCGGCAGAAATGGAATAGACTTCGTCGATCTGACCGTCTTCGTTCTGGCAGAAGAGCGATTTCATGCCGTGGAAAATGCCGACTTCCCCTTTGGCCATAGTAGCGGCGTGCATCTTGGTGTCGATGCCCTTGCCAGCAGCTTCGCAGCCGATGAGCTTGACGTCTTTATCGCCGATGAAGTGGTAGAACATCCCCATGCATTGCTGCCGCCGCCGACACAGGCCAGGACAGCCGAGGGCAGTTTCCCTTCCCGTTCGAGGATCTGCTGACGCGCTTCCTTGCTGATGACGGACTGGAAGTCGCGGACCATCATCGGGAAGGGATGTGGACCCATGGTCGAGCCGATGACGTAGTGCGTATCGTCGACGCGGCTGACCCATTCGCGCATGGCTTCGTTGACGGCGTCCTTGAGGACCCGCGAGCCCGACGTGACGGCGTGGACCTTGGCGCCCAGGAGTTCCATACGGTAGACGTTCAGGGCCTGGCGGATCGTATCTTCTTCGCCCATGAATACTTCACATTCCAGGCCTAAGAAAGCCGCTGCCGTCGCCGTAGCGACGCCGTGCTGGCCGGCGCCGGTTTCGGCGATGACCCGCGTCTTGCCCATCTTCTTGGCCAGCAGGCACTGGCCCAGGGCGTTATTAATCTTGTGGGCACCCGTATGGTTCAGGTCTTCGCGCTTCAAGTAAACCTTGGCGCCGCCCAAATCTTTGGTCATCCGTTCGGCATAGTAGAGCAGGGACGGACGGTTGGCATAATCGTCGAGCAAGTCTTTCAATTCAGCCTGGAAATCAGGATCATTCTTATAATGGCTGTACGCTTTTTCCAAGCGCTGGATTTCATTCATCAATGTTTCCGGTATGTATTGACCGCCGAAGGGGCCAAATCTTCCTGTACTCATGTAGTTACCTCCTGTAAGCACGTACTTGTGCCATGAATCGTTTCATTTTTTCTTTGTCTTTCACGCCGTCTGTCTCAATGCCGCTGCTCACATCCAGGGCAAAGGTTGGAGCGCTGCCGCCTGGACGGCATTGTCCGGATTGAGGCCGCCGGCCAGAAAGTACGGTCTGTCTATATGGGCCAGCAGGCCCAGTCGAAACAGTCCCCCGTCCCGCCGGCACCGTGGTCGAGCAGGATGTAGTCGGCCCGGCTGCACCGGGCCTGCCGGACATCGGCTTCGCTGGCGATGGAAAAGGCTTTGATGACCCGTACCTTCAAGGTCTGCTGGACAGCTTCGATCATCGCGTCGTCTTCGCAGCCGTGGAGCTGGACGATCTGGATGGTCCCGGCCGTCACCAGCTGCCCTATGTGTTCCAGACTGTCATCGACGAAGACGCCGACGGCCGGGATAGACGGGTCCAGGGCCTTGCGCAGGGCTACGGCCTGGTCGTCGCTGACGCGGCGCTTCTTGCCGGCAAAGACGAAACCGGCATAATCGGGCCGGAGTTCATTGGCCCAGACAATATCACAGGGCCGCTTGAGGCCGCAGAACTTGACCTTAACCACGATAGCCTCCGGCCAGCTCGTCGAGCATGGCTTTCTTATCGGGACTGCGCATGAAGGTTTCGCCGATGAGGACGGCGTCGACGCCGTGGTCGCGCAGGACCTTCGTGTGGTCTGCCGTCTTGATGCCGCTTTCGGCGACGAAGAGGATGTCCTTCGATACCAGCGGCCGCAAGCGGCAGCTCGTATCGAGGGATACCGTAAAGTCCTTGAGGTTGCGGTTATTGACGCCGATGACGCGGGCGTCGATGGCGATGGCCCGGCGCACTTCGTCTTCATCGTGGGCTTCGACCAGAGCCGACAGTCCCAGAGAATCGGCCAGCTGGAAGAAGTTCCGCAGCCGGTCGTCGTCGAGGACGGCGCAGATGAGGAGCACAGCCGACGCGCCTAGGGCCCGGGCTTCATAAATCTGGTATTCGTCGATGATGAAATCCTTGCACAGGACCGGCGTATCGACGCAGCGGCGATTTCCTGCAAATACTGCGGGCTGCCCAGGAAGTAATCCCGTTCAGTCAGGACGGAAATGGCTGCGGCGCCGGCCTGTTCATATTCTTTGGCAATGGCGACGTAAGGGAAATCGGGAGCGATGAGCCTTCGACGGCGAGGCCTTCTTGACTTCACAGATGAAAGACAAGCCCGGCTTCTTCAGGTTCCTTTCAAAGGGGAATCCTTCTTTCTTCGGAGCTGCCAGGGCCCGCTGCTTCATGACTTCCGGCGGGACCTGCTGTTTATCCGTGACCAGCCGCTTGGCAACGGCTACCGTAAGATCATCTAATATCATAGGGCACCTTCTCACTCGTTGCTGACGGCAATGCATTTTTCCAGGGCTGCCGTCGCCTTGCCGCTGTCGATGAGGCTGGCTGCGAGCTGGATGCCGTCGGCGATGGAATCGGCTTTGCCGGCGACGAAGAAGGCTGCGCCGCTGTTCATGAGGACGGCATTGCGTTTCGTCCCCTGGATTTTCCCGGACAGGACATCGCGGGTAATCTGGGCGTTGACTTCCGGCGTCCCGCCGACGAGGTCTTCTTTCGTCCCCGGCGTGAGGCCGAAGTCTTCCGGTTTGATGACCGATGTCCGGTAATAACCGTCGCGGAGTTCGCAGATCGTCGTCGGGCCGTTCGGCGAGATTTCGTCGAGTTTTTCCTGACCGTAAACAACGAGGCCCCGTTTGATGCCGAGGGAGGCCAGGACCTTGGCCAGCGGTTCGACAAGATAGCCGTCATAGACGCCGAGGAGGAACATTTCCGGCTTGGCCGGGTTGGTCAGAGGACCGAGGATGTTGAAGACCGTCCGGAAGCCAGTTCCTTGCGGATAGGGCCGACGTATTTCATGGCAGCGTGGTATTTCTGGGCAAAGAGGAAGCAGAAATTCGTTTCTTCGAGCATCTTCAAGGCCAGCTGCAGGTCCTGCTGGATGTTGATGCCCAGCGCTTCCAGGCAGTCCGCCGTACCGCACAGGGACGAAGCGGCCCGGTTGCCGTGTTTGGCGACCTTGACGCCGCCTGCGGCCAGGACCATGGCCGACGTCGTGGAAATATTGAAAGAATGGGCGCCGTCACCGCCGGTGCCGACGATTTCCAGGACTTCCATGCCCGGATGGGGAACGGGCGTCGCCAGGGAGCGCATGGCTTCGGCACAGCCGGAAATTTCATCGATCGTTTCGGCTTTGGTGCTCTTCGTCGAAAGGGCAGCCAGGAAAGCGGCGTTCTGAGTCGGCGTCGTTTCGCCTTTCATGATTTCCATCATGACCTGATGGGCTTCGTCGTAAGTCAAATCGCCTTTATTGACAATCTTGATAATCGCTTCTTTAATCATCGTAAGTACCTCCATTCAAAGAGTCATCTATATTACTTATAATGTAAGGAAATTTTCTACCATCATCGGCCCCTGGGGCGTCAAAATCGATTCGGGATGGAACTGCAGGCCGTAGACGGGATACTGCTTGTGACCGACGGCCATGATTTCGCCGTCTTCCGTATGGGCCAGGACTTCCAATCCTTCGGGCAGCGTATCCGGGTCGAGGGCCAGGGAATGATAACGGCCGACGTCGACTTGTTCCGGCAGCCCCTTAAACAACGGGCTGTCTGTTTTCAGCGTCGCTACGGACTGTTTGCCGTGCATGAGCTGCTTGGCATAGGTAATGGTGCCGCCGTAGATTTCGCAGATGGCCTGATGGCCTAAGCAGACGCCAGGATGGGGACCTTGCCGGCGAAGTAGCTGATGGCTTCTTCGCAGACACCGGCATCGGCGGGACGGCCCGGACCGGGTGAAATGATGAGGTGATCCGGATGCATGGCTTCAATATCCTGGACGGTCTTTTCATCGTTGCGGATGACCGTGATATCCGGGTCGAACTGACCGAGGAGCTGGTAGAGATTATAAGAAAAACTGTCGTAATTATCAATGAGAACTATCATTTGTCGATTCCTCCATTAGCCTGCTGTAATGCAATGACGACGGCTTTGGCCTTGTTCAGACATTCCTGATGTTCCTGTTCGGGGAGGCTGTCGGCGACGATGCCCGCACCGGAGCAGGCATAGACGTGATTGCCTTTCTTGTAAGCCAGGCGGATGCCGATGCAGCAGTCCATATTGCCGGTAAAGTCGATGTAGCCGATGGCGCCGCCGTAGACGCGCGTTTGTGGCCTTCCAGTTCGTCGATGATTTCACAGGCCCGGATCTTCGGCGCCCCCGACAGGGTGCCCGCCGGCAGGACCGAGGCAATGGCATCGACAGCCGTCTTGTCCTTGCGTATCGTACTGTGGACAGTCGAGCCGATGTGCATGATGTGGGAGAAGCGCAGGACGTCGAGATAGCGTTCGACGTGGACGCTGCCGAATTCGCTGATGCGTCCCAGGTCATTGCGGCCCAGGTCGACGAGCATGTTGTGTTCGGCCAGTTCCTTCGTATTGTGCAGGAGTTCGTCTTCCAAGGCCTGGTCTTCTTCCGGCGTCTTGCCCCGCGGCCGCGAGCCGGCCAGAGAAGGTGAAGAGGTCGCCGTTTTCCAGGCGGGTCAACGTTTCCGGCGAAGAACCGGCCAGTTCGATATCGTCGCCAGAGAAGAAGAACATGTACGGCGACGGATTGATGGTCCGCAGGACGCGGTACGTATCGAGGAGGCTCCCTTCGGCTTCGGCGCTCAGGCGGTTGGCCAGGACGACCTGGAAAATATCGCCTTCACGGATGTAGTTCTTGCCCTTTTCGACCATCTGGCAATATTCTTCTTCATTGAACAAGGGTTTGAAATCGCTCTTGAGCTGCAGCGGTACGTCCGGTGCCTTCTTGCCTTCGCAGATGAGGCTTTCCATGCGCTTCATTTCCAGGAGGGCCCGGTTGTAATTTTCTTCGACCGAGTCGAGGCGGACATTGACGATGAGGTAAATCTGCTGTTTCAGGTTATCGAAGACGATGACCTTGTCGAACAACATGAGGTCGAAATCGTTGAAGCCATCGTCATCGACGGCATTGAGCTTCAGCGACGGTTCCGCGTATTTGATGAAATCATAGGCAAAGTAGCCGACCAGGCCGCCCGTAAAGGGAGGCAGGTCCGAAAGGCGCGGCGCCTTATTATCTGCCAGAATCTGGGAAATGAGCTGTTCCGGATGGTCCGTATGGATCTGGACTTCGGCGCCGGTCTTGATGTGGACCGTGCCGTCCTTGCAGTACAGGCCCATCTGCGGGTCATAGCCGATGAAAGTGTAGCGGCCCCAGCGCTGGGAGTCTTCCATGCTTTCCAGCAAATAGCAATGAGAGCTGATGTTCTTGACGATGCGCAATACTTCGATGGGCGTGCGGATGTCGGCATACATGCTGCGGCAGATGGGCACGACCTTATATTCACCTTGATATGCTTTTACCTGTTCCAGACTGAGCGTTTCCATATGAGCCTCCTAAAAAAAAGAATCCGTCCATGACAATGTTACTTGTCAAGGACGGATTAAGTTCCGCGGTGCCACCTTGTTTCAGGGATCGAACCCTACTCTCGACGGAATACCAACATATTCCCGGCAACTGACGTATGCCAACACGTCGCAGAATACTCAGCCTTATAGCCTTTGACTGCGCCCTCAACGGTCCATTTAACGAGCTGCGTCGGCCGGCTCTCAGCACCCCGGCTCTCTGTACGTGCACGTCATCGTTTTTACTTCCGCCTCAAAGGTTTCATGGACGATGTTCATTTGATGGTTGTATGATACACCGCATTTTTTAACCTGTCAAGGAGATTTTTGTCCATATTCTAAAGACAATCGTTTTACTGGCAAAAAAGGATTGTCGTACGACGACAATCCTTTTTAGGGGTTAGGGGTTAGCGTTTTCCAGGGCGTTACGAACTATGAGCCACTAACTGCTAATCCCTAACTGCTAACTGCTAGAAAACTACATCATAGCGATGACCGGCGAGATGATGAGCAGGATGCCGGCGAAGACGATGAGGACCAGGGAGATGCCTTTGTATTTATGCAGGGCATCGACTTTGTAAACCAGGTATGCCGGGATGAGGCAGGCGATGATACCGAAGATCGGGCCGAGCAGGGTCAAAAGCTTGAGGACCGGTGCATTGAGGACGATGGCGCCCCAGGCGACGGCGACGGCGAAGATGAGGATGCCGTGACGGACGACGGTCTTGCTGATTTTTTCTTCCGGAATGAAGCGGCGCAGGATGTTCATGGCAATCCCCTGGCAGGCTTCACGGAAGCCGAGGAAGACGCTGAAGAAAGCCGTCATGACAGCGAAGATGTTGAGGATAAGGCTGAAGATCTTGACGGCGCTGCCATCAAACCCTCTGGCAACGATGGCCAGGGCCGAAATGTTCTGGGAGTAAGCGATGACGCCTGGTCATGACCGAGGGCCAGGTTGAAGGACATAGCGTACGAGAAAATCGTGATGAACAAGACGGAGAAAGCGATTTTCATAGCCCGCATGGCTTTATAACGGGCGACGTGGATGGACTTGTTGTGAGAGCGGTAGGAAATGACCATCGGGCTGATGCTGGGGATGAAGAGGATCGATGTCAGCGTGACCGGCAGCATGGCGATGGTGTTCTTGACGAGGTAGCCCAGGTCCGGGAAGACGCCGATGTTGGCCAAGTTCCAATGCTGGATCATGATGCCGCCCAAGCAGATGACGACTAACAATTTCGTCAGGACCATGAGCGTCGATACGCGGAACAGGAGCTGTTCACCCCGGGAGGCGATGAGGACCATGACGCAGATGATGGCCAGTCCGTAGAAGGGGCTGTCCGACAGGAGCGTATCCGTTACGCCGAAGGAAAACAGGAAGGACGCGCTGTCGTTGGTCAGGGCCGTCGAATACATGAAGACGCAGATGAGGATGCTCAGGAAGTAGAGGATTCCCAGGAGGAAGCCCCAGTTCTTACCGAGGTAACCGCTGATGACGCTGGGATAATCTTCGCACCGCGCGAATCTGCCAGGGTATTGATGAATAAGCGCTGTAAGAGATAGATAGCCGGATAGGCGATGATAGCTGAGAATAAATAAACCCATACGCGACCAGGCCTACCTGAACGGGCAAAAAGACGATACCGGCGCCGATGGCCATGCCGATACTCATAATAATCCAGCCCCAGTCCGTACTGTCGAACTTGACGGCTTCTTTCCATTGTGCATCTGTCATGCCCGCCTGCCGGGCCAATGCTGCTGTTGAGTTCATATGAATTACCTCCTATGATGGATACATTTGAAAATAAAGTGTCTCTCTTAACATTACATGTTTGTCGATGTCATCGGCTCCCCTTTCTCAATTTCTGTTCATATACATTTTATCTATATCAGTTCTGGTCTGTTTTCCAAAAACCGTAAAATTTAATGTATATGTCGGCGTTTCACCTTTTACTAAAACGTTCTATTTCTTACTTAAAGTATATCATGGAAGGTATGTGCTGTAAAATATTCATTGCGCAATTTACTTTTATAGGAATTTCCTATATCAACGACTTATTTCCTTTAAATTTTCCTCATCATTTGCTAGGTTTTTCATATATTGAGAATGACTTATTCTCACGATTCCAGCATTTCTATAAAGAAATATTCTTTCCAAAAAGTCAAATTTCGATATATTTTCTTTATAATTTGTAAGTCATGGCTAGACATCTCTTTTCAACTTTTTGCTCCTATTTATTCTTTATTTTCATCTTAAATATTCCTTTATTGTATCAAAAACTCATAACTTTCCTCTATTTTTTTATTTTGATACAATAAGTACGATATGCGATTCTATAGGTACGGTTGATATTCGAGGTGTTTTATTATGACTTTACAGCAACTTCGTTATATCTTAGAGTTATCTAAGCACAATTCAATTTCGGCTGCCGCACAGGCTCTGAACATCTCCCAGCCCAGCCTGAGCACGGCCATACGGGACCTGGAAAAAGAGTTCTCCCTGACCCTGGTCGAGCGCAACCGCCATGGCATCACGTTCACACCGGCAGGGCTGGAATTCCTGCACTATGCCGGCCACATCCTCTCCCATGCAGCGGCCATGCACGACCATTTCCAGGCAGAAAAAAGACAGGACCTGCCCCAGATCCTGTCCATCTCTTCCCAGCACTATCCCTTTGCCGATGAAGCCTTCATCCATGCCCTGCAACACGTCCAGCCGGGCAAGTCCTGCGTATTCACCCTGCGCGAAGGGCGGACGTCGCAGGTCATCCACGACGTCGTCACCCGCGAGAGCCATCTGGCATTCTCTTCTTGTCCCATATGAACGAGCGCTTCCTGCAGGACTTATTCCACAAAAACAAGCTGGAATTCACGCCTCTTTGCGCCTTTACGCCCTGTCTTTACGTCCGCAGCGGCCATCCTCTGGCAGCGTGTCAACACGTCGTTCCCAGTCAATTTGCGGAATATCCCTGTGTCCGCTTTGAACAGGGCCATGACAAGTCCCAGTTCTCGGAAGAACTGCTCCTGCCCAATCCGGCCAGCCGCCAGTGCATCTACGTCACCGACCGTTCCACCTGTTCAGCGTCATACGGTCTACCGATGCCTACACCATCGGCACGGGCCATGTAGCCCCGTCGATCATCGGCCGCCATATCCAGGCCATCCCCATCGAAAATCCCCTGGATACGATGACCGTAGCTGGATCAAGATTGCCGGAGAACCCCTGCTCGAAGAAGCCCGCCACTACATCACCATCCTGGCCGGCCTCTTAGAAGGACGGGAGCATGGCTAGTGGCTCGTAGTTCGTGGCTTGTAGTGGCTGTCTCACGAAGGGGCTCATAATCCGTAGGGGCTCGCACGTGGCGAGCCCGTCCCAGGATATATGTGATTTTCTAGCCGGTCTGCTAGGAGAAGCTTCCAGATTCCTAACGGGTCGCCCACGCGGCGACCCCTACAGTGCAAAAAAGCCGCCCCATTAAGCGTGTTCTTGCTTAATGGGGCGGCTCCTTTTTCATTTGCAACGAACTATTTATTTGTCATCATAGGCTTTTGTCATGCGGACATAGCTTCGTAGCGGTCCTTAGCATCTTCTTCGGTCTTTTCAAAGAGTGCTTCTGCCGTATCCGGGAAGGTGCGCTGCAAGGACGAGAAACGTGTTTCGCCCATGAGGAAGTCGCGGAAGTTGGCTGTTGGCTGTTTGGAATCGAGGATGAAGGGGCTCTTGCCCTGTTTCTTCAATTCCGGATTATAGCGCCACAGATGCCAGTAACCGGCTTCGACTGCCCGTTTTTCTTCGAGCTGGCTCTGACCCTGGCCGACTTTCAGGCCGTGGTTGATGCACGGTGCATAACCGATGATCAGGGACGGGCCGTTGTAGGCTTCGGCTTCTTTGAGAGCCTTCATGAACTGGTTCTTATCGGCGCCCATAGCGACCTGAGCGACGTAGATGTAGCCGTACTGTGCTTCCATCATGCCCAAGTCCTTCTTGCGCGTCTTCTTACCGGAAGCTGCGAACTGGGCAACAGCAGCCGTCGGCGTAGCTTTGGAAGCCTGGCCGCCTGTATTGGAGTAAACCTCCGTATCGAAGACCAAGACGTTGACGTCTTCGCCCTGAGCCAGGACGTGGTCCAAGCCACCATAACCGATATCGTAAGCCCAGCCGTCGCCGCCGAAGATCCACTGGCTGCGTTTGACCAGGAACTGTTTCATATCATAGACCTGTTCCAGTGCCGGTTTGCCGTCTTTTTCAGCTTCCAGGAGGGCAATGACCTTATCCGAACGTTCGCGGGTGCCTTCGCTTTCAGCCTTGTGTTCTTTCCATTCCGTAAAGGCTGCCTGCAGTTCCGGGCTGGCGACGTCCATAGCGGCATCGATGTA
>ENA-OUNI01000725-OUNI01000725.1-human-gut-metagenome-genome-assembly--contig:-NODE-725-length-14830-cov-4.388900_pt1 | contig 14830 bp, 16 predicted proteins | sample MGYA00242499_ERZ504580 | MGnify/ENA primary metagenome ERZ504580 (study PRJEB26092, sample SAMD00036315) | human gut metagenome | host: Homo sapiens | study: EMG produced TPA metagenomics assembly of... | reverse complement strand
CGTTGCTGGTGACAGGATTCATGGGGCGCTATTTCTGGAAGCTGAACTACTATACGCTGATAGGTGTGCTGTCCGGAGCTAACACCAATCCGCCTGCATTGGCCTATTCCTCGGACTTGACATCCTGCGATGCCCCTGCGGTGGGATACGCCACGGTCTATCCGCTGGCTATGTTCCTGCGGGTGCTGACGGCTCAGTTGCTGATACTGGCGTTGGCGTAGGGGTTCACTATGGATAATCTGTGCCAATCTGTGGTACACGGATTGATTTGATAACAAGTAATGTAAAGAGAGCTAACAAGTAATGTCAGGCAGCTTTACATTACTTGTTATTTTTGTTTGTAGTATTCCTCCGCTTGCGTCAGTGTCTCCGGTTTGCCGATGTCGAACCAGCGGAATCCTTGCAGCGGATAGCCTTGTATATACACCTTTGTGCAGGCGGACAAGTAGAAAGGAATGATGGAGAACTTGCCGTCCACTGCCCATCGTCCATCAGGTGGAAGAGGGAGGGGGAGATGATGTGGATACCTCCGAAGGCGAGTTCCCGGTACTTCGTTTCCCGGTAGTCGAAGCCTGCCGGTTTCACCTCTCCGGTGGACTTGTTTATCCAGCCGTGCAGGTGGTAGTCGTCGTCAAAAAGGAGATAGCGGGAAGTCTTGCGCTCGCTCACAAGCAGGGTAGACTCCGCATCGCTCTCCAGATGGTGGCGGTAGAGACCTGCAAGGTCAATGTCCGTCAGAATATCCGCGTTGTGCACCAGGAAAGGTTCTTGTCCGTCCAGAAAGGGGCGTGCCTTTTTGATGCCTCCTCCGGTGTCGAGCAGCATGCCGCGTTCGTCGCTGATGTGAATCTCCGTGCCGAAGTTGTCGTGGGCACGGAGGAAGTCGATAATCTGCTCCCCGAAGTGGTGGATATTGACCGTTATCTCGTTGAATCCTGCTTCCTTCAACCGCAGTATCACCCGTTCCAGCATGGGCTTTCCTGCTACGGGAACGAGGGCCTTGGGCATGTTGTCCGTCAAGGGGCGCAACCGGGTGCCCAGCCGGCGGCGAAAATCATGGCTTTCATATTGGCATATTCTCACATTAGCACATTAAACTTTGGCCTTAAACGTCTGTTCAATATTCTGTTCTCTATGTATCAGGTTCACTTGCACGCCGAACTTCTTGTGCAGATGTTCCGCCAGGTGTTGTGCCGAGTACACGGAGCGGTGCTGTCCGCCGGTGCAGCCGAAGCAGACAGACAGATTGGTGAAGCCGCGTTCCATGTAGCGCTTCACGGAAGCGTCGACAAGGGCGTAGGCATGCTCCAGGAATACGGCTATCTCGCCGTCGTCTTCCAGGAAGCGGATAACGGGTTCGTCCAGTCCCGTGAAGGGTTTGTAACGCTCGTACTTGCCGGGGTTGTTCACAGCGCGGCAGTCAAAGACGAAACCTCCTCCGTTGCCTGTGGAATCTTCGGGGATGCCTTTCTTGTAGGCAAAGCTGGTGACTTTCACCACGAGGCGGCGCTTTTGCAGGTCGTCTGTAAACTGTTTCAGCTCGGTGAGTTCGCGTAGAATCTGGCAGAGGTAGGGATATTCAGGATAAGGCTCCTGGAGCAGCTGGCGCAGGTTCTCGATGGCGAAGGGGACACTTTGTATGAAGTGGGGCTTCTTCTCGAAGTAACCGCGGAAACCGTAGGCACCCAGCACCTGCATGGTGCGGAACAATACGAAGTGGCGAAGCTGGGCATAGAAATAAGCCTCGTCCACGGGCTGGTACTTGCGCAGGGCGTCGATGTATTCCTTCAGCAACTCTTGGCGCAGGCTGTCGGGATAGTTTGCTTTGGCCTGCCACAAGAAGGAGGCAACGTCGTAGTAGACCGGACCTTTGCGTCCGCCCTGGAAGTCGATGAGCCACGGTTCGCCGTCCTTTATCATAACGTTACGGCTCTGGAAGTCGCGGTACATGAAGGTGGCGGAGCTGCTACGGAGCAACACGTCTGCCATCTTCTGGAAGTCGTCTTCCAGCCGGTCTTCCTGGAAGTCCATTCCCGTAGCCTTGAGGAAGCAGTATTTAAAGTAGTTCAAGTCCCACAGAATGCTGCGGCTATTGAACTCTGCCTGCGGGTAGCAGTAGGAGAAGTCCATGCCGTCGGCTCCGGCAAACTGTACGGCGGGCAGCAGACGGATGGTCTTGCGCAGCAACTGTTTCTCTTCCTCACCGAATACGCTGGTCTTGCGGCCTTTCTCGATGGCATTGAATAGGAGCGAGTCGCCCAGGTCTTCTTGCAGATAATAGATATCATCTTCGGAGTGGATGAACACTTGCGGTACGGGCAGTCCTTTCTGGCGGAAATGTTCTGCCATGTAGAGGAAGGCGCGGTTCTCCTCCACAGACTCTCCGCTGACGCCGATAAGTGTAGGACTTCCGATGAGGCGGAAGTAACGGCGGTTGGAGCCGGAGGAGGGGAGTTCGTCAATCTGTTCCGGTTCGTGTCCGGTATGTGCGATGTAGAGTTTCTTAAGTTCTTCGGTTATCATGGTGGTATGTTTTATTTTCGCAGCTAAGATAAAACTTTTGTCGGAGATATGCTTACCTTTGCAGGAGGAAAATATTTAATTTGATAGCTTCATAATGGATTCCATTCCTCAGTTTCTCATAGCCGCCCCTACATCGGGCAGTGGAAAGACCACCGTCAGTCGTGGACTGATGGCATTGTTTGTGAAGAAAGGTCTGAAGGTGCAGCCTTTCAAGTGCGGTCCCGATTATATAGATACCAAGTATCACGAGGCGGTATGCGGCCGTCCTTCCATCAATCTGGATACTTTCATGGCATCTCCGGAGCACGTAGCGGTCTGTATGCACGCTATTCGGCGGATGCGGATGTTGCCGTGGTCGAGGGGATGATGGGCATGTACGACGGGTACGACCGCGACCGGGGCTCGTCGGCAGAAGTGGCTCGGCTCTTGGGTATTCCTGTGGTGCTGGTGGTTGATGCCAAGTCGGCTGCCTATTCCATGGCTCCTTTGTTGTCGGGGTTCATCAATTTCCGTCCGGATATACGTATTGCGGGGGTTATCTTCAATCGTGTCGGCTCGCCCCGCCACTACCGGATGCTGCAGGAGGTCTGTGAAGACTTGAACGTGACTTGTCTGGGCTATCTGCCCAAGCAGAAGGAACTGGAGCAGGAGTCGCGCCATCTGGGGCTGGATTTCAGCCGTTCTAAGGAGACGGAGGGACTGGATATGCTGGCAGGCTTGCTGGAGGAACATGTGGACTGGGAACTGCTGCTCTCGACAATCGGGCTTCCATTGCCTGCGGCGGCTGTGGAGGAGAAGTCGGTACTATCAGAGCCGGGGAAGCTGCATATTTCGGTAGCGCGCAACGAAGAGTCCTTTTCCTTCCTCTATGCGGAGCATCTGGATATTCTGCGCCGTATGGGCACGGTCACTTTCTTCAATCCGGAGCAGGACCGGGCTATTCCGCAAGAGACGGATTTGCTCTATCTGCCCGGCGGCTATCCCGAGAACCGTCTGGAGGAACTTGCCGGGGCAAGGCTTGCCAGGGAGTCTATCCGCAGCTATATAGAGGCCGGTGGCAGGACGCTGGCAGAATGCGGGGGATGATATATCTTTCGCAGTCCGTTCTTTCTGATGGGGATACGGACGGGGGAAGCGCCGGGAGCTGTGTAGGCAATATTGGAAATGAGATGGTAGGAGTATTGCCTTTCAGCATTACGAACGAGCGTAAACGCAGGAAATTGACATTGGGATACCGCCGGTTCGACTATAACGGATGGCGGCTTAAAGGACACGAATTCCATTATACGCAGTTTGCCGTGCCCGAAACCGATGGAAAAGAAGGTGGTGCGTGCAGTCTTCCTCTTTCGATAGCGCAGGTCTACAATGCCAAAGGAGGGAAGGTAACCACTCCCGTCTTTCGCTATAAGAACCTGATAGCCAGTTATACGCATCTGTATTGGGGCGAGGTGGATGTGATGGCTTTGTTCGGTGAACTCTAATCTTGCAGAACCTCCTTTGAACCGGTTTGTTTTAGTGAACAAATTTATTTATCCTTATATATTCTTTATAATTTTCTTATATAATTTACTTTGTACTCATAAATTTTTCCCATCAACGTGGCCTTTTTAGGATATGCGTAGGGTGCGGATTTGAAAATCAGATTTATTATGAGTAAAAAAGAAAAGAATGTAGAAATGGGGAGCCCCATGAAGATGCCGGATTTGGCATCTTATATGCAGACGGTGATTGAGCAGTTGGAAGCGGATAAGAAGCGCTCGGCGGCACATACCTATACGTATGCGTTGAAATCTATCGCGGAGTTTTACGGTGGGGCAGGAATGCCGATGCCGGTGGATGAGGTCTTTACGCCAGGCAGGTTGAAGGAGTATGAAGAATGGATGAGACGGGAAGGAATGAGGAAGCGGAAAAGAGAGCCTAAAGGGTTGAGCTTGAATACCATTTCCACCTATATGCGGAACTTGAAGGCGGTATATCACCGGATGGTCGGTGAAAAGGTGCTGCCCTATAACCCGAAATTGTTTGATGACGTGTACACAAAAGTGGAATCACAGACTAAACGGGCGCTGGAACTAGAACAGATGAATACGTTGCTGTGTACAGACTTAAGAAAATTGCCTTCGGATCTGCGGTGTGTGTTGGCTTATTTCTTATTGATGTTCCTATTCCGAGGAATGCCGTTCATTGACCTCGCTTATTTGCGTAAACAAGATGTGAAAGGGAACCGCATTGTATATAGCCGCCACAAAACAGGACGGCAGATGACGGTGCGTATTCCCAAAGAAGCGATGGAACTGATGAAAGAGTTTAAAAACAGGAATCCGGATTCCATCTATCTCTTTCCGATTCTACACAAACAAGAGAGTAAGAAGAAACGGGCCGGGAAGGTGAAAAAGGATAAAGAACTGTATATGGATTATCTTCGGGCTCTTCGTGGCTTCAATCTGAAACTGGAAAAAATAGCGTCTCTGTTGCTGCCAGGTGTGAAGCTCAGCTCATATGTGGCGCGCCATACATGGGCTACGTTGGCTTTTCATGCAGGAATGAGTATCGGCATCATCAGCAAGGCATTGGGCCATTTCTCTATCAAGGTGACGGAAACATACCTGAAACCTTTTGAGAATGAAAAGGTGGATGCGGCCAATGAAGAACTGATAATCTCGGTCGCAGGATACAATGAAAAGAAGTTGCATGAAAAATGCCGTCTGACAATGGCTCTGGTAAGGGAAGTGTTACTTACCAAGTAACGGATAGTTTGATTCACAAAGATTGGAATTCTTCCTCATAAATCCAAATAATAGTTTAGTTTTCTATAAAAATCTTATCATTTTATTTGTTTACCGACACAACACACGAAAAAATACATATTGTTCCGGTGTGTATTCTGAAAAACACACAAAGTGCTCCTCCATTTCTGATGCCTCAAAAACGGAATATATTTCTTTACATCATTATATGACTCCCAAAACAGCTTTTTTTATTGCGGATAGAGAAGACTATCCGTTACTTGGTAAGTAACGGCTTGACAAAGCAAATTATAATGATACTTATAAAAATAAAACACTTGCTTTTTGCATCGGGAAACATGCTGCTATTGTGGGTGTTTTACAACTTCACCTTCTTCATGTTGGTCGCTTGTAGTCACCGTGAGCAGGTTTACTCCCTTGAAACTGAAATCATGATCAGTGCCGATTGGAGTCGGTCGGGATTGAATGAGAAGGAACAGGATTATGGTGCCACCACTGTATTCTATCCTACAGACGGCAGTAGTCCCATTATGGTACTGATGGGCGACCGAACGTATAAGACTGTGTATCTGAAAGAAGGACGTTATGACGTTGTTCTCTTTAACCGTTCATTTGACGATTTTGGTAACCTGGGCTTTAGGGGAGAAGATGCCTACCGGACGTTGGAGGCACATGCCACAAATGTGGTGACAAAGGATGTCCCTTCCACGGAGATAATCATTATGGATAGTCCCGACGAACTTGCAGCCGATTGTATGGAAAGTTTTGAAGTGACTCCGGGCATGTCGGGAAACTATTCATCGGGCATGACTAACTGGGGGGGCAAAAAGATTGACGGTAGTAAAAATGGTTGCCAGCTCTGTTTCCTTCCCCAAAAACTGACTCAAAAGATAACAGTTAAAATCCGTATTAAAGGAATGAACAATATACGTAATGCCACTTGTAAATTGGATGGTATTGCAGAATCTGTGTTTCTCGCTTCGGGACAGATTTCAGAAAAGACTGTGGCGCAGGAGTTTTGTCTCGGTAATCCCGTTTATAATTCCGGATCGGCGACGGACGGAACACTAAGCGCCTCTATCAGCGTGTTTGGTTTTGATACGGAGATTTCACATAACCTGCATTTGAGAGCAGATTGGTGGACGGGAAAACCACATTTGAAGAAAGTTTTGATGATCTGAAAATAAGCCAGTTGGAAGAAGGAGATGGAAGAATGAGCATTTTCATCGACATGACGTGCGAAAAAAAAAGTACCGAATGTGAAAGTTGAAGGAAGTTCGGGTTTTGACGCAACGTGGATGACTGGGAGGATGAAGTGAACAGTGATATAGATATTTGAGGACATAATTAATATTAATTGAAAAAATGAATAGAAGATGGGAACGAAAAGTTTATTGATGGCAATGGCAGCGCTGACGATAGCCGGTTGCTCGCAAAATGAAGTTACGGAGATAAATCCGGATGCAGACCGGACAATCGGTTTGGATGTATATACGGGAGTACAGACCAGAGGAACGGAAACCACTACGTCCACGCTGAAAGAAGCGGATGCCGGTTTCGGTATTTTTGCCTATAAAACAAGCAAGGAAGGATGGGATAGTGAGAAAGCGAGTACAACACCCGATTTTATGTATAATGAACATGCTACATGGACTTCCGGTAGTTGGGGGTATGCTTCTCTGCGTTTTTGGCCGACGAATGATGATAAAATAACTTTCTTCGCTTATGCACCTTATGAATCCAATCCGGGAGAGGGAACAGACCAAAAAATAATTTTATCGGCACAAAGTGATAAAGAGGCTCCTAAAATCACCTTTGAAGTAAAAACTTCAAATAATTGGAAAGATATGGTGGATTTAGTAACGGATTGCCGTACTACCATAAAAGACTTGACTTCTGAGAGCAATGTCGGTAACAAAGGAACAGTCCAGTTTAAATTCAGCCATGTGCTTACCCAAATAGCCAATGTCAAGGTGAAGCCGGACGTGAATCTGGGCGCTGAAACAAGAATCTTTGTAACAGGATTAAAACTGTCTCCGGGAAGTGGAATACTTTACAACAAAGCGGTTTATGATTTCGGTACTGATGCTTGGAATGCCATCTCACCTTCCGCATCCTATTTTTCGGCTGAGCAAGACTTAGTGAGTTTGTGAATAGAACAGGCATTGACCAATGGGGGTATAAGAAGAGTGCTGTCGACGTGAGTAGTAATACCGATGCAACAGCTTTGTTCTCAGAAAAGGAAGCTCTTTATTTCATTCCTGTGAATAACCAAAACGGTACAGCCAAGGAAGGGGATTTGAGCCTAAAGATTAGTTATGATGTTGTGACAAAGGTGAATGATAGTAGTAATCTGACAAGTACTGTGACGGATAAAGAAGTCAAATTGCCGCAAGGAACTTTTAAAAAAGGGACACAGCATACTTACGTGTTGACCATCAAGATGAATGCTATCAGTATTGCTGTTGATGACAATATGACGGGATGGACCAGTAATGGGGAAAGTAACATTTAGGTAGAAGGAGTATGAAAGGAAAAGCAGAAGATATAGGGATGAAGCGGTTGTGTAGCATCCTCCTTGCATTACTTTTGTTGTTGGGAGCATGCAGTGGGGAAGAAGTAAGAACGGACTTCCGCAGGAGAATCTTCCTATCGGCTTTTCTGGAGTTATTACAATGACGAGGGGAACCGGGAAATTTGCCACTGCCGGTGAACTTAAGAATGTGGGAGTGTTTGCATATTTTACACATGGAAAATTCAACGAGAATACTGCCATACCGAATTTTATGTATAACCAGCTTGTGGAAAAACAACAGGATGAGGGAACATGGTCTTATAGTCCGGTCAAGTTTTGGTCGGACAATTCCACCACGGATAAAATCAGTTTCTTTGCTTATGCCCCTTACGTGAATGAAGTGGAAAATGGTTACCTCTCTTTTCAGGATGAAGGAACGGCAAGCGGATTTCCGGTGTTGGGGTATACCGTTCCGATAGCTGTAAATAATCAGATAGATTTTCTTGCCGCAACTCCGGTAATGAATCAAAACAATGGTAATGTAACTTTCAAACTGCACCATACACTGACCAAGGTCAATGTCTATATAAAAAGTAATGATAATACGGAGGGAAAGTCAGTAACTTCCTTCTCAATTACGGGAATGAAGAGTGGATTGCTTACCTATTATAATCCTACAGCAGATAGTGACATAGGCTGGAAGTGGACATATCCATCGGCTGATGAAAAGGAAAACTTTACCACCGGTATAATAAGTTTTCCGGTACCGGATACAATTATAGAAGAAAAGAAACTGCTTGCAACCTTCTTTCTGCTTCCTGCCGGGGCAGGAAGTAAGTTCAATATTTCTTATCAATATACGGCCAAAGATAGTAATAATGCTCTTGTTGTTCAAACTGTCAGTATGGAAAACCAGTCTTTGCCTCTGACTGATAATTGGGCTTCGGGAAGGGCCGTCAGCTATACTATAGGTATAGCACGAAAGGCAATTACTGTGATACCGGAGAACGGTCCCGTATCATGGGAAGAGAATGCTGAAACCGAGACAGTTATTGGAACGGAAGCAAAACAAGAGACTGATTGACCTGACGGGGTAATTCTGGACTTCGCAAAAAGATGCCAATCTGTTTAAAGTAAGATAATATGAAAAGATATATGAAATTTTTCACTGGAATAGTCTTTTGGGGCATCCTTTTAGTGTGTAGTGCATGCACTGACGAATACGAAGCAAACAATGGAGGTATGAAGGAGTGCTGTGAGGGAGTACCCTTTACAGTCCGGGCTATAGTCGCTGATTTTGAAGAGCTCTCCAATGCAGGAAAGTCCTCTACACGTACCTCTGTAAGGGACGAACATTTTAAAATGGAGTTTGTCGATGGTGATTCGATTGGTGTTTTTGCCATAAAGGACGGTGCTATAATGGATAATATTGATAATGCCAAATTGGTTTACAATATGTCAAGCGGCAGTTGGAATCCGGTGGGAAATGGTACACTTTATTGGTATGATGGAGTGAGTTATGTCGCTTACTATCCATATAGGAAGAATATCACAATAGATCTCTCAAAAGGTATGGACGGAGCTATTGCTTCACTGACCGGGAATGAAAAACTGCAACCTGCGAAGGACCAGTCCACAACAGAAAAGCATATTGTCAGCGATTTGTTGGTTGCCACCGGCGTACCTGCTATTGACAATTCTTCCGGAATAATCCTGAACTTGCTGTTTCAACACCAGTTTGCATTGCTTGTGTTGCAACCGCAAGTATACGTAGGTTGTTTTGCACCAGAAAAAGCAGGCTTTGTTTACCATAGGGAATCGAGGGTTTTAGAAACAGACTCGGCGGCTATTAATGTGAGTCTGAACGGTATTACTCCATATCAGATAGATTCTTTGAAATATTGTGCCATTGTTCCGCCGCAAGCAAATGCACGGGTTACCGGAAACTATATGACTACCGATGGCAGAGATGATACGAATATAAAGATAAATTATTCGGGCAGCTCCATCAGTTTTACTTCTGGAAAATGCTATACCTTGAAGGTATTAGTCCCGTACCCGGTAAAGGAAGTATAGAAAGAAAGCTTTATCCCGGGGATTTTGTCTTTCAGAACGAAATCGATAAAAGAATAGAAGTACATCCCGGAAACGGGAAGTTGGAAGAAGATGGGAAAATCTATGATTATGAAAATGCTATCGGAATGGTAATTACTTGCGATCCGGAAAGGATGACAGACGAGAGGTGTAATAAAAAAGGATGGAATCATGCCTATGTGATGATGTTGGATAGTTTGAAAGAAGGGAATTGGGGACCGATGGATTTAATCGAAGCGGATATTGATACAATATCAATAGCCGATGTGAAGTCAAAGCATGATTTTAGCAGAATTAAGAATAACATGAACGGGTACTCTGAAACTTTACAAATGCTGGCAAATCATGAGGGTGATGCATCTTTTGTAAGCGACTGTCGTGCTTTTATCTGGTGAAAACTTACAATAACAGCAATAAGGTGCCGGATGGGATCGAACGTAGTCCGTGGTTTCTGCCAAGCATTAGGGCAATGGTTTGATGTATTGGTGAATATTTGTGGAAAATCTCCGGAAAACTTTCGGCACAATACCGGTAATGGTTTACAAGACGAAAAGTGGGGACTGGAAACGTTAGATAAATTAGAAGGACAGTTATCCAAAGTTGGTAAATCGTTACCGCAGTTTAACGTGAATCACAGACTTGGTTTCAGTTGCAGTTCTCAATATGATAAAGATAGAAACTGGATGCTTCTCTGGCATATCGATGATCCCTTATACAAATGGGAAAGGGTTTGTTTACAAGGATATAATAAGACTTCTGTATGGCATGTCCGGCCGTTTTTTGCTTTTTAATCATTCCTTGATTAAAAACAGTTCTAATCTAAGTTTGAATTCATTATGAAAAAGTCCGGATAGCGCATTGATATTTTATGTAATTTCGTTTGTGTTCTCGAAATAGTGGAGTATCTTTGTTTTCATTTAAATATATTATGATTATGAAACTGAATACTTATCGCTTGTCTTCTTTGGAAGACCCTACTGATGAACAACTGCATGCTTTGATGGAACAAGTGGCTGTTGCGGCCCGTGAAAGTTCTCGCAAGGCAAAAAGAGAATTGGAGCGGAGAATGCAAGAGGTGAGAGAAAAATTGAAAGCATATAGAGCTAAAAATGTAAGTGATATATCCATGTGATGAACGAAAAAAATCCGACACTTTGTATAGTAGCTGGTCCGAATGGTTCGGGTAAAACTTCTACGACAGTGCAACTGCTTCATAATGAATGGGCAGAAAATAGCCTTTACATTAATCCTGATAATATAGCGCAAGAACAATATGGTGATTGGAATTCTCCCGTTGCAGTATTGAAGGCAGCAGAATTGGCGACTAAAATGCGTTATGAGTGTTTAAGGAAAAGGCAAGATTTTGTATTTGAAACAGTCTTTTCCTCAGACGAAAAACTTGCATTTGTTGAAGAAGCAAAAAAAGCAGGATTTTTTATTCGCATTTTTTTGTCTGTACAAATAATCCTGAGATAAATGTACGGCGTATTACACAGCGCTATTTGAATGGAGGGCATGAAGTTCCCATTTCCAAAATTATTTCCCGTTATTATAAATCGTTATTGAATATAGGCAAAGCAATATCCTTGGTTGATAGGGTATATGTCTACGATAATTCAATAGAAAATCAAATTCCTCGATTATTGTTCCGCACTGTAAACGGGACCCTCTTCAAACAATATGTAGAGGAAATCCCGCAGTGGGCACAGTTCCTTATCAAATAGAGAATGAAAAGAGTCTATACCAAAACTGGAGACAAAGGAACAACAGGTATTCATGGTGCACGCGCGTGCCGAAAGATGACATCCGTATCGAGCAAACGGATGCCTTGATGAATTGAATGCCGTGATTGGTATCGTGCGCTCCATGCTGGCGGCAGAAGATGGTTGGCAGGAGTTGCTGCATGCTGTCCAGCGGGAACTGATGGTGGTAATGAGCCATGTGGCCACTCCCTCGGGAGTGGTAAATCCTAATCCGCTTTCTGCCGCAGAGCTCACGCTACGCTGTGAGCAGGAGATGGATGCCATGACCGTCCTGCTGACGGACAACGGCTACTTCCTTTTGCCCGGTGGCACTCCCATATCAGCCCAACTGCAGTTTGCCCGTACCGTGGCCCGCCGTGCCGAACGCCGTTTGTGGACACTCCATCGCCAAGACCCTGTGAACGAGGATATTCTGCGCTTCATCAACCGCCTTTCGGACTTGTTCTTCGTCATGGCCCGCATGGAGATGCAGCGGCAGGACTGGCCGGAGGAGAAATGGCAAGAGTTTGCCTACAAAAGGAAAAGACAGTAAGCACTTATCGCTAACCGCCGGGAAGCTGTTTTCAGCATAGGGGTTCTATTTGCTGTCCGAGCCTTAAATCATACAGACATGCCCGTACTTCCGCTTCGCTGCCGATATGCTTTCCTGCATCGTCGGACAGCTTCACGCATTCGCGCCATTCCTGGTTGACGTTCATCTTGCATTGCGTCAGTTTCATTACGATGTTGGAGGGCTTGAATCCGGTATCATTCGTCAGATTGGTGCCGATGCCGAAGGAGCAGCGGATTTTGCCCCTGCAATGCTCCTGGATGTCGAGTGCCTTGCCAAAATCGAGCGCATTGCTGAAGACGATGGTTTTAGTGGTAGGGTCGATGCCCAGTTCGCGGTAGCGGGCAACGAGCTTGTCGGTGAAATCGAATTCATCGCCGGAGTCGCAGCGTACACCGTCGAATAGTTTGGCCTGCTTGCGGCTCAGGTTACTTAAGAAAATGCCGGAGGTATAGGTATCGGACAGTGCGATGCCCAAGTCACCGTCGTACACGTTCACCCAGTTTTCCAAGGCCATGTAGTTGGCGTGTTTGTAGCCGAACTGTGCGCCGTGGAACATGAACCATTCATGCGGATGCGTCCCCATAGGCTTCATGCCGTATTTCATGGCGAAGTGGCAGTTGGAAGTCCCGGTACAGTATTCGGCGGCTTCCTTCAGACGGTCTATGACTTTGTCCTGTACCTCGAACGAGAAGCGTCTCCGGGTGCCGAACTCTGAAAAATACAGCTGGTGTCGGTTGGAGAGTGCCACCTTTTCGGACAGTTTGCAGAGTATGCCGTCCATGTCGGCCACGTTTCCCAAAGAACGGTTCTTTATTTCGGATACGATAGAAAGCAGGGGGACTTCGTAAAGGGTGGCCTTGTACAGATAGTCCGTGATTTCAATGTTCAGGTGCCGGTCCTCGTCCAGATGGATGCTTACCTTCTCCGGCTGGAAGCGGAAGGAGGAGAGCCACTCCCAATAGACCCTCGGCAGGAAACGGCAGTGGCGGGTCATGTATTCCAGCTCTTCGGCAGTAAGTACGGTCTGTGCCAGGCTGTCCACCGCCTCTTGCAGTTCCTTCAGAAACGTGTCCGTATAGGCGGTGTCGTCTCTGTCCTTGAAGCTGAAAGTGCCCATGGCATAGGGAAACAATTTGATGTAGGCATACGAGGTGGTGAATTTGTAAAGGTCTGTATCGAGTATGGTATGAATCATGGCAAAATATTCTTTAGTTATGATGTTCGATTTTGGGGATGAAGATAGTGAAAATTTCTTATTTGACCAGCCTCTATCTGTTAACAACGGCATATTCCTATTAAACCATGTTATAAATAAGGCTGTTATGGGCGGAAATTTTGGAGAATTCGGAGAAGTCCGTATATTTGCAATGTGTTTTTCATAGTATTAGATTTAAGGTTAACAAAAGATTGGCTGTCTGGGATAGATAGCCTTTTTTTATGCCTTCACTTTTCCTTCTCCGTAGAGGTGGCGTGTAGTGCAGAGCGCCAAAGTTCCATAGACCAATACTTGTATCCACATCGTCAGCATCTGCGGCCATACGTCGGCCAGCGTTCCACCCATTGAATTCAGTTTTACAAAAGCAAGTACGGCAGGACCTGCCGGAAACAGATAGTGGGCTGTCTGCCAATACCACGGCATCAGCTCCAGCGGATAGGACACGCCCGAAAGGAAGATATAGCCCACAGAGAAGAAGGCTATCATCAGCAACGGCGCTTCGGAGTCTGTAAACCAGCGGGAGACGGCCAGGGCAAGGAAACTCGTGCCCAGCAGGAAGGGTATCATCATTGTGACGATGTCTCCTCCGCTGCCGATGTGGGGGATGCTGAACAGATGCGGCAGCAGTCCCAGCAGGAATAGGGAGAACACCACATACAGCATGAAGTATACGAAGGTCCTGCCCCCGACAATCCGTAATGTATCCTTCAATGAGTCGGCACGCATCAGCCGTATTCCTTTTCTTCGGGCTTCCGCTTCCTCGCCCGTTAGCATGGCAATCACCATCAGCATCGTCTGGAAGATGATGACAATTAGGACGGCGGGAATCAGATAGGAACCGTAGCCCTCCGTATAGTTGTAGAGCGCGTGCCGGACACGCTGACGGGAGCGGACGAAGCCACTGCCAGCAACCCTTGCGGAGGTAGGAATACGGTGCCCTCCATGCGGTGGGCATCGTTCACGGCAAGCATGACGCGCGCACTGGATTCTTGCAGTCCTTTGAAGTTGAGGAAAGCGTCCGTGGCGGCATAGAGTACGAAGACCGAAGTCTCGCCCCGTGCCACACGTGCCTCGAAGTCGGCAGGCAGGTAAAGGATGCCTGCCACGTCGCCCTGCTTCATCCATTGGCGGGCTTCGAGGATGTTGGGTGTCTGGCCGTAGACGGCGGTCTGGGGAGTGGCGTCGAGCAGTCGGATGTATTCGCGGCTGAGGGCGGAGTGGGAGAGGTCTACCACTGCGACAGGAGCCTTGCGCACCAGGTTGGGGGCGTACATGTAGTTGTAGAGCAGCCCGTAGAGGAAGATACCGCCTGCCAGCACGAGCAGGATGGCGGGATTGGTGGCGATGGCATGCCACTCGTGGCGGATGACGGAAGCTGTTGACAATACGGTAGGTGGACAAGGTGATGGGGAGGTGGAG
>ENA-OUNI01000724-OUNI01000724.1-human-gut-metagenome-genome-assembly--contig:-NODE-724-length-14868-cov-3.986432_pt1 | contig 14868 bp, 14 predicted proteins | sample MGYA00242499_ERZ504580 | MGnify/ENA primary metagenome ERZ504580 (study PRJEB26092, sample SAMD00036315) | human gut metagenome | host: Homo sapiens | study: EMG produced TPA metagenomics assembly of... | reverse complement strand
TTTTACCCTCGAACTCCTCGAAATTGAGAGGTCTGTTGTCAAGGGCCGAGGCAGTCTGAAGCCATAGTCCACAAGAGTGGTCTTTCTTGAGCGGTCACCCGCATACATACCGCCTATCTGCGGAATCGTGATATGCGACTCATCCACGATTATGAGAAAATCATCCGGGAAGAAATCTATGAGTGTCATAGGAGGCTCCCCCGGCTTTGCAAAGTTCAGATGCCTCGTATAATTCTCAATTCCTGAACAGAAGCCTGTCTCCCTCATCATCTCTATGTCAAAATTGGTCCTCTCTGCTATTCGCTGAGCCTCTATGAGCTTGTCCTCGCCTTTAAAATACTTCACACGCTCATCAAGCTCTTTCTCTATATTGAGGCAGGCCTCATTTATCTTCTCCTGCGAAACTACATAGTGTGATGCTGGGAAGATCATCGTATGCTCAAGCGAGCACTTTACCTCGCCGGTCAGCACATCGACCTCCACTATCCGATCTATCTCATCACCGAAAAACTCAACCCTGATTGCTGTATCATCGGCATTTGCCGGAAATATATCAAGCACATCACCATGCACTCTGAAGGTGCCTCGGTGAAAATCCATATCATTCCTGGTGTACTGTAAATCTATGAGAGACCTCGCGAGATCATCCCTGTCCCTCTCCTGCCCCGGGCGCAGCGAAATACTCATGCCTGTCCACTCATCAGGACTTCCAAGTCCGTATATGCAGGAAACCGATGCCACGACAATGACGTCCTTTCGCTCCGTGAGTGCTGCCGTGGCTGAAAGCCTGAGCTTATCTATCTCATCATTTACAGAGGAATCCTTGGCTATGTACGTATCAGACTGCGGCACATAGGCCTCAGGCTGGTAATAGTCGTAGTAGGATACAAAGTACTCTACTGCATTTTCGGGGAAAAACTCCTTCATCTCACCATAGAGCTGCCCCGCCAGTGTCTTATTGTGCGATATGATAAGTGTAGGCTTATTGAGTGCTGCAATGACATTGGCCATGGTAAAGGTCTTGCCGGAGCCGGTAACTCCAAGTAAGGTCTCAAACTGGTTGCCCTCCTTAAATCCCTTCACAAGCTGCTCTATTGCCTGCGGCTGGTCGCCGGTCGGCTTGTATTTTGAATGCAGTTTAAATTCCATAACGCACGCTTCCTCCAAAAAAATCTTAAATACTGCTTTTGTAAAATTATAAAAAGACAAAGTCAATCATTTATAGTATGCACTTACGCGCTTTATTTTACTACAAAAAATCGACTTTGTCCACAATTTTAGAACATTCGTTCTTGTTTATTTATTTTATGTTACCATTCACACCTAAAAGTGTGACCAGCAACGATTACAGCCATTTAAAATTTACTTCACACGTCCACAGCACTGCTTATATTTCTTGCCACTGCCACATGGACATGGGTCATTCGGATATACCTTGGCTGCTGCACGGCGCTTTGGTGCATTCTGTGCTGACTCATCCTTGTTTGTGCCCGAAATCTTTGCAACCTGCTCTCGCTCAACCTTCTGCTCAACCTGTACATGATACAGCAGTCTGACAGTATCCTCCTGGATAGCTGAAATCATGTCGTCAAACATATCAAAGCCTGCCATCTTGTACTCTACGATTGGATCTTTCTGTCCATAAGCCTGTAAGCCGATTCCCTGACGAAGCTGTGCCATATCATCGATGTGATCCATCCACTTTCTGTCGATTACACGAAGAAGCACGACGCGCTCAATCTCTCTGAACTGCTCAGGCTCAGGAAATTCTGTCTCCTTCTGCTCATAAAGCATAACAGCCTTTTCCTTTAAGTACTGCTTAAGCTGCTTTGCATTCTTGATTGACTCAATATCCTCTTTTGTAATCGGATCAAGAGGAATGACCGGAAGCACAAGCTCGTTGAGCTCTACAAGATCCCAGTCAGCTCTGTCAATTTCCTCGGAAATACATCTGTCAACAGACTTCTCAACCTGCTCCTGAACCATCTTAAGGATAGCATCACGCATGTTGTCTCCGTTAAGCACCTTCATACGCTCGCTGTAGATAATCTCTCTCTGGTCATTGTCCACCTGGTCATACTCGAGAAGATTTTTACGAATACCAAAGTTGTTGGCCTCGATTTTCTCCTGAGCCTTCTCGATAGCAGATGTGAGCATCTTATGCTGGATCTGCTCGCCCTCCGGTACTCCGAGAGCATTGAAAACGCCCATCAGACGCTCTGAACCGAAAAGTCTCATGAGGTCGTCCTCAAGTGAGATGAAGAACTGTGACTCACCCGGATCTCCCTGACGTCCTGCACGTCCACGGAGCTGATTGTCTATACGTCTTGACTCATGGCGTTCTGTACCGATAATCTTAAGACCTCCGGCAGCCTTTGCCTCATCGTCAAGCTTGATATCGGTACCACGGCCTGCCATGTTGGTTGCTATTGTAACTGCACCATGCTGTCCTGCAAGTGCAACAATCTCTGCCTCTTTCTCATGGAACTTGGCATTTAATACTGTGTGAGGGATTCCCTCTCTCTTGAGCATGCCGCTCAAAAGCTCTGATGTCTCGATGGTGATTGTACCTACAAGAACAGGCTGTCCCTTTTCATGTGCCTCTTTAACCGCATCCACAACTGCCTTGAACTTTTCCTTTTTGGTAGCGTATACAGCATCCTGCAAATCAATACGCGCTACCGGCTTATTTGTAGGTATCTCGACAACATCCATGCCATAGATATCACGGAACTCTTTCTCCTCTGTGAGAGCTGTACCTGTCATACCGGCCTTCTTGTCAAACTTGTTGAAGAAGTTCTGGAATGTGATTGTGGCAAGGGTCTTGCTCTCTCTCTTAACCTTTACATGCTCCTTTGCCTCGATAGCCTGATGCAGTCCGTCCGAATAACGGCGTCCAGGCATGATACGTCCGGTAAACTCATCTACAATAAGTACCTCATCATCCTTTACCACATAGTCCTGATCTTTGAACATGAGGTTGTGCGCACGAAGCGCAAGTATGATATTGTGCTGGATTTCAAGATTCTCCGGATCTGCAAGGTTCTCGATATGGAAGAACTGTTCTACCTTTTTCACACCATCCTGTGTAAGGTTTACGACCTTGTCCTTCTCATTTACGATGAAATCACCGGTCTCGTCCTGGACAATGCCCATGATGGCATCCATCTTTGAATACTCAGGAACATCCTCACCACGCTTCATCTGTGTAGCCAGGATATCGCATGCCTCGTAAAGTCTTGTCGACTTGCCACTCTGTCCTGAAATGATAAGAGGTGTACGTGCCTCATCGATAAGCACTGAATCGACCTCATCGATGATAGCATAGTGGAGACCTCTCTGAACAAGCTGCTCCTTGTAAATAACCATATTGTCACGCAGGTAATCAAATCCAAGCTCATTGTTTGTGATATATGTAATATCACAGCCGTAAGCCTCCCTGCGCTCGTCATTGTCCATGCCGCCAAGTACTACGCCGACCTTAAGTCCTAAGAACTCATGAACTGCCCCATCCACTCAGCATCACGCTTTGCAAGGTAATCATTGACTGTGACAATACACACACCCTTGCCCTCAAGTGCATTAAGGTATGCAGGAAGTGTAGAAACAAGTGTCTTACCTTCACCGGTTCGCATCTCTGCAATACGTCCCTGATGCAAAATAATACCACCGATTATCTGTACTCTATAATGTTCCATGCCAAGCACACGCTTAGCAGCCTCTCTTACTGTAGCAAATGCCTCCGGAAGAATATCATCAAGTGTTGCTCCGTCCTCCAGACGCTTTTTAAACTCCCTTGTCTTATCCTTTAATTCTTCATCGGAAAGCTTTCCCATTGCTTCCTTATATGACTCAACCTTGTCAGCAATCGGGTAAATTCTCTTAAGCTCTCTCTCGCTGTGAGAACCAAAGATTTTTGAAAATGCGCTCATATTTTTCTCCTATAACTTCAAATTGCCCTTGTACAGGCTCACAATAGTGTTATTGTAACACTTTGAGGATGATTGCACAACCTAAAGGGATGAATGTTTGTAAACATTTTATAAAAATATTTGTGGGAGTGCCGAGCTTTAATGGGGAGACTTCGCGCATGGGAGGCTGTGAGGTCCGGGGAGCACACAGTATATTCCTCATAAAAAATATGAAGTCAGCCACGGCTTTTGCTGGACAGGCTGTGTTTTAGTGATAGTGCTTCATGCTATTTGAGTTTATGGAACGCCGTGGCAGTTCATATTTTTATTCTGAACACACTGTGTACTTCCCGGATCCACTTTGTTGTGCGCGAAGCATGGCAGAATTATTTTTTTAATTCAAAAGCTCTCCTTATGGGAGAGCTTTTGGAGCTACATGTTTATATACGGAAGCTATTTTACTGGTTATTTCATTACTTTTGGCTTCATATGCTTCGCGGCATGCTTTTGCGAGCTGATCGCCGCAGGATGTATTCTTAAATCCACATTTAATTCCACCGATTTTTTCCTCTACCTGGCAACTGTGAGTCCTTCAACGAGTTTTGGGATAGCCTTAAGATTTCCGTTGCAACCTCCTGTAACTTTACGTTATGTACTACATCTCCATCGAGGTCAAGCTCAATCTGTGTTGAACAGGTTCCTTTTGTTTTGTAAATATATGACATATTTTATCCTCCTGTGTTTTCAGTTTTTTTGTGTATACATGATTATAACATATATTTTTACATCTTTACTATGTTTTTTCACATTTTCCAACTCAGTTTTTCAATTCAGAAGTTACTGTTCACACATAACAGTGTGACCAGCAATGATTCAGATTCATAAATCTTTTCTTATATTTATTTATGCCATAACGTATTACCCCATAACATAAGGGACGCTGCTTGCGGGCACCACGGTGGGCTGCATACACCCCGGTGTCCGCGAATAGCGAAGCGGCTTAGATACTGTCGAATTATGCGCATGATACACAGAAATGCCGAGCATGGAAGCCGAGGCAAGGAGAAATCGAGCCATGGATGACGAGTTTCGACGTTTTCGTCATCCTATGAAAACCTACAAAGCATAATTTGCACAGTATCTTGGCTGCGCAGCGTAGCGGACACCGGAGTGTATGCAGCCCACCGCGGTGCCCGCGTGAATCGTCCCGTACTATAATCTCAATAAAGTAATATTCCCACTCTAGAGGATTACCGGCTGGATCTGTCGTCCGGCCATCACTTCATTTATTGTGTCGACAACCTGTTTTCCATCACACACGAGTGAATTCGGTTTCTTCACACAATCATCCTGCCCAAACGGCACAAAATAAATATTTTTCATATTCATCAGCTTTCCGATATTCTTAAAGTTGATGCCTAGCGCATCATTTGTGGAAATCCCGATAACAAGCGGTCTTCCGTTTCTAAGATGAGCCTTTGCCGCGAGAAGGACCGGTGTATCCACTATGCCGTTTGCAAGCTTTGCCGCTGTGTTGCCGGTGCATGGGTAAATCACCATCACGTCAAACAGCTTTCCCGGGCCGACACGCTCTGCCTCCTGCAGTGTCCTGATGCCTCATCCCCTGTGATTTCGGAGATAGTATGCATAAAGTCTCCTGCCTTTCCAAAGCGCGTGTTCATCATCTGTGCATTATAGGAATATACAGGTGTCACATGTGTGAAGCTATCCACAAGCCGCTTTGCAACATCCTTAGTCTTTTCAAAACTACAAAAGGAGCCTGTAATTCCCATTCCTACGGTGCAATCCGAAATAACCATAAGCCCTCCGTCATACCTTTTCTTTTCATACAGTCATAAAGTATTTTTGCACCGGTTTTCGGACAGTATATGCCCGGAAGGCCGAGCGCATGCGTACAGTTTATCTGATACCTCTTACAAGCCTCAAAATCACAGCCGCCGGGCTAGATGCAATATCTATAATTATTGCATCTTTTTGCAAAATCATGATTAAACTTTCATCTATAACCCTATCCGGTACTGTGTTTATGAGAAACAGTGTTTCAAAACATGCCTTGGCAGGATCATTAAAATCCACCGTTTCATATCCCAGTTCAGCGGCCTCATGCCTTGCCTGTTTTCTCCTTGCCATCACCATGACATGGGCTCCCATAGCAGAAAAACGCGGCAATTGCCTTTCCGCATTTTCCAAACCCGCTCACAAGTACCTTTGAGCCGTATATACCATGTATGCTTTTTTGTATTGCTATGGACGCAGTGGCCTCGGCCGTAACAATGGCATTCTGCTCTATGACAGTTTCATCTCTCATAAAGTCACAGCCCCTGTCAACGCCGGGAAAGCACTCCGGCATCATGCCGCCCCACACTGCAATATTGTTAATTATTATATTATGTTTTAATTTTTCTATATCACTATTTATAAGCTTTAGCTTTGAAAAAGGTGTAGGAAACACAATATTCCCAACACGCTCATAATCAATCCCGCCGCTATTTCTGCAATCTGTCTGTTCTCCTCCCAGCATATCAGCGAGGTACTTTTGCCTCTGATCCGTAACATATATTATAGTGTCTTTTTGCATAATAACTTCTTCCTTTCGCTATAATATATGCGCATTTCCAGCTTATGTGAGGGTATTTTGTTTTCTCGCTTAAAGCCTCCTCATAAAGCTTTTTCAAAGCTTTACCTATTCAAAAAATACAGAGCCTGGCATATATTCCGCCAAGCCCTGTATTTTATAAATTCTACATTTAATTTTTAAATTATCCTATTCAATTCCGGTCCCAACGGATAATCTCTCTGTAGCTTATTACAGCTGTGTGACAACAAAAATATCGTAGATGGCTTTTATTGCCTTGTCAAAATCATCATTGCTTACACCGATGATGATATTGAGTTCTGATGAACCCTGATCAATCATGCGCACATTGATATTGGCATGTGCAAGTGCAGAGAAAATCCTGCCGGCTGTACCACGGTTTGACTTCATGCCACGGCCAACAACAGCGATAAGCGCGAGGTCTGACTCGAGGTCAATGATATCAGGATGAGCAAGTCTTCTGATTGAGCTGATAACCTGCTGCTCCTTGCCCTCAAACTCTGCCTGATGTACGAATACTGTCATAGTATCGATACCTGATGGCATATGCTCTATAGAGATACCGTTCTCCTCAAACGCCTGGAGAGCCTTTCTACAGAAGCCCACCTCTGAGTTCATCTTGTCCTTGTCGATATTTACCGCAACAAAGCCCTTCTTTCCGGCGATACCTGTGATGGTATAATCAGGCTTTTGGCATGTGCTCTCGACGATGAGAGTACCAGGTGCTTCCGGGTCGTTTGTATTTCTGATATTGATTGGGATGCCTGCCTTTCTTACAGGGAAAACAGCATCCTCGTGGAGCACTGATGCTCCCATATATGAAAGCTCTCTGAGCTCTCTATAAGTAACAACCTTGATTGGCTGTGGATTGTCGATAATTCTAGGATCAGCTACGAGACAGCCTGAAACATCTGTCCAGTTCTCGTACATGCTGGCATGACATGCCTTTGACACGATGGAACCAGTGATATCCGAACCACCTCTTGAGAAGGTAACTACCTTTCCATCAGGTCCTGCTCCGTAAAAGCCCGGAATAACAGCCTTTTCTGTCTGCTCAAGCTTCTTTGAGAGCACCTTGTCTGTCTTTTCCGCGTCAAAATTGCCATTCTCATCAAAAAAGATGACTGTTGCCGAATCTATAAACTCATATCCGAGATAGTTTGCCATGATGATTCCGTTTAAGTACTCACCACGAGAGGCTGCATAATCTACGCCTGCTTTTGCCTTGAAATTCTCAGCGATAATCTTGAACTCCTCATCAAGTGCCAGCTTTAAATGAAGCCATTTATGATTGAATCATATCTGTCCTTGATTTTTCTGAGCATAACCTTGAAATCCTGATCATTCTCAGCCAGATCATAGCATGCATAAAGCATATCTGTTACCTTTGTGTCTTTGGAATTTCTCTTTCCCGGTGCACTCGGCACAACATATTTTCTTGACTCATCGCTTCTTATGATGTCGCCAACCTTTGTGAACTGCTCTGCACTGGCGAGCGAGCTACCGCCAAACTTTACTACCTTTACCATTTGTCTGTTTTTCCTCTGCTTCCTATATAAATAACTGTATTAGCCAATATTATACCGCTTTGATAAATCATTCGTCAATACTCAATATAATCAACATCAAGCTTCATAACATCGTGTTCTTTGTCAAATGTGATGATACCGTATGATGGCATGCAGCCCCACAGCGGTGCACCGATGCTTCCCGGATTCATCATCGCAAGACCATTGTGCTTATCATAAAACAGCTTGTGTGTATGTCCAAAGAGCGCCAGGTCTGCCCCGACTTCCTTCGCATGAAGCTCCAGATGCATATATGACATCTTTACTCCATATGTATGTCCATGGCACATGAGTACCTTATAGCCGTCGATATCAATAAGTCTCTCTGTATCTCCCCGTGAAAAATCACAGTTTCCCGGCACATTGACCATGGTTATATGAGGAAACTCTCTCCTAAGGGCATCCGCATCCACAACGCAGTCTCCCAGATGAAGTATCATATCAGGCTCCTCTCTTTTGACTGCCCGAATCATATTTCCCACATTACCATGTGAATCACTCAGTACCAAAACTCTCTTCATGCGCGTCTCTCCTATATCTTGTTTTACGTATCCATCCAGAACCACCCAACACACATTCGCAAAAACGCACGATACTCGTGCTTTCTAGCTGCTACGCATCAGCCTTTTTGTTCTCAATGGTTCTGAATAGTTACCTTTTTTATATATTATCATAAGTTTTCCGCGTGTAAAATATTTTTTTCTTTATATACGCAATATACGCAAAAAAGCTCCATGCCGACTTCATTGTCAGCCCGGAGCTTTAATCTTTAATTTTAACTATGCAAGCCTCTTCCACTGCTTGCTGCACTTATAATAAGAATAGAACATACATCTTTCTGCCTGTTCACATCTGACCGGTGCACTCTCGATATTGCACTGGCAATTTACAATAGCATCTGCTTTTCCCTTACATGAACCCTTAATCATTACATCGTCTAAAACTTCGTCTGACATTCTCTTTCTCCTCACATTTGTTTGATAGTATATTTACCTGTTACAATATTGATATATTTTATTATTTTTCTCTGTACGGGCTATGCTTTACGTACTCTTACCATCGGCTTAAATACTAACATCTTGTCCGCAACAGTTGTGATTATACTATATATTGTATTTTAAATCCATATGTCATTTCTAACAAAACAAATGATTTTTTATGTCACATTTTTCACTTGACGAATTTCATTTTCATGTTCAAGCCCAAAAATCAAGGATATCTGAGTAAAACTTTTCCAAGGTATCATCATCCGCATTAAATATCTCGTGCTTTGAATCAGGATAGACCTTCTTAATGCCCTGAGGCAGCTTCGCAATAAATTCATCCTCAGCGGTATTTGAAACCAGATAATCCTTTCCCGCCTGGCATAACAGCACCGGTATTTTAATTTCCTGTGCATGCTTCTTTATATATTTGGATGCCTTGCGCCCGGCCCTGCACCATCTGTAGGTGGCGCCATTTGTACGATAGCGTTCCTCCTCCACCTTACACTTGTATATGTAGTCATAGCGTGCCTTTGACAAACAACAGCTCGATTCAAAATCATACTCATCCGTATACTGTGTCTGGCTCGGCAGATATTTATCGTTCCAGTTAAGCACACTTGCGACAAACAATATCGCCTCCACGGCAAAATGTGAAAAATTGCCATAAAGCATCTCTATCATAGGGCTTGAAAGTACTGCCTTTGTAAATACCTCAGGATGCTTCTCAAGATACAGGGCAGCTATCGCGCTCCCATAGAGTGACCGTACAGGTAAAGCGGTCTGCGCCCCTCACGCTTCATCACAATCTCGCGGATAAACATATCAAGATCACTCACATAATCGTCAAAGCTGTTTACAGTGACCATGCTTATATCGGATACACTTCTGTCCGAAAAGCCATGTCCTCGATGCTCCACCATATATACTGAGTATCCGGCCTTTGCGAAATAGTAAATCATCTCATAATATTTAGGCATACACTCTGTAAATCCATGTGATATGACTATGGCAGCCTTTGCTACAGGTGTCGTCACATAGCCGTAATGTATGCGTGTGCCATCTGCACTCTTCATATAGCCATCTTCAAAATTAAGCCTGATAAAAGGCAAAACATATCTTGTTAATTCCTCATTATATTTTTCTTCTGTAATAATCATAGCATTCCTCACTTTTGGTATTTGATATTTTGTAAGTAACTATATCTCAATCCGGTCAATAAGATTCAGGTCATATTTTCTGACTATATCAAGTGCCTTTTCATAGCTTTCCACATCACATATATTGTCCACTGTATGTGCATCAAGCCCAAGTATCACTTTGTTGCCGATGTCATGCGGTATACACCAGAAGCGCTCTGTCGGATAGTGCTTTCCTGCACTGATACCAAGCATGTTTATCTCAAGCGGTATGTCAAGCTCCTTAAGTGCCTTGCACATCCTCGTCATCTCCCATTCGTAGACGGAATCAAGTCCCTGATAATTTATTAAATCAGGATGTGCTAAATAGCTGTACATGCCTGTTTTCATGCCCTCTATAACAGTATCCACATACTCGCGTATACGGCTCTCATCATCTGTCGGTGTGCCTGTATACGGACCTGTCTGCTCTGATTTCATAAAATGCTGGCCCATTATCATGTAATCACAGCCAAGTCTGTCAAACATAGCCTTCTGCTCCTTGAAAAACTCCGGTATGTACTCCGCCTCAAAGCCAACGTAGAGCTTTATGTCGGATGCATACTCCTTCCCAAGCTCCCTGATGGCATACACATACTCCGGTGCCTGCTCCATCGTCATCCGGATGCCCGACACATAGCCATCCTTAAAGGGGCACGGCACATGGTCTGAAAAACCTAGCTCTGCGATACCCATTCTGATAGCCGCCTCTATATATTCGCGCTCGCTGCCATATGCATGCTGGCACCTATAGGTGTGCGTATGGTAGTTTGCCTTTAAAAATCCCGTCATTACTTAAAGCTCCAAAAATCTATCTCTTATTGCTGTTCAAACAGCTATTCAAATACTACAATTAAAATCAATTTTATCACTTTTTGCACTTTATTACAATCTCATATTTTTGGGACTTTTTTCTCTATGAAATATATATGCGTTATGTTATAATCCATTGATATATGATAGTCATAATAATTCTATCCACCACACAATCATAAATGAGGGGCAAAATACCTTTTGACCCTCATATCATTATATTTTTATATACGGAGGAAATAATGTTCAAAAAAGGAGTGGTTCCCTCCCAGGGACTGAGAATTATCATCGTCGGATGCGGCAAGGTAGGCCGTACTCTCGTTGAGCAGCTTGGCAAGGAGGGGCACGACATAACAATTATCGACAAAAACAGGGAGAGGATTTCCCAGGTATCCAATATCTATGATGTAATGGGTATTGCAGGAAACGGTGCCAGCTACAAGATACTGCAGGAAGCGGGTATTGATGATGCCGACTTAATCATCGCAGTCACAGGCTCTGATGAGCTGAATCTGCTATGCTGTACCATTGCCACACAGGTCGGCAACTGTGCTGCTATAGCCAGAGTCAGAACGCCTGAATACAGCCAGGAGGCCAAATATCTGCGCGACAAGCTTGGTCTTGCACTCATTATCAATCCTGAGCTTGAGGCAGCTATTGAGATGGCTCATATTCTTCATCTGCCGTCCAGCCTTGAGGTGACAAACTTTGCTCACGGTCAGGCACAGCTCATCAAGTATGAGATTCCCGAGGGCAGCATCCTCGACGGAACAAAGCTCATGGATCTGGGCACCAGACACCATGCCAACATACTTATCGGTGCAGTCGAGAGAGATGATGAGGTCACTATCCCATCAGGTGATTTTGTGCTCCGCAAGGGAGACAAACTGTCATTTGTCGGCGAACGCAGACATACAAAGGAGTTTTTCAGCCACATCGGAGTCAATACACACAGCGTAAAAAATACACTGATTATCGGAGGCGGCAAAGCCGCATATTACCTGGCAAAGCAACTCATCTCACGTGGCATAAAGGTCAAAATAATCGAAAATAGCTTCGAGCGCTGTGAAGAACTTTCCATACTGCTTCCGGATGCTGTCATCATAAACGGTGACGGAACAGAACAGGCACTCTTAAAGGAAGAGGGCATAGAGACCTGCCAGTCATTTGTACCTCTTACCGGTATAGACGAGGAAAACATCATGCTTACACTCTATGCGAAACAGGTTTCCAATGCAAAGGTCATAACAAAGCTTAATCGTATAACTTTTACCAATGTCATAAACAGCCTGGACCTTGGCAGTGTAATCTCGCCAAAATACATCACCTCAGAAGCCATAATTGCCTATGTCCGTGCAAAGAAAAACTCTATGAACTGCAATATAGAGACTCTCTACCACATGTACGACTCAAGAGTTGAAGCAATTGAATTCTTTGTATCAGAAAACTCAAATGTGACAGACATACCGCTTCGAGACCTAAAGCTCAAAAAGCATCTGCTCATCTGCTTCATCAACCGAAACGGCAAAATTATTATCCCTACAGGTAATGACTGCATACAAAAAAATGATACTGTCATGATTATAACAACCAATACCGGCTTTACGAATCTTCAGGATATTATGGAATAGTGGGGGAATGATATGAACACTTCAGTAATTCGATATCTTTTGGGATATATTTTAAAGCTTGAAGGCTTTTTGCTGCTTCTGCCATGTATTGTTGCCGGTATTTATTATGAAAAAAGCGGCATCTACTTTTTGATTGTTGCACTCATAAGCATAGCTATCGGTTTTATTTTTTCGGCTAAAAAACCGAGGGATTTTACCTTTTACCTGAAGGAGGGCTGTGCAACAACCGCACTGGGCTGGATTGTACTGAGTATATTCGGCTGTCTGCCGTTTTACATATCAGGAGAGATTCCAAGCTTCACAGATGCTCTTTTTGAGACCATCTCCGGCTTCACCACGACAGGAGCGAGCATCCTGCCTGAGGTAGAATCACTCTCCTATTGCATGAATTTCTGGCGCTGCTTTACGCACTGGATTGGCGGTATGGGTGTGCTTGTATTTCTTCTGGCAATCATCCCGCTTTCAGGCGGCAGCAATATAAACCTGATGCGCGCAGAAAGCCCGGGTCCTTCGGTTGGAAAGCTCGTTCCAAAGATGCGGCACACCGCCAGGCTTTTATACATAATATACTTTGGTCTTACGACTATGGAGATTATTTTCCTGCTTTTCGGAAAAATGCCTCTGTACGATGCCATCTGTACCTCTCTCGGCACAGCCGGTACAGGAGGCTTCGGTATCAAAAACGACAGTTTTTGCAGCTATAATGTTTATCTGCAATGGGTTGTTACCATATTTATGATACTTTTCGGTGTCAATTTCAACGCTTACTACCTGCTTTTCTTCGGTCACATCCGTGACGCACTTAAGGTTGAGGAGGTCAGATACTATTTCGGCATCATAATAGCCTCCGTTGTAGTCATAAGCGTGAATATCGCGCATATGTGTACCGGTGTGTTTGACGCAGTCACAAAGGCAGCGTTTCAGGTTGGCTCAATCATCACGACAACCGGATTTTCCAGCACCGATTTCGACAGATGGCCTGAGCTTTCAAAGACACTGCTTGTGCTTTTGATGTTCATTGGTGCATGTGCCGGAAGCACCGGCGGCGGTATCAAGGTATCTCGTATTGTCATCGCTGTAAAGACAATACTTAAGGAGTTAAATGGCTACATTCACCCAAAGAGTGTGAAAAAGCTCACCTTTGAGCACAAGCCTGTAGACCATGATGTTATCAGGTCAATAAATGTTTATTTCATGACGTATGCCGTCATTTTTGTTGTTTCAATGCTGCTTGTTTCCGTTGAAAACTATGATTTCACTACCAATTTCACGGCTGTCGCAGCTACATTTAACAATATCGGACCGGGTCTTTCTCTGGTCGGTCGACATGCAATTTCGGCTTTTTTAATAATTTCTCCAAATATATACTGATGTTTGACATGCTTGCCGGAAGACTCGAGCTGTTTCCACTGCTCATCCTCTTCCATCCGTCAATCTGGAAGGAATTATTTATTCAAGCAGATAAAAAAGTAAAAGGGAATAGAAAGGAGAAACAAAATGTTCGCATGTAAAAATTGCGGTGGAAATGTGAAGTTTGACATCAAATCAGGCCAGTTAGCCTGTGAATACTGTCATTCACTTTTCGACCCTTACGCGTACGAGGACAAAACCTCTGACGCCGAGGTCCAGAAGGACTTCGACGCAACCATTTTCACATGCCCTCAGTGCGGAGGAGAAATCCTGAGCACAGACGATACCGCAGCAGGCTTCTGCAGCTTCTGCGGTGCATCAACTGTGCTCTACAGCCGCATGCAAAAGGAGCACAAGCCGGCTTATATCATACCATTTGCAAAGAGCAAGGATGACTGTAAGCAGGCCTACATGAGCCTCATGAAAAAGGCTATTTTCGCGCCAAAGGAGCTTAAGGATCCTAAGTTTATCGACGGATTCAGAGGTATCTACATGCCTTACTGGACATATTATGTAACCCAGAAGGCTCCTATTTCACTTCCGGCGAAAAGATCCCACCGTTCAGGAGATTACATCATTACAGACCATTTCAGGCTCGAGGGAGATCTCGATGCCTACTACAAAGGCCTGTCCTACGATGCATCTTCATCATTTGATGACAGCATCAGCGAAAAACTCGCGCCTTATGATGTGAAGAATATGAAGCGCTTTACACCGGCATTCTTAAGTGGTTTTACGCTGATACAGCTGATTTACC